>Ga0207694_10000022_pt1 | contig 288900 bp, 268 predicted proteins | sample KBSC34metaG_FD_184353 | JGI IMG/M metagenome (GOLD analysis project Ga0207694, IMG submission 184353) | Corn rhizosphere microbial communities from Kellogg Biological Station, Michigan, USA - KBS C3-4 metaG (SPAdes) (version 2) | ecosystem: Host-associated > Plants > Roots > Rhizosphere >... | reverse complement strand
CACCCCGCCGCCCTAGGGTGGAATCCATGGTTGATCTCGTCCGTCTCGAGGCCGGAGACATCGCCCCCGACTTCACCCTGCCCGACCAGAACGGCCGGCGCGTGACCCTGTCGGCGCTGCGCGGGCGCAAGGTCATCCTCTACTTCTACGGCGAGGCGGGCACCCCCGCGTGCACAGCGCAGGCCTGCGACTTCGAAGAGAGTCTGGCCACCCTCGAGACAGCCGGCTACTCGGTGCTCGGTGTTTCGCGTGACGAGCTGCCCGCCATCGAGAAGATGGCCTCCGAGAAGGGGCTGACCTTCCCGCTGCTCAGCGATCCGTCCCGCGAGGTGCACGCGCTGTATGGGACCTACGGCGAGAAGAAGCTGTACGGCCGGGTGGTGCACGGCGTGATCCGGGCGACCTTCGTGATCGATGAGCACGGCGCCATCACGCTGCCGCTCTACAACATCAAGGCCACCGGGCACGTCGCGATGCTGCGTCGCAAGCTCGGGCTCGCCGCGTAAGCAGAGCGATGTAGCCGCCGCCCCGAGCCGCCGCCCCAGCCGCCGCCTTTAGCCGCCGGTCCGCCGCATCCTGGCCAGCAGGGCGGGGCCGGTGCGGTCCAGGATGCGGCCGCCCACGCGCACGCCGATGACGAGCGATGCCGCTCCCCACAACGCCCCGACCGCGAGCGCGAACCAGCCCAGCAGCGCCGAGTGGATGACCAGGGCCCAGATCCCGAGCGCGAGTTCGGGCACCGCGAGCGCGATGGTGATCCCCGTGACCGCGTACGACGCGGCCAGCGAGGTCATCCCTGAGCCGGCCTGCGCGGTGAACGGGTTGCGGCCCGACCGCGCGACCGGCACGACGATCGACGCCGATGACACCGAGACCGTGGCCAGTCCCGAGAGCAGGACGCCCAGCGAGATCCCGACGATCGCCGGCAGGTCGCGCCAGCCGCCGACGACGCCCAGCGACACCACCGAGACGACGACCAGCGCGGGCAGCGCGAACGCCAGCATTCCCGCGGCTCTGCCGATCCGGTCGTCGATGCCGCGCACGCCCGTCGACAGATGCAGGGCGAAGGCTGTGCCGTCGTACGAGATGACGGCGAACAGGGTGAGCGGCAGCAATCCCGCGACGATGGGCGGAGCGAGATACGCCGTCCAGCCGACGTGCAGCAGCGAACCGAGCAGGATGAGCAGCGCGGGCATCACCGGCACGAGCACGAGTTGCCGGGCGAAGCGCGCATCTCGCGCCCAGTAGATCAGCGACCGCGCCCCGATGGCACCGACCGGTGTCGTCGGCACCACGCCGAACAGCCCCAGTCGCCCGGCCGCGACCTGCCGATGACCTGCCCCTCCGCCCCGGTACCGGAAGGTGGCCAGCAGGCTGGCCCGCCAGATGACGACCATGAGCGCGAAGGTTGCCAGGGCGATCGCCAGCGATCCGATGGCGGCTGCGGGATGCCCGGCCGCGAGTTGCCCCGGCACGCTCCAGATCGCACCGAACGGCGTGAAGCCGAGCATCTCGGCGGTGGCCGGGAACGGCGCGCCAGACCTAAGCCCCAGAGCCACTGCCAGCCCGACGGGGCCGAGCAGCGCCACCAGCCCGAGAAACCCCACCGCCGCCCGATCGCGGCGGCGACGACCGGAGACCAGGTTCGCGGTCAGCGACGCCGTCATCCGGGATCCGATGATGCAGATGAGCGTGGCCACCACGCCGCACCCCACCGCCGCCCATGCCGCACCCGGCGTCGCGCGCCAGGTGAGTGCGGTCGCGATCGAGACGATCAGCGTGGCGATGCCGGGGATCCAGGTGGCGCCGACCAGGGTCATGGCGACCATCAACCGGGTGACCGACAGCGGGAACGGCGACAGCTTGAGCGGGTCGATGGTGGGCTCGATCCCGGTGGCCAGCAGGGGGATGAGGAACCACCCCAGCGTGACGGCGACTCCGCCGATCACCACGGTCGCCTGCTCGACCGGCTGCGGATAGATGACCAGCACCGCGAGTCCGGCGATCGCGATCGCGAGGATGACCACCGTCTGGAGCGCGCCGAAGATCACCGCGAGCAGCTGGAGCGTGTTGCGGTTCAGCGTGTTGGCCAGCACGCGGAACCGCAGCCTCAGGAGCGCCGCAACCACTCGGGGCCCTCGCTGAACCGGCGGCCGCCGACCAGCTCGAGGAAGCGGTCTTCGAGGGTGCCGGATCCGCGCACCGCGTCGGTGGTGCCCGCGACCAGCACCTTGCCGCGCGCCACGATCGCGACGTGGTCGCACATGCGCTGCACGAGATCCATCGAATGGCTCGACACGACGACGGTGCCGCCGGAGCGCACGAAACCTTCCAGGATGTCGCGGATGTTCGCCGCCGACACCGGGTCGACCGACTCGAACGGCTCGTCGAGCACGACCACGCGGGGCGAGTGGATGAGCGCGCACGCCAGCGCGATTTTCTTCGTCATGCCCGCCGAGTAGTCGCTCACCAGCGTGCCTGCACTGCCCTCGAGATCGAGCAGCTGGAGCAGATCACGCGTCCGCTCGGCGATGGTGGCCCTGTCGAGCGAGAACAGCATGCCGGTGTAGGTGATCAGCTGCTCGCCTGTCAGCCGGTCGAACAGGTCGACTCCGTCGGCCAGGTTGCCGATCTGGCGTTTCGCCGCGATCGGATCGCTCCAGACGTCGACCCCGTGCACGCTGGCCGTGCCGGCGTCGGGCCGCAGCAGACCGGTCGCCATCGACAGCAGCGTGGTCTTGCCTGCGCCGTTCGGGCCGACCACCCCGTAGAACGAGCCGCTGGGCACGCTGAGGTCGATCGCGTCGACGGCCGTGGTCGCGCCGAAGCGCTTGGTCAGACCGTGCAGGTCGAGAGCAGGCGCGGGGGTGGGCGCGGAAGCGGGCGTCGAAGTCGGGGTCATGAGGCGTCCCGCCGACCGGGGATCGCGGCGACGACGGGACTCACGAACAGAAGCAGCAGCACGACCGCTGCGAGCACGATCAGCGGCCAGCCCCAGACCGGCTGAGCGAGCTGACCTTGCAGCGCGCCGACGCCGATGGCGACCTGGAGCACTTGCCACACGATCGCCGCGGCGCGGATCCACGACTGGCCGCGCAGGGCTCCGACGACGATCGCACCCAGCCAGGCCGCGGCGACGAAGCCGATGACGGTGAGCGCGATCCCCCCGCCCATGATCGAACTGGGAGCCGTCAACGTCTCGATGAGGAGCACGATCGCCAGGACCGCGAGCCCCAGGAATTCGATGCTCAGGAGCACGATCAACAGCCACAGCAGGGCGGGACGGCGGGCAATGCTCACAGTGTTATCCCATTCGTAACTATTGATTAGCCGTAACAAGTATGAAACTCTTGAATCGGTTGATGTGACGCCTACAGGGTCGTAGGTGAGTCCCGAAATCTATTCCCCCCTTTTTTCGAAGACTCTTCGACCGCGCGCGGAATCGAAAAACCCCGGCTCCGTGACTGCGTCAACAGCAACAATGAAGGAGTACCACCATGGATTGGCGTGACAAAGCCGCCTGTCTCACCGCCGACCCGGAATTGTTCTTCCCGGTGGGCAACACGGGGCCGGCCGTCGACCAGATCGACAAGGCCAAGTCGGTGTGCGCCCGGTGCTCCGTGACCGAGATGTGCCTGCAGTACGCGCTCGAGACCAACCAGGACTCCGGCGTCTGGGGCGGCCTCAGCGAAGACGAGCGTCGCGCGCTCAAGCGTCGCGCCGCCCGTGCTCGGCGCGCGAGCTAGCCTCACGACGACTTCTTCGTCACCCATCGCAGCGGCACCTCGATGGTGACCTCTGTGCCTTCGCCCTCGAGCGTGTGCCAGTCGATCGTCCCGCCCAGTTCGCCCTGAATCAGGGTGCGCACGATCTGCGTGCCGAGTCCTGAGCCGACCTTGCCCTCGGCGAGCCCGACTCCGTTGTCACGCACGCGCACCCGCAGCTGATCGTCTTTGCGCTTCGCCGAGATCTCGACTTCGCCATCAGTTCGGCCGGCCAGGCCGTGCTCGACGGCGTTGGTCACCAGCTCCGTCAGCGCGAGGGCGAGCGGCGTGGCGTACTCGCTCGGCAGCTCGCCGAAGGTGCCCGTCTTCTTGGGGCGGACGGTCGTGGTGTGCCCGGATGCCACCTCGGTGATCAGCATCAGCACGCGGTCGAACACGTCGTCGAAGTCCACGTTCTGGTCGAGGCCCTCGCTCAGGGTGTCGTGGACCACCGCGATCGCCGTGACGCGCCGCATCGCCTGATTGAGGGCATCCCGAGCCACATCGCTGTGCGTGCGGCGACCCTGGATCCGGAGCAGCGAGGCCACCGTCTGCAGATTGTTCTTCACGCGGTGGTGGATCTCGCGGATCGTCGCGTCCTTGGTGATGAGCTCCTGCTCCTGATGCCGCACCTCGGTGGTATCGCGCACCAGCACGATCGCCCCGACCCGCTCACCGCGATGACGGATCGGGATGGTGCGCAGGGTCAGTGTCACGCCCTTCGCCTCGATGTCGGTGCGCCACGGCGCCCGGCCGGTGACCACGAGCGGCAGCGACTCGTCGACGATCAGCTTGCCGCTGAGGAGAGCCGTGGTGACCTCGGCCAGCGACTCCCCCTCGAGTTCGCCGACGAAGCCCATGCGGATGAAGGCCGAGAGGCCGTTCGGGCTGGCGAAGGTGACGACGCCGTCGACATCCAGTCGGATCAGGCCGTCGGAGGCACGCGGGGCACCGCGCCGCGGTCCGCTCGGGGCGGCGAGGTCGGGGAAGTCGCCCGAGGCGATCATCGCGAACAGGTCGTTGGCGCACTGGTTGAAGGTGAGCTCCTGGCGGCTCGGGGTGCGCGCCTCGCTCAGGTTGCTGTGGCGGGTGATGACCGCGATCGGATGCTGCGTGGTCGCAGCGCCGCTCGCCGTGAGCCGGCGCACCACGGGGACCGCGCGCACCCGCGTCGGCGTCTCCTCGTACCAGTCGGGCGCCGCGGTATCGACGATCTGCCCGGTCTCGAAGGCCTGCGTGACCTGCTGCTGCCACTCCGGCTTGATCTCCTGCCCGACGAAGTCGCGGTAGAACAGGGTCGCGGCCGAGCTCGGGCGCGAGTGAGCGACCGCGATGAAACTGTCGGATGCAGTGGGCACCCACAGCACGATGTCGGCGAACGCCAGGTCGGCGAGCAACTGCCCGTCGGCGACCAGGAGATGCAGCCACTCGACGTCGGCCGCAGCGGTATCCGCATCGGTGACGCGGCCCTGAGCCGCCATCAAGTCCGAGAGCGTCGACACCTGCCTAGGCTACGGGGTCGCGGAGCCCGTCCCGCCCACCAGTCTCAGCGCGACCAGACTGTCGGCGGCCGAGGTGACCGCCTCGGCGTTCGACCGGGGCGACCAGCCCAGCATCCCGGTCGCCTTCTCGTGGCTCGCACTCTTGACCTGGCCGAGTTGCGCCGCGACGACGCGCATCCGCGGGATGAACACCGCCAAGAAGCGCACCATGCCCGCCGAGATCCCGCGGCGCGGCAGCTTGGCGGCGAGGTCGCCGAGGTGCGAGCGCAGCAGCTCGGCGAGCTCCGCGAACGTCATCGGCGGCCCGGCCACCGCGAGGAACCGCTCGCCGGCGGCCGCCGGGTGGGTCATCGCGAGCAGGTGGAGCGACGCGACATCCCGCACGTCGACGATCGAGGTCGAGATCGGCGGGATCACGGGCACCGCCCCGCTGAGCATGGCGCGCATCAGCTCGACGGAGGTCGACAGGTCGGTGCCCCACGCCGGGCCGAACACGCCCACCGGGTTCACGACCGAGAGCTCGAGCGAGCCGCCCTCCTTCTGGATGAAGTCCCAGGCCGCCCGCTCGGCGAGCGTCTTCGACTTCACATAGGCCGTGATGCCGGGTGTGGCGGGATCCGTCCAGTCGGCCTCCGTGTAATCGCCGTCGTGCGTCTTCGGGCTGTACCCGACGGCCGCGAAACTGGAGGTGAGGACCACCCGCGCCACGCCGGCATCCCGGGCCGCCCGGAGCACCCGCAGCGCCCCCTCGCGGGCGGGGATGATCAGCTCGTTCTCGTCTTTGGGCTGGTCCACCGGGAACGGCGACGCCACATGCAGCACGAAGCGGCAGTCGGCGACCGCGTCGGCCCAGCCCTCGTCGCTGAGCAGGTCGGCGGCGACCACCTCGACCGTCTCGGTCGGGATCTTCAGGCCCGAGGATGCCGCTCCCGCCGCCGCGAGCGCGCGCACATCGTCGGCGCGCGACAGGTTGCGCACGGTGGTCCGCACCCGGTAGCCCGCTGCCAGGAGTTGGACGATGGCGTGCGAGCCGATGAAGCCCGTCCCACCTGTGACGAGAACTCGTTCACCGCTCATGCTGCGACGTTAGCGTGCACCTGCTCACTGAGTTGACGGATTGCGACCCTGGCCGCTGACCGTGGCGCGGCGTCGAGCAGCGCTCGACCGCTCAGGAGTGCGGCGTCGAACGCCGTCGGGTCCCAGGGCACGAGCGCGGTCGCCTCGATCCCGCCGAAACGAGCGAGCGTCTGCCTCACCTGCGCCGCGGCGTTTAGGCCGATCGCGCTCGAGCGCACCTTGTTGATCGCCGTGAGCACGCGGTCGGGCTCGACGAGTTCGGCCAGCTCGGCGTGCGACCGGAGGTAGCGCGACAGCCCGATGGGGTCGGCGGCGCCGACCGACAAGACCAGATCGGCCGAACGCAGCACCTCGATCGTCGCCGCATTGCGGCGCGGGGCGTTCAGATCGGTCATCAGCTCCTCGTCGTGCTCGAAGGGGGCGGCCACGTCGACCACGATCACCTCGGCCCAATCGCGCGCGGCAGTCAAGACGCCGCTCACGCGCTCCGCGGTCAGCTCGGGCCAGCGGCTGGCGCGACCGAGGCCGGTGAGCACGTGGATATCGCCGCGCCCGGCCCGGTGCTGCTGCGCGATCCGCTCGAACTGGGCAGGGTCGAGCGCACTCGAGCCGGCCAAGCGGCACGCGGCGGCGAATCCCGGCGCCTCGTCGAGCAGGCCGAGCGCCGGCGCGATCGAGGCGGCATGGGTATCCGCGTCGGCCAGGGCGATGGTGGCCGCGCGACCGCCCCGCCGAGTAGCGTGCGCGTCGGCCAGTTCGGCTGCCAACGCGATCGCCAGGCTCGTGCGGCCCGGCGCTCCGGCGGGGCCCCAGACAGCGACGACCGCTCCGCGGCGAGCCGGCTCGTCGGCGCCCACCGGAGCCGGCGTCACCCGCGCGGGGCGGACCCGGGTCTCCTCGTCGACGCCCACGTCTGCCGGCGTGCGCCGAGTCGCCCACTCGAAGGGCGCATCCACCGGATCGACGACGCCGAGCGTCGCCGCGAAGCGCCGCTCCTGCATCGAGCCGGCGACGACGAGCAGCCGCACCCCGATGGCATCGCAGGCCGCCACCACCCGGGGGCTCAGATACTGGGGCGCGGCGGCCGCGACCGCGAGTTCCGGCCGAGCCGTCTCGAGCTGCGCAGCCAGATCGTCGGCCCCCGAGCACCGCGCGACGACCCGGTGACCGTGCCGACCCGCCTCCGCCACCAGGCGCTGCTCGTCGGCGAGGGGCAGCGCGAGCGCCACCGAGGTCACGAGCCGTCACCCGACCCAGCCGACTCGGCGATCGGGATGCCCGCGGGCACCACGGCGAGTGAGGCCTTCTGCGCGATCGCCTGCAGCAGCCGCGCCACCTTGCTGCGCGGGACCAGGACCTCGACCGAGCTGCCCGCACTCGCCACCGAGAATCCGCCGGATTCGTCGAGCACCTTGACCACCGTGGCCCCCGACACGATGACGGTCGGTGCGGTCGTGTCGACCGGAGCCGTGGCATCCGTCGAATCGGACGCCGCGGTGCCCGGCGTGCCCGATGTGCCGGACGGGGCGACCGTCGCCACCGCATCCGGATCGGTTGCCGCCCAGATATCGATCGTCGCGCCGGGTACCACCGCCCCGCTGACGCGCGTGGCCAGCTGGATCACGAGCGAGGTGGAGCGCACCCCCGAGGTGCTGCCCACCGACGAGGTCGGCAGCAGCTCGCCCTTGGCGACCGGCTGCGTCACCACGAGCCCGCCGCTGGGGATGCGGCCGGCGGCCAGGTACAGGCGGTCCGAACCGTCGAGCGCGACGCTGCGCTGCACCAGGTCGCCCGCGTCGATCCGCTCGCCCGGAGTGAGGGCCGACGCCGCCGCATACACGGTGACGCGCCGATCGGCGGCGGCCACGATCCCGTACACGCCGGCGACCGACCCGACGACTAGCAGGACGCCGAGCACCAGCCGGAGGTCGGGCGCGCCGCGACCCGCTTTCGAGAAGGGGCGTCGCGAGACGCCGTTCTGAGCAGTCATGCGCATCATGGTCGCCCTCGACGTTCGGCGGCGCCGCGAGTTATCCACACGGCGGTCGCACCGGGATGCCGCGGTTCATAATCGAGCCATGCCACCGTTCGCGCCGCCGTCCGACTCGTCGGGTCTCGGTCGCTTCCTCACGCTCGCCGACACCGCCGAGGTGCTCAACATCTCGGCCGGCCAGGCATATGCGCTCGTGCGATCGGGCGAGCTGCCGGCGATCAAGATCGGCGGCAGCGGCCAAGGCGGCGGCCCGGGTGGTGGCCAGGGCGGACGCGGGCAGTGGCGCATCGAGCGCGATGTGCTCGAGGGCTACATCGCCGGCAAGTACGAAGAGAACCGCCGGCGCAACCTGTGGAACCAGGCCGAGTTCACCGACATCCCCGAGCTGTTCGCCGAGCGTGATCATTAGCTCGGCACCGCGCTAGAACCGGACGAGCACCAGCTCGCTGAAGGGCACGATCCGGATGCGGGTCACCGAGCCAGCACGACGCGGCGCGCCCGCCTCGTGCTCGGCCAGGTCGAGGTGGTCGCGACCGACGCGATCGACGGTGCCGTGCAGGTGCTCGCCGGATGCCGTGCTCACGTCGACGGCCGCGCGGCGCCTGCACAGATCGCGCAGCACGAATGCGAGACCGAGGCGTGACGAGAGCGACACCGTCGGTTCGACCACCGGGTCGGAGGCGACGCTGCGCGCCAGTTGATCGGCGGTCGGCAGCAGTCCCGCGACGGCGCCCAGGGGCACGATGCACGACCCGCGCCGTGCCCCGATCAACTCGCCGACCAGCCAGTCGCGACCGGCTGAACCGACCGCGACGGTCGCCAGCGTGCCGTCGCGCAGCGCGAGCGTGAGTTGCTCCGCCGCTCCTTCACCGGGCCGCGTCATCGCGAGCAACCGATCGCGAAGAGTGAGTCGGCCCAGGCGCAGCCGCTCCTCCTCGGCGCCCAGGTCGGCCTCCTCGGCACCGAGCTCCTGCTCGAGCTGACTCTCCAGATCGTCGAAGAGGTTGTCCCAGCGCATGCGGCGACGCTATTCACGGATCGCCGCGGCCTCCGACGTTATCCACAGGGTAGTTCTGCCCATCGACAATGCCGGGGATCGCATGGTTGGGTGTTCCCACCCCCGGACGGGGGGCGAATCCTCAGCACGATTCGGAGGCTCCATGAGCACCGTGTTCGACCCCGCGACGCGGACGGCCGACGACGCATTCGACGGCACCGCCGTTCGCGCCCTTCGACCGCGCTTCGACTCCGACGACTTCTTCGGTCAGCAGCCGACCTCGACCCGGTCGCTCCCCGACCCGGCCCCGCTCCTCGAGAACCTCACCCGCTGCGTGATCGAGATCCTGGCGGGCGCGCGCGAGCTGGAGCAGATCGCCCGCTGGGTCGACGACGACGTCTACCGGCACCTGCTCAAGCGGGTCGTCATCTCCACCCGCGCCCGGCAGGCGAAGGGCCAGACGCCGGTGCGGCCGACGTTCTCGCTCGGCTCCACGACGGTGTGCGAACCGCGCGACGGCGTGGTCGAAGCAGTGGTCGTCGTGCGCGGCCGGGCTCGCGCCCGCGCGGTCGCGATCCGGCTCGAAGGTCTCGACCGCCGCTGGCGCGCGACCGCCATCCACGTCCTCTGAATCTCTGCGCGCCGCCGCTTCTGCGGCGCGATCCCACGAACTCCATATTGCGGCCCTCGGATGGGCGCGTCGGGTCCGGAGCTTCGGGTGCTCCGGACCCGGCGCTCTTCGTTTCGGCGGCGCGGCTCAGCCCGCAGCGTGAACGGCGTTCGCGAGCGTCTTGAGCTGTGCGAGGGTGATGGCCGAGTCGCCCTTCTGCGAATTGTTCTGACCGACGACCACCGTGGTCTGGCCCCACACCACGAGCAGCTCGGGGAAGAAGTCGGAGTACATCGCCGAGTCGCCGATCCCGCTCTGCGCGGTCAGCCTGTTGCCTGTGGCCTGGTTGAAGCTCTGAGTCGCGTCCGCGGGATCGCTGGTCGCGACCTGGATCGAGAACTGCTCGGGTGCCGCGGTCGTGCCGTACGCGCAGTAGGCGGCATCCGCGATCGAGATCGCCGGGAGCGCGACCTCCTTCGACGTCGTGTACGAGCGCTTCAGAATGGAGTTCACCTTCGAGATGGGAACCAGGCCGCAGACGCCGTCGGTCGAAACGGAGCCTCCCCCGACTCCGGCCGACGCGGCCGACGACGCGGCGTCGCTCGGCCCGGACGTCGCGGCCGGGCCTCCCGAGCTCCCCGCGGTCGGCGATCCCGCCGAACACGCGCTCAGGGTGACCGCGAGGGCAGCAAGGGGCACGACAAGAACCAGACGCGGGCGCAGCATGGATATCCTTCCGTTGGGCTGACGCCGCCATCCTGCTCAGCCGTCGTAACGGCTCCGTAACGCGCTCGCGCCCGTCGGCGCCGGGTTCAGCAGGTGTCGCCGGGGCTGGATCCGTTGGTCCCGAGTCCGGTCCCGCACACCACCGCGGAAACGGGCCCTTGCTGTCCGGCGGAATCGACCGCGCGAACCTTGTAGTAGTTAACGGTCGCCTCGGAATCGACGAAAGGGTCGCCGGGAAACAGCGTGACATCGTGCCTCGACGCCGTCCCGATCCGACTGAACGCCCCCGAGGCGGTGGACGCTCGCAGCACGACGTACGAGACGACATCGCTCTCGGGGTTCTGCGTCCAGGTCGGCAGCACCTCGCCGCTGCCGCCGCCCGTGACCGCCTTCAGCCCGTGCACCTGACCGGGTGCGGCATTCGGCCGGGAACTCGGCGACGAGGTCGGAGTCGCACTGGGTGGGGGAAGTGCTGTGGGAAGGGACGCACTCGGCGAAGGAGTGGCGGATGCCGAGGGAGTCCCGCTCGAGCTCGGGTGTTCCGTTGGAGGATTCGCACACGAGGCCAGGGTCACGGCGAGAGTCGCCGCCATCCCGACGACGACGAACCGCAGTCGAGGGGTCATGGGGAGAGCCTCGACCGATCGGGCGGGCCCCGGCAGGGCAGAAGGTCCCTTCGGCGGAGGTTCATTTCTCCCGCGCCCTTCCGTCGGGTCGACCATCCTGCTTGAATGGCTGGGCCCCGCACGAAGCCGGGAGCAGGTCCGAGCGAGAGGAGCGTGCCATGACGACGGTTGTTGTGCCCGTTTTCGCACCTCACACACCCACTGGGGCCCCTCGCAGCTGATCGCGATCGCCTGTCGATCGGCGGAGTCGCCCCGCATCCTTGGAGCGACCACTCGTGTTGTCTGACGACTTCTTTCCCACCACGTCATTTGCCATTCCCACCTTCGCCGGGCTCGAACCGGGCGAGGGCCAACGCTGGACCACCTGGCCGACCACCACCCCGACCGAACGCGGACCCCGTCCGCACCCCGACTGGCTGGTGACGAGCGCCGGCGCCTTCGACACCGAGCTCGGCATCGTCAAGTCGGGCAAGGAGGCAGATGTCTTCCTGCTCGAACGAGCCGTGCCCGGCGACCCGTCGGCGAGCTGCATCCTCGCGGCCAAGCGCTACCGCGGCCCCGAGACCAGCGACTTCCATCGCGCGGAGCGCTACCAGGAGGGGCGCCGACTGCGGAACACCCGCGACATGCGCGCCATCGCCAGGAGTTCGTCGTACGGCCGAAGTGTCGCGGCCGGTCGCTGGGCGCGAGCCGAGTTCGACGCGCTGTGCCGACTGGCCGAGGCGGGCGTGTCAGTCCCCTACCCCGTGCAGGTGCGCGACACCGAGCTGCTCATGGAGTTCATCGGCGAGGGGCGCGAGGCCGCGCCGCGGCTCGCTCAGACGCGCGCGACGGGCGACGAGCTCCGCGACCAGTTCGATCAGGTCGTCGCGATCATGCACGGATTCGCGCGCATCGGCGCCGCGCACGGCGACCTCTCGCCGTACAACCTGCTGGTGCATCACGGAAGTGTGGTGGTGATCGACCTGCCGCAACTGGTGGATGTCGTGGCCAACCCGGGCGGCATGGCTTTTCTCGAGCGCGACTGCACCAACATCTGCGACTGGTTCACCCGGCGCGGGCTGGAGCGCTACGCCGACGAGTTGCTCGCCGACCTGGTCGCCGAGCTGTTCTGAGGTCGAGAGCGGGGAGCGCTACGCCTGAGACTCCCCCACCGGATGCGCCGGGATCACCACCTGGTGCCCCATCACCGACACGTCGCTCAGCTCGCGCACCGTGTCGACGAACCACCACTGGCACGAGACGGACTGCGGCCCGGCCTCCACGACCATGAACCCGTGGCTGTCGAGGTCGCACCACTGCAGGTCCGGCAGCATCTTCAGCAGCGCGGCCTCGTAGTCGCGCGACTCCGCGCCGCGCGGCCAGCCCATCTTGTCGTCGAGGTTCGGCGAGGTGATCGAGGTCGATGTCCACTCGACGAATCCCGATCCGTCGGGCGTGGTGATGTGCTCCGCCGAGAAGTGCACGTCGCCGCTGAGCACGATGGTGCGCTCCGCGGCGTGAACGGCCTGCAGCAGTTCGGCCTTCTCGTGCGCGAAGACGCCCCAGAGGTCGTGGAAGGTCTCGACGGCATCCGCGTCGGTGAGCTTCAGTTTGCGCAGCGCGAACAAAGCGTCCGGGTCGGAGGCGGCATCCTCGACACTGGCCAGCATCGACGGCATCGCCAGAAAGGTCCAGCCGGGGGTCGGGGTCGCGAGCGCCGACATCACCCAGTCGCGCTGCTCGGTGCCCAGTTCGGTCTTGTCCGACCCGTCGGCGGCGGCCGGGTCGCTGCGCGCCAGTCGGGTCTCGCAGAGCAGGATGCGGCCGGCATCCCCCAGCGAGATCTCCTGCCAGACGTGGCCCTGCTCGCCGAGGCCTGCCGCGAGCGGATGCCGCATGGTCGGCATCCAGTCCTGCCAGGCATCCATGGCCGCCTTCTTGCGGTCGCTCCAGCTGCCGTCGCGCGCGGGATCGTGCTCGTCGGCTCCGCCCTCCCACGCGTTGTCCGAGAGTTCGTGGTCGTCGATGGTGGCGATCATCGCGTGCCGCGCGTGCAGCAGCAGCAGGTCCCGATCGCCGCGGTATTCGCGGTAGCGGGTGTCGTAATCGGCTGCGGTGACGCAGGTGCCGAGCGGATCCATCGGCCGCCCGATGTTGGCGCCCGGAGTCTGCTTGCCGACTGGCACCTCGGCAGCCTCGTAGATGTAGTCGCCCAGGTGCAGCACGAAGTCGATGTCGTCCATCTCGGCCAGTGCGCGGTAGGCGTTGAAGAACCCCGAGTTGAACTTGGCGCAGCACACCACCGCGAAGCGCGCGGGGCGGTCGGTCGGCAACGGTCGGAACAGCCCCTCGGGGGATGCCTCCCCCGCCGTCGCGAAACCGTAACGGTACTGCGGCGCTGCCCCGATGCCGCTGACCAGCACGTGCACGCTGCCGGTCGTCGGATCGGCGACGGCCGTGCCGCTGAGACGCGCTCCGGCGCTCTTCGCAGCTTCGGCTACCGGTTCGCACCACCAGTCGACGGGCGCGCCCGGACTCGTCACCTTCGTCCAGATCACGACCGAGCTCGGCGTCAGGTCACCGCTGGCCACCCCGTACGGGAAGCCAGCGGTGACCAGGGGGGCGTTCTGTGTCGACATGCGGCACAGTCTGTCCGGATCGAAGCGCCGGGGCTAGAGGACCCCGACTATTCGACCCGGGGGTCGTTGGTGTTGATTGCGATCTGGCTGGTCATCAGGTCTTCGGGCAACTCGAGCGGACGGCGACCGTAGTATCCCTTGCCCTTGCGCCAGAAGACGATGATCGGGATGACCCCGATGACCAGGGCTCCGAGACCGATCGCGATCACGATCGGGGTGGAGGCGGGGATCGCCGCGATGAAGATCCACACCATGAAGATCGCGCCGAGCCCGGGCCACAAGGCGATGAAGATGAAGTTCTTCACCGACTTGAACACGATGCGGCGGTACGCCACCACGACCGCGATCGCGGCCAGGGCGTAGTAGAACGCGATCTGCAGGCCGATCGACGAGACCGCGTCCGACAGGATCTGCCCGATGCTGCCGAGGAAGTTCGACCCGACGAACAGGATCAGCGAGACGCAGGTCACGACGATCGTCGCGAACGCGGGGGTGCGCCAGCGCTTGTTAGCCCGGCCGAAGGCCAGCGGGATGGTGTGGTCGCGCCCCATGGCGAACAGCGTGCGGGTGACCTGGATCAGCGTGGTCTCCAGCGTGGCGATCGTCGAGAGAGCGACCGCGATGATCAGGATCTTGCCTCCGATGCCCGGCCAGATCTCGTTCCCGAGGATGCTCAGCAGGTTGCCGTTGCTGTTGGCGATCGTTTTGGCCGGGAGGATCACCTCGACCGCGATGGTGAAGACCTCGAAGAGCAGGAACACGATGATGACGCCGATGATCCCGCCGCGGCCCGCCGCCTTGCGACCATTCTTGGTCTCTTCGTTGAGGTTCGACGAGACATCCCAGCCCCAGTAGTAGAAGGCCGCGATCAGCGCGGCGGCGACGAAACCGCCGATGCCGTTGAAGTGGCTGAAGCCGAGCCAGCTCCAGTCGAACGAGGGGCCCTGGTGGTGCCCGGTGGCCGCGTGCACGATGGCCAGGATCGCGAACAGGACGAGGATGGCCACCTCGACGGTCGACATGATCCACTGGGCACGGGCGGTCACGCGCACGCCCACCAGCACCGCCGCCGCCATGATGAGGAACCAGACGGCGCCGACCACTGTGACGAGCAGGGTGTTGCCCGCTGCCTTCTCGTCGAACAGCCCGACGGTGGCGGCGCCCGCCGGAAGCGCTCCGGCGACCATGAAGATGGTGGCCGAGACGACGAGAGCCCACCCGGCGAAGAAGCCGAGGATCGGGTGCAGCGCGCGGCCGACCCACGAGTACGCGGCGCCCGCGTTCACGTCGGCGCGGCCGAGATACGAGAACGCCCACGCGATGCCGAGCATCGGGATGCCGCACCCGAGCAGGGCGGCCGGCCCCGCGATCCCGGCGGCGGCGATGAGCACCGCCGTGGTCGCCGCGATCGAGTATGCCGGGGCGCTGCCGGCGACGGCCATCACGATCGAGCCGGCCGCGGTGATCCCGTCGGCTCGGAGTTCGTGGTGCTCTTCGCGAGCCGGGGCGACTTTGGTCATAGCGGGATCTCCTGACGCTCGATTCGGGTAGCGCGAACGTAGCAGTCGGCGGGGCGGTGGAACAAGAGTTTTGCAACGGAATCAGCAGCCGATTTGTGCGGAATGCCGCGAAATCGGCGCGAAACGATGAGTTCTCAACGAATACCGCGTCACGCGACCGGGCCGCGGCCGTTCTGGATATTGCACTTGACGCAGAGATGCGTTCGTGTAATATTGCAACGCCTGCAAAATCACACTCCACGAAGGATTTCTGTGTCCACCACCACTGCGCCGGTCTCGGCGCCCGCGAGCGAGAGCCCGCAAGCCTCCAAGCCGATCATGACCCACCGGCAGATCCTGCTGGTCATCTACGGCCTGATGGCCGGCATGTTCCTGTCGTCGCTCGACCAGACCGTCGTCGGCACGGCGATCCGCACCATCGGCGATGACCTGCACGGGCTCGACCAGCAGGCCTGGGTGACCACGGCCTACCTGATCGTTTCGACCATCTCGGTGCCGATCTACGGCAAGCTCTCCGACATCTTCGGCCGCCGTCCGCTCTTCATCTTCGGCATCGTCGTGTTCCTCGCGGGATCCCTGCTTGCGACGTTCTCGACCTCGATGTTCATGCTGGCCGGGTTCCGCGCCGTTCAGGGCCTCGGCGCCGGCGCGCTGATGTCGATCCCGCTGGCGATCATGGCCGACATCCTGGCGCCGCGCGAACGCGCCAAGTACCAGGGCTACTTCTTCGCCGTGTTCGGCATCTCGTCGGTCATCGGACCGCTGATCGGCGGCCTGTTCGCCGGCGCGCCCGAGATCCTGTTCATCTCCGGATGGCGCTGGGTCTTCCTGATCAACGTGCCGATCGGCATCGGCGCTCTGATCATGGTCATCTCCTTCCTGCACCTGCCGAAGTTCCACCGCACCGTCAAGCAGCGCATCGACTGGTGGGGGGCGACCTCCGTGATCGTCGCGCTCGTCCCGCTGCTCCTGATCGCTGAGCAGGGCCGCACCTGGGGCTGGGCATCGCCCGCCGCCTTCGCGTGCTACATCATCGGCGCCGTCGGACTGGTGGCCTTCATCCTGATCGAGCGCGCCATGGGGACGGATGCGATCATCCCGCTCCGCCTCTTCCGCTCGCGCGTCTTCTCGATGTCGACCGTGCTCGGTGTGCTCGTCGGATTCGGCATGTTCGGCGCGATGCTGACCCTGCCGCTCTACCTGCAGATCGTCACCGGCCTGAACCCGACCGAGTCGGGCTTCGCGCTCATCCCCATGATCGTGGGCCTGATGCTCTCGTCGATCGGCTCCGGTCAGATCCTGTCGAAGACCGGCCACTACCGGATCTTCCCCGTCACCGGCACGCTCACCATGGCGATCGGCTACCTGGTCCTGACGTTCCTCACGGTCGACAAGCCGCTGTGGTTCCTGATGATCGCGATGTTCCTCATCGGCCTCGGCCTGGGGCAGCTCATGCAGACGCTGACCATCGCCAGCCAGAACTCGGTCGAGGCGCACCAGATGGGCGTCGCCACCAGCGCATCGACCTTCTTCCGTCAGATCGGTGGAACGCTGGGCGTCGCGGTGCTGCTCTCCGTGCTGTTCTCGGCCCTGCCGGGCAACATCACCGGAACTCTCCAGAACGACAAGGGCACGCTCACCTCTGCGCTCTCGGCAGCCCTCGACCCGAAGGTCGCGGGAGCCGCCGAGAACAAGGCGATCATGAAGCAGCTGTGGACGCCGATCGTGACTCCGCTCGAGTCGGGGATCCAGAAGAAGCTCGACGGCGGGGTCACCCAGGCACTGACCGGCGTGGACAAGGCGGTCACCGACAAGGTGACGGCGGCCGTCAACGCCCAGGTCGCATCCGGCGCCATCCCCGCCGCGGCCGCGCCCGGGATCATCGCGGCTCAGGTCGCTGCAGCCAAGCCGGGAGCCGAACAGGCCGCCCTGGCCGCTGTCGCCGACAAGACCCACACGACGGTGACCGGATCGACCGTGTCGGTCGACTGGAGCAACGCCGAACAGCGCAGCTACTGGGTCGGTCAGCTGGTGCCGTCCATCCAGAAGACGCTGGCGGACGCCAAGGGATCCGCGTCGAAGGCCTCCAACGGCACGACGAGCGACACCTCGTTCCTCAATGGGGCCGACAAGCGCCTGGCCAAGCCGTTCCTGGTGGGCTTCAACACCTCGGTGGTCCTGGTCTACTGGATCGGCCTCGGAGTGATCCTGTTGGCCTTCATCGTCAGCCTGTTCTTCAAGGTGCCGCCGCTGCGCAAGACGTCGGCCCTCCAGGAGCAGGCCGACAAGGCGGGGCTCACCGAGACCGGCAGCATCCGGACCGCCTTCCAAGAAGCCGAAGTCGCGCTCTCGGAAGCAGAATGACCACCCTTTCCGACGACCGTCACGCGGAGTCCGGGCTCGAGCCCGGGCTCCGCGAGCGGAAGAAGCTGCAGACCCGGCACGCCATCCATCAGGCGGCGCTGGACCTGATCGATGAGCAGGGGCTCGAAGCCACTACCATCGACCAGATCTGCGGCGCGGCCGACGTGTCGAGCCGCACCTTCTTCAACTACTTCCCGTCGAAGGCGGCCGCGCTTCTGCAGCTTCCGGATGCGACCATCAGCCCCGAGGCGCGCGAGCGGTTCCTCGCCGCTCGGGGCGGCCTCGTTCTCGCCCTGTGCGACGTCGTGGCCGGCAACTCGGAGGCCGGTCCCGACCGGGCACGCTTGAAGACGCTGGTGGCACGGCACCCCGAGTTGCTCAGCATCGTGATGTCGATGATGACCGAGACGCGGAGCCAGTACGTGGCGCTCGCCTCCGAGCGGGCCAGCAGCCCCGAGCAGGCGGATCTCGCCGTCACGCTCGTCATGGCCGCCTTCGGCCGTCTGATGCACGAGCCGACGGACTCGGACGTGCCGCTCGTGACCCGCCTTCGCGCCCTCGTAGAGCGCATGAGCTCCGCGCTCGACGAGCAGCTGGGCTAGGCCCTCCGCTGGTCTGGCCCCTCGGCTGGTCTGGCCCCTCAGCTGGTCTGGGCCCCTCAGCTGGTCTAGCGGCGCTTCTCCTGCGCGCGGCGCTCCGCGCGGTTCGTCGGCGCCGGCTGACCGTCGGTGCGCTGACCGAAGGCGCCGCGGGGTCCGCCCTGTGCAGGCGGGGCTCCCGCCGGCCTGCCGCCCTGTTGGCCGCCGCCCCGCTGGCCGCCGCCCTGGCCGAATGCGGGATTGAGGGTGGCATCCGCCTGGCGCTGCTGCGCCTGCTGGGCCAACGCGGTCGCCGCGCGCTCGAGCTGGCCGCGCTGGTTGCGCACCTCGACCTCGCCCTGCGCGTCGGCACTCGGTGCCGAGTAGCTGAACCCCGACTCGGGGTTGCCCGATTCGCCGAGGCCGCGCGCCGCGACCCGTGCCTCACCGTCGCTGCCGGTCACTTCGACCTCGAGGTTGTAGAGGAAGCCGACCGACTCTTCGCGGATCGCGCCCATCATGTTCTGGTACAGCGAGAAACCCTCGCGCTGGTACTCGACCAGCGGGTCGCGCTGCGCCATCGCGCGCAGGCCTATTCCGTCTTTCAAGTAGTCCATCTCATAGAGGTGGTCGCGCCAGCGACGGTCGATCACCGAGAGCACGACACGACGCTCGAGCTCGCGCATGGCCTCCTCGCCGAGCTGCTCCTCGCGCCGCTGGTAGGCGATGCGGGCATCCGAGAGGATCTCGTCGGTGAGCACCTTCGACGTCAGCCGGCCCTTGCCCACCTCGTTGAGCACCTCGTCGACCGTGATGGAGATCGGGTACAGAGTCTTCAGCTCCGTCCACAGGGCCTCGAGGTCCCAGTCGTCGCTCGAGCCCTCGCTGGTGTGCTGGTCGACGACCTCGGCGACGACGTCGGCCAGGAACTTCTGCACGCGGTCCTGCAGGTCGTCGCCTTCGAGGATGTGCCGGCGGTCGCTGTAGATGGCCTCGCGCTGACGGTTGAGCACATCGTCGTACTTGAGCACGTTCTTGCGGATCTCGGCGTTGCGCGCCTCGACCTGCGCCTGAGCGGAGCGGATGGCGCGGCTCACGACCTTCGACTCGATCGCCATGTCATCCGGCATCGACGAACGACCCATGAGAGCCTCGGCCGCGCCGGAGTTGAACAGGCGCATGAGGTCGTCCTGAAGCGACAGGTAGAAGCGGCTCTCGCCCGGGTCGCCCTGGCGGCCGGAACGACCGCGCAGCTGGTTGTCGATGCGGCGCGACTCGTGCCGCTCCGTGCCGAGCACGTAGAGCCCGCCCGCCTCGACGACCTTCGCCGCCTCGGTCTCGACGGCGCGCTTGGTCGCCTCGTACACGGCATCCCATGCGGCCTCGTACTCGTCGGGTGTGTCGACAGGGCTCAGGCCCTTGTCGTGCATCTGGGCGACCGCGAGGAACTCGGCGTTGCCGCCGAGCATGATGTCGGTGCCTCGCCCTGCCATGTTCGTGGCGACCGTGACGGCGCCGATGCGGCCCGCCTGCGCGATGATCGCGGCCTCGCGCGCGTGGTTCTTCGCGTTGAGCACCTCGTGCTTCACCCCGCGCTTGGCGAGCAGCCGCGACAGGTACTCGCTCTTCTCGACGCTCGTGGTGCCGACCAGCACCGGCTGGCCCGCCCGGTGGCGCTCGACGATGTCCTCGACGACCTGGTCGAACTTGCCGGTCTCGTTCTTGTAGACCAGATCGGACTGGTCTTTGCGGATCATCGGCTTGTTGGTCGGGATGACGATCACGCCGAGCTTGTAGGTGCTCATGAACTCGGAGGCCTCGGTCTCGGCCGTTCCGGTCATACCCGAGAGCTTGGAGTAGAGGCGGAAGTAGTTCTGCAGAGTCACCGTGGCGAGCGTCTGGTTCTCGGCCTTGACCTGCACCCCCTCTTTGGCCTCTATTGCCTGGTGGATGCCCTCGTTGTAACGACGGCCCACCAGGATGCGCCCGGTGTGCTCGTCGACGATCAGCACCTCGCCGTTCATCACGACGTAGTCCTTGTCGCGCTTGAACAGGGCGACCGCCTTGATCGAGTTGTTGAGGAACGAGATCAGCGGGGTGTTGGCCGATTCGTACAGGTTGTCGATGCCGAGATAGTCCTCGACCTTCTCGATGCCCGGTTCGAGCACGCCCACGGTGCGCTTCTTCTCGTCGACCTCGTAGTCCTCGCCTTCGACGAGACGATTGGCGATGCCCGCGAACTCGGCGAACCAGCGGTTGGCCTCGCCCGACGCCGGGCCCGAGATGATCAGCGGGGTTCGCGCCTCGTCAATGAGGATGGAGTCGACCTCGTCGACGATCGCGAAGTGATGCCCGCGCTGGACCATGTCGCTCGCGGTCCACGCCATGTTGTCGCGCAGGTAGTCGAAGCCGAACTCGTTGTTCGTGCCGTAGGTGATGTCGGCCGCGTACTGCTCGCGGCGCTGCTCGGGCGTCTGGCCGTTCAGGATGACGCCGGTCGTCATCCCGAGGGCGCGGAACACGCGACCCATCAGCTCCGACTGGTAGCTCGCCAGGTAGTCGTTGACCGTCACCACGTGGACGCCGCGCGAGGTCAGTGCGTTGAGGTAGGCGGCCGAGGTGGCCGTCAGGGTCTTGCCCTCACCGGTCTTCATCTCGGCGATGTTGCCCAGGTGCAGCGCCGCGCCGCCCATCAGCTGGACGTCGAAGGGGCGCATGCCGAGCGTGCGCTTCGCCGCCTCGCGCACGGCGGCGAAGGCCTCCGGCAGCAGGTCGTCGAGCGACTCGCCCGCCGCGTAGCGCTCGCGCAGCTCGACGGTCTCGTTGCGCAACTCGTCATCCGTCAGTTCGGAGAACGCGTCTTCGAGGTGGTTGACCGCCTCTGCGTAGTTCTTGAGCCGGCGCAGGGTGCGACCCTCGCCGACACGCAGCACTCTCTCGAGGACATTCGCCACGGGTTGACTCCACTCGCTTCGGGCCTGCTGGTGCGGGCACAGTCTCACGCCCACCGTTACCGGCGCGTAATGCTAGCAAGCCTACCGAGTGGGGTCCTGACAGTGCCGAACCCGAGCGCGCGGAGTCAGCGGCGCGCGCCCACCAGTTCGTCAGCGGGTTCTTCGAGGCCGATGACGCCGTAGTCCCACCCGGTGCGGCGGTAGACCACGCTCGGGCGATCGCTGACCGAGTCGATGAAGAGGAAGAAGTCGTGGCCGACCAACTCCATGCGGTCGACCGCCTCTTCTTTGGTCATGCGCTCGGCCGGGAACACCTTGTCGCGGATGACGACCGGGCTCCAGTCCTTCTCGGCTTCTTCTGCGGTGACCACCGGGATGGACCCGGTCGTCACCGCGTCGATCACCTCCGGGCTGGCCGGGGTGAGGTCGGTGCCCGCGAAGCCACCGGCGGATGCCTCGCGCAGCGAGGTCGGACGGTGCTGCCCGCGATGGACCTTCTTGCGGTCCTTGGCCTGGCGGATCCGCTCGACGAGCTTGTCGAGGGCCATGTCGAAGGCCGCGTACTTGTCGGCACCGCCGGATTCGGCGCGCACGATCGGGCCGGGGCCGATCAGGGTGAGTTCGACGCGGTCGTCACCGCTGGAGCCGCGGGTCTCGTGATGGCGGAGCACCTTGATCTCGAGGGCGAGAGACTTGTCGGCGAGGTGCTCGACGCGCTCGGACTTCTCGATCGCATAGCTCTCGAACCGATCAGGGATCCCCACTCCGCGACCGGTGACCGTGATGTCCATGGCAGCCTCCTCCTGCTCCTTGCGGGCGGAAACCGACGGGTTCAGGCGGTTTCTCTTCCGCACTTTTGCCCACCGTAGCGCCGCGCCCCCGGGATGTCACGGAAAGCCCGCTGGGCGTTCGCGCCGAACTGCCACAGAAGGTCCGAAGAGCTTCGGCGTCGAGGCGGCAACGGCGGCTGCGACGACCTCGGCGCCCGCGGAACGGAGGGCCCCCGCCGCCGCCGAGAGGGTCGCACCCGTGGTGACGACGTCGTCGACGAGGAGGAAGCGGCGGCCGGCCACCGACGCGCTGACCTCGAACACCCCCTCGAGGTTGCGCGCCCGCTCCTCGAGCGAGAGCGTCTTCTGCGCGGGGTGCGGTCGGGCGGGCGTGAACACCCGGGCACGGTCGAGCCCCGCGCGCGCGAGCAGCGCCGGCACGGGATCGAAGCCGCGCCGACGGCGGGCGCGCCGCGATCCGGGAACGGCCACCACCTCCGCCCCCACGAGGTCGAGGGCGGCGCCCGCCTCGGTGACCGCGGCAGCCAGGGCCGGAGCAAGCACGCGCGCCAGGTCGGCGCGCCCCTGCTCTTTGAACGCCAGGATGACGGCCCGCACCACCCCGTCGTACTCGAGCCCCGAGAACACCGGTGTGCCGTCGGGCAGCCGCCTGCCGCTCGGCTCGGGTCGGAGCGCGGTGCGGCACGCCGCGCATACCGCCCGGTCGGGCAGCCCGCAGCCCGCGCACTCCACGGGGAGCAGCAGGGCGAGCGCGTCGAGCGCGGCGTCGCAGAGGAGGTCGAGTCGCACGAACATGTCTCGACGGTGCTTGTCTCGACGGTGCATGTCCCGACGGTGCATCACGCCCCGCTGCCGCGGGGCGCGCCCACGGCATCCGGGGAGAACTCCTACTGCTGCGAGGCGAGGAAGGAGGCGTTCAGGCCGGTGTCCTGCCAGCCGAAGCTGCCGCTCGGCTCGAACACCGATCCGGAGGAATCGAGCACGCGGATGCCTTCGCTGCTGTTGCCCCCGACCACCGCGACACCGCCCTGGATCGACCCGAGCGATGTGCGCAGTCCACCCAGGTCGTAGGTCGTGACGACCGCGGCGGCGGTGTCCTGGCTCAGGGCGACCACCGTCGAGCTGCTCACCCACGAGGCACCGAGAAGGGGCGAACCGCCGATGGGAAGGAAGATCGGAGGCCCGAGGGAGGTGGGCACCAGGTCGCGGTTGCGGATGACTCCGGCGAGCAGCAACTTCGGCCCCGATGAGGTCTCCACGGCCATGAGCATCCGGGTGCCGTCACGCGACAGGCTCATCGAGTTCACCTGACCGTCAAGACTGAACGCGACGCTGTGCGGCTTGTTCTGGCCGTCGTAGGCGATGATCGCGCCCGGTTTTTCGTTCGGAACGCTCCAGACGAAGCCCTCGGGATCGATGGTGGGTACCGCGAGGCCCGCTCGGCGGTCGAGCAGCACGGCCGGGCTGCTCCCGCGCACGATCGAGACGCCTTCGCCGCTCAGAACGGCCGCCTGGTCGCCGTTGCGCCCGAGGGCCGCCCCGATCGGCGCGAGCTTGTCGATCGCCGTCCCGAGGCCGGGAAGCGGTCGCACCGTCCCATTCACCAGGGTGCCGAACACGCCGCGCTCGAAGCCGACCGGGTCGCTCAGCACCGTCTCGAGGTGATCCGGGTCCGGCCCGTCGGCGACCGTCACGGGGAAGCCGCCGACGGTGATCGTGACGGTCGGCGACCCGAGGCTGCTGAGGCTCTGAGTCAGTTGCTGCGTCATACGGCGCTTGCTGGCCGCAGATTCGGATGACACCTGCGACGTCAGGTCCACGGTCGCCCGTCCGGGATCGATCTGAGGGGCTCCGGTGAGCTCCGTTCCGGTGGGGAAGGCCGTCACGACCGCACCCTGGAGCCAGTCGGGAGGCCCGCCGAGCAGAGCCCTGACGATGCGCGTGGCGACCTGCGTCTTGTCGGCGAACCAGCGGCGGTCCGGCACCAGGTATTCGAAACTCGGGTCGAAGAAGTAGAGGTCGTAGGAGCGGAAGACGGTGGCGAAGCGGTTCGGCGTGAGGATGGTCCCGTCGGGCGCCGACGAGATGCGCCACTGACCGTTCGAGTCCTTGGCGAAGTGGAATTGAAGAGGCTGAGTATGCGAGTCGTCGGCGACCGAGTACCGCGCGTCGGCGTCGATCGTCGCCGACACCGTGATCGCGATCTGGAGCACGTTCGGTGCCACGACGGCGGGGTCGATCGGGCTCGAACTGATCAAGGCGCCCGCGTTCGGATTCCATTTGGCTCGGAAGTCGTCGGTCAAGAAGTCGCGCGCCACCTGGTAGTTCGCCAGCGAACTGCGACCGGCCCGGATGAAGCCGGCCAGGATCTCCTCCTGGTTCGCCCCCTTGACTGGCTCGTCGGGCAGGGTCGCCAGTGCACTGTCGCCGGCGTTGCTGTCGATCGTGACCTTGGAGACGTCGCCGCTGGTCGGGATGTTCGCGCAGCCGACGAGCGCGAGCAGGGCGCCGAGCACGGCGACAGGGGCGAGCAGTCGTGGGCGGATCATGCCTGCTCCTCCTTCAGCTGTTCCTCGCTCCATTCGTCGTCGCCCAGGGGCTCGTCCGGCGGCATGGGCAGCGGCGATCCCATCACCCGATCACCGGAACGACGAGGAAGGGTCAGCCGGAAGCAGCTGCCCTGCCCGGGCTCCGACCAGACGTCGAGCAGGCCGCCGTGGACGGCGGCGTCCTCCTGCGCGATCGCGAGACCGAGCCCCGTGCCTCCCGTGGTCCGGCGGCGCGAGGGATCGGCGCGCCAGAAGCGGTCGAACACCCGTGCCATGTCGGCCGAGCTCATCCCGATGCCGTGGTCGCGCACCGCGATCGCCACGGCTTCGGCATCGCTGTCGACGTAGACGTCGATGGGCAGGCCCTCCCCGTGGTCGATCGCGTTGCCGAGGAGGTTCTGCAGGATGCGGCGGACCCGCCGCGCGTCCACATCGGCCTCGAAGTAGCCGCCGGGCGCCATCAGGCGGATCTCGCTGAGCTTCTCCTCGGCGAGCGGCGCGACCGCCGCGATGGCATCCTCGACCAGTCGGACCAGGTTGGTCGGATCCCGCTCCAACTGCACCGCGCCGGCGTCGTACCGGCTCATCTCCAGCAGGTCCGCCAGCAGCAGTTCGAAGCGCTCGGTCTGAGCGTGCAGCAGCTCGGCCGTGCGAGCCGTCGCCGCGGGAAAGGTGTCGCGCTGGTCGTAGAGCACATCGCCTGCCAGCCGGATGGTCGTCAGTGGGGTGCGCAGCTCGTGCGACACATCCGAGACGAATCGCTGCTGCAACCGCGAGAGATCGGCGAGCTGCCGGATCTGCCGCTGCATGCTGTCGGCCATCCGGTTGAACGACCTCGCGAGCACGGCGAGCTCGTCGTCACCCCGCTCGCGCAGCCGCTCCTCGAGGTGACCGGCCGCGAGCTTCTCGCTGGTCTCGGCGGCGAGTCGCACGGGTCCGACGATCAACCGCACGATCAGATACGCGACCGCGCCGATCAGGAGGATCAGGGCGAGGCCGCCGAGCACGAGCGTGCGCTGCACGAGGTCGAGGGTCTGCTGCACGTCGCTGAGGTCGTAGACCAGGTAGAGCTGGTACTCGCCCGCCGTCGGGACCTCGAGCAACGATCCGATGACCACCCCCGGCGACGACTGGCCGGTGGCCTTGTGCGGGATCGAGACCGACTGCCAGGACAGCTGGCTCACCCCACCCGTCCTCACCGACTTCTCGATCGTGGGGCTGAGCGGAACGTCCTCGAATCCGGCGCTCGCGCGATTCTCCATGAGCGATGGGCCGTCTTGGCCCGGCGCACGCAGGATGGCGATCAGCGGCAGCGACGAGACGGTCCCCTTGATGGCACTGGTCGCGTTGTCCTCCACCGACTCCAGGTCGCTGGTCTCGCTGAGCGTCGCGGCCTGCGTGAAGACCTGCTGAGCGCCGATCGTGGCCTTGCTCGCCTCGGTGGTGATCAGGGTCAGCCGCTGGCTGAACAGGTTGGAGCTGATGCTGGTCGAGATGTAGGCACCGATCGCGGTGATCGCGATCGCCGAGAGGAGCACCGTGATCGCGACGGTCCGGATGCGGAGCGAGCCACCCCACAGCCGCGCAAGGCGGCGTGGCGCATCGCGCCAGTTCCGCCAGTCAACGCGCATGTCAGGAACCTACGTCACGGCCCCTGCGCGATAGCCGACACCGCGCACCGTGGTGACGATCCGCGGGTTGTCGGGATCGTGCTCCACCTTGGCCCGCAGGCGCTGCACGTGCACGTTGACCAGGCGCGTGTCGGCCTTGTAGTGGTAGCCCCAGACCTGCTCGAGCAGCATCTCGCGGGTGAACACCTGCTGCGGCTTCGCGGCGAGCGCCAGCAGCAGCTCGAACTCGAGCGGCGTGAGGTTGATGCGGCCATCTCCCCGGCGCACCTCGTGCCCGGCCACATCGATGACCAGATCGCCGATCCCGATCGCGTCGCTGGTGGTGGGCAGCGTCGGACGCAGGCGGGCCCGGATGCGCGCGACCAGCTCCTTGGGGTTGAAGGGCTTGACCACGTAGTCGTCTGCACCGCTCTCGAGGCCGCGCACGACATCCGCGGCATCGCCCTTCGCCGTGAGCATGATGATCGGCACGCCGCTCTCGGCCCGGATGTGTGCGCAGACCTCGATGCCGTCCATGCCGGGCAGCATGAGGTCGAGCAGCACCAGGTCGGCCTTGCCAGAGCGGAACAGGTCGAGGGCGGCCTGGCCCTCCCCCGCGAACTGCGGCTCGAAGCCCTCGGCACGCAGAACGATGCCGATCATCTCGGCGATGGCGGGGTCATCATCGACCACCAGGATGCGCGCGTTCATCGTCCTCGTCAGTCGTAGGCGCCCTCGAGGGGGCGGGGATGTTCTCGCCCCACAGTAGTCGCGACACCTGCTCTGTTGTGGTGCGCGCGGCGGGGCTGCCATCGGCAGGGGTGCCCGGGGGTACCGTGGTGGCGTTCCCAGTAACTCCTCAGATTGGACGAAAATGGCCGACGCGCCGTCCCCCCACTCGTTGCTCTCCCGTCTCATCGCCGAGACGTTCGGCACCTTCATGCTGGTGTTCGGCGTGATCGGCGCCGCGCTGTTCATCTCCGGCGCCACCGGCCCGCTCGGCGTCGCTCTCGCCGTCGGCCTCGCCGTGCTCACCGCCGCCTACGCGGTCGGCCACATCTCGGGCGGCCACTTCAACCCGGCGGTCTCGATCGGCGCCGCAGCGGCCGGTCGGATGCCGTGGAAGGATGTGCTGCCCTACATCGGCGCCCAGCTGGTGGGCGGCATCCTCGCCACTTTGACGCTCTGGGCCATCGCGGCGACCAGCGGAGGCAAGTTCACGGCCAACTTCGCGGGGGTCTCGAACGGCTACGGTGACCACTCGCCGAACGGATTCGGCATCGGCGCGGTCATCATCACCGAGATCGTGATCACCTGCCTGTTCGTCTGGATCATCCTCGGCGTCACGGCTCCGAACGCCCACGTCACGGCCGGGTTCGCGCCGTTGGCGATCGGCTTGGCGCTGACGCTGTTCCACCTGGTCGCCATCCCGATCGACAACGCCTCGCTGAACCCGGCGCGCTCGATCGCCACCGCGATCCTCGGCGGCGGCGCCCCCCTCGGCCAGGTCTGGGTGTTCGTCGTGGCCCCGATCGTCGGCGCGCTGATCGCTGGGTTCACCTGGAAAGAACTGTTCGATCGCGCCAAGTAAACGCCCGACACGAACGAGGGCCCTGGGTTCGCGCCCGGGGCCCTCGTTCGTATGCGGCGGTCAGTAGCGGTAGTGATCCGGCTTGTAGGGCCCATCCACCGGCACGCCGATGTAGGCGGCCTGCTCGGGCGTGAGCTCGGTCAGCTCGACACCGAGGGCGTCCAAGTGCAACCGCGCCACCTTTTCGTCGAGCTTCTTCGGCAGCACGTAGACGCCGATCGGGTAGTCGTCGAGGTGGGTGAACAGCTCGAGTTGCGCGAGCACCTGGTTGGTGAACGAGTTGCTCATCACGAACGAGGGATGCCCGGTCGCGTTGCCCAGGTTCATCAGGCGCCCCTCACTGAGCACCAGGATGCTGCGGCCGTTCGGCAGGCGCCACTCGTGCACCTGCGGTTTGATCTCGACCTTCTGCGCCCCCGGGAGGGCCTCGAGCTTCGCCATCTCGATCTCGTTGTCGAAGTGGCCGACGTTGGCGACGATCGCCAGGTGCTTCAGCCCGGTGAGGTGGTCGACGGTCACGACGTCCTTGTTGCCGGTCGTGGTGATGAGGATGTCGACCTCACCGAGCACGCTCTCGAGGCGGGCGACCTGGAACCCGTCCATCGCGGCCTGGAGGGCGTTGATCGGATCGATCTCGCTCACGATGACGCGAGCGCCCTGGCCCTTGAGCGCCTCGGCGGCGCCCTTGCCGACATCGCCGTAGCCGGCCACGAACGCGACCTTGCCGCCGATCAGCACATCCGTCGCGCGGTTCAGGCCGTCGGGCAACGAATGGCGGATGCCGTACTTGTTGTCGAACTTCGACTTCGTGACCGAGTCGTTGACGTTGATCGCCGGGAAAAGCAGCTCACCGCGCTGGGCGAGCTCGTAGAGCCGGTGCACGCCCGTCGTGGTCTCTTCGGTGACGCCCATGATGCCGGCGGCGACCCTGGTCCAACGGTCGGGGCTGCTCGCCAGCGAGCGGCGGAGCACATCGAGGATGACGCTCCACTCGTGGCTGGCGCCCGGCTCCGTCGCGGGAACCGAGCCGGCGAGCTCGTATTCGCGTCCGGTGTGGACGAGGAGGGTCGCATCGCCGCCGTCGTCGAGGATCAGGTTCGGGCCGTCCCAGTCCTGCTCGTACCCGGCCGCTGCGCTCCAGTCGAAGATCTGCTCGGTGCACCACCAGTACTCCTCGAGAGTCTCGCCCTTCCAGGCGAAGACCGGCACCCCAGCGGGTGCGTCGACCGTGCCGGTGGGGCCGACCGCGACGGCCGCTGCCGCCTCATCCTGGGTGGAGAAGATGTTGCAGCTCGCCCAGCGCACCTCGGCGCCGAGAGCCACCAGGGTCTCGATCAGCACCGCCGTCTGCACCGTCATGTGCAGCGAGCCGGCGATGCGCGCGCCCTTGAGGGGCTGCGAAGGTCCGAACTCCTCGCGCAGCGCCATCAGCCCGGGCATCTCGTGCTCGGCCAGGCGGAGCTGATGCCGGCCCGCCTCGGCGAGCGAGAGGTCGGCGACTTTGAAGGGGAGGGTGGTCTGCGCGGTGTCAGGCATGCAGCCATTGTGACAGCCCCCGCTGAGGATCGGGCTAGGGGCCCGAAAAACGGTTAGGCGCCGAGCTGGTCCATCACCACATGCCGAACGACCTGCCAGCCCTGGGGCGCCGAGAGCTTCTCGGCGTGCCGCTCGCAGAGGTCGTAGCTGTGCGGCTCGTGCCGCATGCTGAGCGGTCCCAGCACCGCCATCGCGTCGGCGTAGTCGTACGTCAGCGTGGCGACGGCCTCGTTCCCGCAGGCGACTTTGCTGCACAGGCGGGGCATGCCGCCACGATAAACCCGGGGACCGACGCCTCCGCGCAGCCACGCTTAGACTTGCCGCATGGTCCGCTCGACCCAACGCGTGTCCGCCCGCTCCGGGCGCCGCGATCGGCACGGGCGCGGCATCCGCTCGGCGGTCACCGGGCCGGTTCTCGAGCCCATCCGCACCCGCGCCGACTTCTTCGACGCGTGCGTGGCGTCGGCCGTCGAGTACGTCCAGGACGAGTGGCCGGACGAGCTGAGGGGCGTGAGCTTCGAGGTGGCCGGCGTGCCGCGGGGGGAACCCGGGCCTGCCGGCGTCGACCGCTGGCGGGTCAGCCCACGTGAGCGCCGCATCGTGCTGTACCGCCTCCCCATCGAACGACTCGCGCACCTGCACAAGGACGACGAGTGGCACCGCCGGTCGTTCATCGAGAGCTGCGTCTTCCGTGCCGTGGCCGAACTGCTCGGCAAGGACCCGTGGGACATCGCGCCGGAGCGCTACCGCCATTTTTAGGGGCGGATGACGATCGGGCCCGACACCGGGCCGGCCGACGAGACTCCGTAATGAGCCAGCTGCGCGTCGCCGGCGTACGAGACCGCGGCCACCAGGGCCTTGGCGTTCTTGAGGAGATAGACGGTGTCCGGTTTGACCGCGATCGATGCGGCGCCGCCCGCTGCGATGGTCAGCGAGAGGGACGGGCCGCCGGACTGCGCGTCCAGGGTCACCGTGACGCTCGCCGTGGTCGGATTCACGACCGACAGCATCGGCGCGGGACCGTCTGCGATGGCGACGGCGGTGTCCCCGTTGAGCACCGGAGACGGTTCGAACCATGCGAAGTCGGACGGCGGCGCCGTGGTATCGCTCGTCACGGCAGCGCCCCCGTGCGTCGAGGGGTCCTCGGCCGTCGACACGCGCACCCCGGCGACCACCGGTTGATCGGCATCGATGACGACGGTGTACATCCCATCCGGGATCGTCACAGAGCCCGAGTCGGTGCCGGCCGCCGAGTCGAGGCCGAGCTCGCTGACCTCGCCGGAGCTGACATCCACCTCGAACGAGAGGCCGTCGAGCTTGGTGTCCTGCGGCTTCAACTCGACCCGGACCTTCGCCGATCGGGAGCCGGGTACCGCGACGCGCACGGCCGCCGCCACGTCATCCCAGTCGGACAGCCCCAGGGTCTTGCTGACCCCGAGGGCATCGAGCACGCGGACGCCGGGGATGACCAGGTGCGTCGCCGGATCGCCGGCGGCTCCGATCAGGTCGACGCCACCGGCGTCGAGTCCGCGCACGATCGACTGCTGCAGCGCGGCGACCACCTGTCCGCCCCGTGACACGACATGCACCACCGGGCTCTCGACGTCCGGCGCGTAACCGGCGAGCGGGATGACCCGCTGAGAGCCCGCCTTCACGACGATGCCGGACATCCCGGGCGCGCTCACCGGTCCGTTCGAGCTCAAGATCGTGAGCGCGACCGTCGCGTCGACGGGCGAGGGGTTCGCCAGGGTGAGCAGCGTGCTGCGCCCGACCGCGGTCGAGCCGCCGACCAGCCAGATCGAGCCGCTCGGCTCCGCACAGGTGGCGGCGGCGAGTCCCGTGTAATCCGAGGCATGGGCCACCTGCGACTGCGCGCCGGCGAGCGTGGCACCCGCCGCAGGAGGCAGGGTCAGCACGTCGGGCGCGCTCGAGCCCCCTCCCGTGGCCGCATCGCTGACAGCGATCCGTTGGTTCGTCAGATCGGCGCCGATGCCGGCTCTGGTGATAGACGGCGCACCGAGCGACGAGGGCGTGTTGGCGTTCTGGCCGTTCTCGTCGCCGAGCCGCAGGAGCGCCCCCGGGCAGACCCGCACCTGGTCGGCCGGGTCGGGGGTGACGGTGACGGTGGGGATCGCGATCCTGTGGGAGGGAAGCGGCAGCAGGCCGACGGCGCCGATGATCGCGATCGATGCCACGATGCCCACGGTGCCCGCGACCACACGCAACCCGACGAGCGCCACGCTGCGGGCGCGCCCGGTGCGCTCGGCGGCGACGGAATCCGTCGAGCCCGTGCCCTCGCTGATTGTCTCGTCGGGATCAGGCATTGTCGTCCTCGCTGAACGTGTCCGCCGGATCCTCACCCGGTTGCACCGTCTCCGTCACGACGCGGCGGCGCCTGGCCGTCGGAATGGCGAGCAAGAGGGCGAGCGCGACGACGAGCGCCTGCACGAGCAGGATCGCCAGCGCCGTCCTGGTCAGACCGGTGCCCGGATGGGGAGCGTCCGCGTAGCTCGGCACGCGCCAGAGCGTTCCGACCGGAGTCTCGCCGACCGGGCTCAGAGCCGGGGTCGCATCGAGCGATTCCGCAAGACGTTGCCGCACCGCCGTCGCCCCTCCCTCGGCCTCGGGCAGCAGCACGAACTCGACATGGAACGCCCCGAGTGCCGGGATCGCGTCGAACCCGCTCCGCGACGACAGGTTGCCCGCGAGCTTCGCCAGGGTGCGCGCCCGATCATCCACCGACCTCCTGGTGGACCACAGGGTCGACGTCTCATCGAGGGTGGTCCCGATCCCGCGATCCACGACGGCGGCGACCGAACCGTCCTGCTGCGGTCGGAGCACCAGGGTGCCGACGCCCGGGTGCGCGGCGGCGTCCGCGGTCACCAGGGCGGGCAGCAGGCGCGCATCGCTCTTCGCCACCGGCGAGGTGCCGAGAACGGGAGCGACGACCAGCGGCGCGACCGCGGCGCCCGACGTCAGCAGGATCGCGATCCCGACGATGACGCGCGCGCTGCCGAGAGCATCCAGCGCGACGACCGCCGCGCCGATCAGGCCGAGCCAGTAGAGGCTGAGGCCGGTGCCGGGCCACGGGTTCACCAGGTCGGCGCCGTCGGCCGCGATCGCCATGTGCGTCGCCGCGACGGCGGTGATCAGCCCGAGCAGCGCGACGATCATGGCAGGGATGGCGCGGCGCGATCCCGGCAGGAAGACGGCGAGCAGCGCGATGGCGGCCAGCGGGGCGAGCAGCACGGCGGGGGCGAGCACGCCGAGTCCGCCGGGCAGGCCGATCGCGGTGGCAAGCGCCGCCCATCCGTCGTCAGCCGCCGACGGCAGGCCGATGAGCAGTTGCCAACCCGAGGCGTTCGGGAAGGTCACCGAGGCACCGGGATCGGCCAGCAGGCCGAGAGGATTCCCGCGCTCCAACTGCGCGACCACGAGCGGTGCGAACAACGCGACCGCCGGGACCGGGATCCCGATCACGCGCACCAGGCCGCGGGGGCGCGCGACGGCCCAGGCCACCACAGCGAGCAGGAGTGCGGGGGCCAGCACCGGAGCACAGGCGACCGTGACGGCGAACAGCAGGGAGGCGGCGGCCGACGCGCTCCACGAGCGGGCGCCCTCCAGGGTGGCGAGCACCAACCACGGAAGCAGCAGGTGCGCCAGCACAGCGCTCGGACGACCGGCCGCCAGTGCGGCGAGCAGCGGCGGGGCGAGCATCCACAGCAGCGCGGCCATCACGGGCGGCCAGCGGCGTTCGCTGAACCGTGTCGCGCACCACCACGCACCCAGGGCGGCGAACGGGAGTGCGGTCAGCCACAGCAGGACGAGCGAGAGCGACGGATTCCACGGGGTGAGCGAGCCGAGCATGGCGACGACCGCGGCGAACGGATCCGGCGGCCCGGTGAGCCCGAAGCCGATCCCGCGCAGACCCCACGCCGCACGCGACCAGAGGGCGCCGACGCTGCCGTCGAGCGGGAGCAGCGCACCTCCCGCAATCGCGTCGGCCCCCAGGAGACGCCAGAACACGCCGATTCCCACGACGGCTGCGACCAGGGTGACCGCGGCTCCCCCGCCGCCGAAGAAGGGCGCCCGCACCAGGTCGGGCTCACCCTCGCCGCCCGCCCGGTCACGCGCTGCTGCGCCCAGCTCCCGCACCTGGTCTGGCGAGGTGCGGAGCGGGGCGATCGCGCTCCATCCCAGGGTTCTCGTGCGCCGGATGCGAGCGCGGGCCGGCGCCACGGTCCCGTCGAAGGCGACACGGAACGCCGCGGCGAACTCGCCCCCGATGGCACCGGGGCGCTTGCCGAGCAGCTGCCCGATCGAGCGCATCACGGCGAGGGGGACCAGCGAGAGCCAATGGATCACCAGCGCCCCACCCGGCGCGTAGACCATGCGGCGGTGCAGCTGCGCCGTTCGCGCGACACGGGTGCGACCGCGTGCCGACAGCGGACGGCGGCGACCGAGGTCCTCGGGCCGCAGCCCGCGGCTCACGCGGGCGCCCGCTACCCGGACGACGCGGAAGCCCGCGAGCCGCGCGCGGATCGAGAGGTCGAGCCCGGCATCCACCGATGGCAGGCCGCGATCGAATCCGCCGAGGCGCGTCCAGACGGCTCGCTGCACGAGCATCCCGGATGACGTGACGCCCAGCACGTCGCCGTCCTGATCGTGCTGCGCCTGGTCGAGCTCGTCCTCGACCAGCTTCACGGTGGCACCGAACTTCGACAGGCTCTCGCCATAGGAGCGGATCAGCGCCCGATCGTCGACGTCGACGACCTTTGGCCCGGCGACCGCCACCGAGGGAGCGACCTCGACGGCCGCGAGCAGGCGCTCCAGTGCATCGGGCTCGGGCGCCGTGTCGGCCGTGAGCAGCCAGATCCACTCGGGCGCCGCCTCCGTCGGGATGGGCGCGGCAGCGCCGACCGCGGCACCACCGACCGCGATGCGGGCCAGCGCGACATCGACCGCGTCAGAGACCGGCAGATTCGCGGCCCGCACGTACCCGTTCGGCGACGCCACCGTGAGGAGTTCGGCGCTCCCGTCCGTCGACGCGCAATCCACGAGAACGAGGTCATCGGGCTGTCTGGTCTGCGCGCGGAGCGCCCCGAGGGTGCGGTCGAGCCACGGTTCCCCGTTGCGCACGATGAGGATCGCGGTGACTCTCGGCTGCATCGTTCCGAGGCTAGGCGCGCCTCACCGTGCGACGGGGAGGGACACGCCCGGAGCGCGAAGTCTCAGGCGTTACCAGGAGAAGGTCGCACACCTGCTGGTGACGGCGTCGACCGGAACGGTCGTGTGTTGCACACCCACAGGTGACGGCGTCGACCGGGACGGTCGCCGCCGCGGACCGCGAAAGGCGAGAAATCGCCTTTCTTTATGCGGTCCGCGCCTTTCGCAGGCGGCGGCGCTCACGCTCGGACAGGCCGCCCCAGATGCCGAATCGCTCGTCGTTCTGGAGGGCGTACTCCAGGCACTGGCCCTTGACCTCGCAGGTGGTGCAGATCTTCTTGGCGTCGCGCGTCGATCCGCCCTTCTCCGGGAAGAAGGCCTCGGGATCGGTCTGAGCGCACAGCGCGTCCGACTGCCAGGCCAGCGGGTTGTCGACGGTCTCGGCGTCGGCGGGGCGCAGGCCGGGGATGCCCAGGCGGACCGGGTCGACGAACCAATCGCCGGGAACCGACGGGCGGTACTCGTTCCGCGTCATGTTCCACTCTCCCTCATTGCACCTTTACGGTTCCGTCCCCCGACGAAACGCCGTGCTTGGAGGTAATTACACCGGTGTAGTTAGTCCCGCGTCAAGTCGGGAATGGTAATTCTTTTCCCGGTCTCAGCGCGGCTACGACGCGCCCGCGTTTCGCCGCGCCTCCCAGGCGCTCGCCACCATCTGGTCGAGGCTGTGCCGCATCCGCCAATCCAGATCGTGCGCGGCCTTGTCTCCGCTCGCCACGATGCGCGGCGGGTCGCCTGCACGGCGTGGGGCGATGGTGGGCGTGAAGTCGATCCCGGTGACGCGCGCGATCGCCGCCATGATCTCGGCGACCGAGACGCCCTCGCCGCTGCCCAGGTTGTACGCCGTTTCGATCGGGTCCCCGGCATCCAGGCGCCGAGCCGCGGCGACGTGCGCGAGGGCCAGATCGGCCACGTGCAGGTAGTCGCGCACATTGGTGCCGTCGGGGGTCGGGTAGTCGTCTCCATTGATCTGCGGGGCGCGCCCTTCGACGAGCGCATCGAAGACCAGTGGGAACAGGTTGTGCGGGCTGGTGTCGTACACCGCGGGATCCCCCGAGCCGACCACGTTGAAGTACCGCAGCGAGGTGTGCCTCAGCCCGGTCGCGACGCCCTGATCGGCGAGAAGCCACTCGCCGATCAGCTTGGATTCGCCGTAGGGCGACTGCGGCGACTTCGGCGTCTCCTCGGTCACCAGGTCGACATCGGGGGTGCCGTAGACGGCGGCGCTCGACGAGAACACGATCCGGTCGACGCCGCGATCCTGCATGGCGCCCAGAAGCACGGCCGTCCCGGTGACGTTCTGCTCGTAGGTGTGCAGCGGGCGCTGCACGGAGACCCCGGCGTACTTGAATCCCGCCACGTGGATGACCCCCGTCACCCCGTGCTCGTCGAGCGTGCGGATCAGCAGGGCCCCATCGAGGATGCTGCCGCGCACGAACGGCACCTCGGCGGGCACGAACTCGCGATGGCCGCTCGACAAGTCGTCGACCACGACGGTCTTCATGCCGGATTCGAGCAGAGCGCGCACCACGTGGGCACCGATATAGCCGGCACCGCCGGTCACCAACCAGGTCATGCCCCCGAGGCTAGCGAACGCGGGTCGGGACCCGGTGGTGGCCGTCGGTCACCATGCCGTGAATCGTCGCGACCACGGCGCTCACGATCAGGCCCACCAGCAGAACTGCGCTCACGATCTCCATGGCAGTAAATCTACGATTGACCACCGACAGCCAAACCTGGCAAGATCGGCGCAGTTCATCGAATTCCTGCCAATGCCGAGCGTAAGGAGAGACCGCGTGCTCAAGAAGGTCGTGCTCATCGCCCTGCCGGGAGTCGCACCGTTCGAGTTCGGGGTGATCTGCGAGGTGTTCGGCATCGACCGCACCGACAGCGGCGGTCCGGACTTCGACTTCACCATCGCGACGGCCGAGCCGGGACCGGTGCGCACCAGCCTCGGGTACGACATGGTGATCCACCAGGATCTGTCGGTCGCGGCAGACGCCGACCTGATCGCCGTGCCAGCCCACCACATCCGCGGCTTCGGCGACGAGGCGACGGATGAGCGGGTGCTGCAGGCCGTCCGCGATGCGCAGGCACGCGGCGCCTGGGTGCTCAGCGTCTGCAGCGGCGCGTTCGTGCTGGCCGAGGCCGGCATCCTCGAAGGGCGCAAGGCCACCACCCACTGGATGCACGTCGACCGGCTGCGGCGCCGGCACCCCTCAGTCGAGGTGGATGCCGACGTGCTGTTCGTCCAGGACGACAAGGTCGTCACGAGTGCGGGCACCGCCGCGGGCATCGACGCCGCCCTGCACATCGTCCGCACCGAGCTCGGCGCCGCCGCCACCAATGTGATCGCGCGCCGCATGGTGGTACCTCCGCAACGCGATGGCGGCCAGTCGCAGTACATCGAGTCGCCGATTCCCGAGTGCCGCACGGACTCTCTCGCCTCCGTGACCGAGTGGATGCTCGAGCACCTCGACGAGGACCTCACCGTCGACCAACTGGCGCGCCGGGCGCTGATGTCGCCCCGCACATTCGCCCGCAAGTTCCGCGCCGAGTCGGGCACGACACCCGCCGCCTGGCTGAACCGCCAGCGAATTCTGCGCGCCCAGCAACTGCTCGAGCAGACCGACGAGGGCCTCGAGCAGATCGCGCAGCTCACCGGATTCGGCACGGCTGCGGTGATGCGGCACCACTTCCTCAAGGTGCTGCAGACGACGCCGACGAACTACCGCCGCGCGTTCGGGGAGCGCGTCGCCGGGTAGCGTCTCAGTGCGGAGTCGCCGCCAGGAGTGCCGCGATGTCGTGGGTGAGCTCGGCCATGCTGCTAACGCCGTCTGCCTGCACCGAGATCCAGGTGCCCGCCACGGCGAGGTCGGCCTGGCAGGCCGCGTCGTTGCACAGGGCGAGCGCAGCGGTCGCACCCGGGATCGACACCGGCGCCAGCGTGCCGTAGTAGAAGCTCGGCGGCTGGGCCAGCTCCTGCTCGATCGCCCACGCTCCCCCTGGCACGAACTGGACACCGAACAGGGTCAGGCCGGAGGATGCCTCGCGCGCCCATCCGCACTGGTCGAAACCGACTCGCGCGAGTCCGGCGGACCCGGCCGTCGCCGGGCCCTCCATCGAGTAGTCGGTCTGCTCGAGATCGGCATGCCCCGTCGCGGTGCGGACCCGGGCCAGAGCCGCGTCGGTGCACAGCGCCGCGCCGTTCCATCCGGCGGGCGGGCTCCACAGCGAGCGGTCGGCGCCCGCGGCCTGCACCCTGCTCACGACGCCGCCCAGCAGGGAGTGGAACCGCTGCAGCGAGCCGGTCGCCGGCTCCCCCTCGCCCCCGAGCGAGTCGTAGTCGAGCTCGACCCAGGTGGTGCCGACCAGGACCTGCCCGACGCAGAAGAACTGGGGATCGCCCTGGCACGACACGTCGGATGCCGTTCCGAAGGTGTTGACCTCGTCGCCCGTGTTCGGCACCACGTTGTCGTGGTAGTCGCCGGCGGCATCGCTGATCACGTCGAGGGTGATCACATCGACGTACCCGTTGTCCTGACGCTCCGAACCACCCCACAGGCAGTGCAGCCCTCCCGCCTGCCGCTCGGCGACCTGGATCGCGTCCTGCGGCGGGGTGCTCTCGGATTCGCGCACCGCGATCGCCGACGCCGCGGGGAAAGCCGCCACGGCGGTCGCGGTCGGCAGCAGCTGGGCGCACGTCGCCGGGATCGCCGAGCGCGGCGCGGTCAGGGCCGCAGTGCTCGGCGTCGGGCTCGCGCCGTGTCCGCCGTGGGCCGTCGGGTGACCCGTCGAGTGGACGGGAGTCGGATGCGCACATGCCGAAAGCGCGACAAGGAGCACGCTGGAGACCACGGCCACGCGGGCCGCCGACATGATTCGCATGGCCAGAACCTAGCGGCCCGGGGCCGCGGGCGCTACGGGCGACCTGGCCCTGCGATCAGGCGGCCGAGCGGTCGGTCGATGCGATGAAGAGCATGCCATCACCCGAGATCGCGAGCGCAGGTTCGTCGGCGATGTAGAAGGAGCGCCCGCGCTCCAGCTCGTGGCCGTTCAACGAGGTCTCCCCGCTCGTGCACAACGCGATGGCGGGCCCGGTCAGCGGCACCGTGACGCCGGCCGCGGCGGCATCCGGAGACACCACGGTCAGCACGAAGTCGGGCACGTCGGGTCGGAACACCGCGACGCCCGGCTGCGGCCGCTCCGGCTCGAGGTAGGGCACGGGCAACGGGTGGAAGTCGAGCACCTTGAGCAACTCGGGCACGTCGACGTGCTTGGAGGTGAGCCCCCCGCGCAGCACGTTGTCGCTGGCCGCCATCAGTTCGATCCCGAGCCCCTCGAGATAGGCGTGGATGTTGCCAGCCGGCAGGTACAGCACCTGCCCCGGCGAAAGCACTGCCGTGTGCATGAGCAGCGAGATGGCGATCCCGGGGTCGCCGGGGAACGCATCGGCGAGTCGCCGGACCGTGTCCCACGACGCGTCGCCGTCGAGCGCGCTCGCCTCGACTACCTTCTCGACTGCCTTCTCGACTGCCTTCTCGACCGCCTTCTCGACGACCGCTGCGATCAGCTCGTCGACACCGGCACCCCGGGTGATCAGCCACTCGAACACCGGCCGCAGCGAGGAGTCGTCGACCAGTCGGTCGAGAAGCGGTGCGATCCGCGTGTCGCCCGAAACGGGCAGAAGAACGTCTCGCGTTTCGCTCACCGGCCGAAACCCGCACAGCGCACGGAACGGGTCGCTCAGCGCATAGATCACCTCGGGTTTATGAAAGGCATCGCGGTAGTTGCGCTCCGGCGAATCGAGCGGAATGCCCGCGGCGTTCTCGTCCGCGAACCCGGCCTCGGCCTGCGCCGGGGTGGGGTGCGCCTGCAGCGAGAGGGGGGATGCCGCGGCCAGCACCTTCAACAGGAACGGCAGCCTGCCCTGCACGACGTCGGCGAGGGTGCCGTTGCGCCCGACCAGCCGGGCCGGGGACCCGGGGTGCGCCCCGAGCCACAACTCCGCTTGCGGCCGTCCCGTGGGCGGCGAACCGAGCAACTCGGGGATCGCCGTCGACGAGCCCCAGGCGTAGTCGCGCGGGGCGTTGGTGATTTCGACGAACATCGGCGCCTTTCGCAGCAGTGACGTGCACCAAAGTACCAACCGGTTGTGACCCGCCCGCGGCTCCCGCGTACCCTGCCGCCATGACCGAGACCACCGCCGCTCCCGACTTCACGCCCCTGGTCAGCGACTTCTACGGAATGGAGGCCGGCCTTACTGCGCAGGAGAAGGCCGTGATCATGCGGCTGCGGCACTACCTCGAGACCGAGGTCAAGCCGATCGTGAACGACCACTGGGCGCGGGCCGAGTTCCCCCTGTTCGTCGTCAAGGGCCTGGCCGACTTGGGCATCTTCGGCCTGCCGTACCCCGAGACGCGCACCTTCGAGAGCTCGGCCGTGTTCCGCGGCTGGGTCGCGATCGAGCTGGCGCGCATCGACTCGAGCATCGCCACCCTCGTGGGCATGCAGCACGGACTCGTGATGGGCGCGATCAGCGTCGCGGGATCCGACGAGCAGCGCGCCGAATGGCTTCCGAAGTTCGCAAGTGGGGACGCTCTGGGATGCTTCGCCCTCACCGAGCCGCTCAGCGGCTCCGACAGCGCGCGCGGTCTGCGCACCACGGCGACCCGCGACGGCGACGACTGGATCATCAGTGGTGAGAAGCGCTGGATCGGCAACGGCACCCTCGCCACCCACGCGATCGTCTGGGCGAAGTCGACCGACGACGGCCAGGTGAAGGGCTTCATCGTGCCGACGTCGAGCCCCGGATACTCGGCGACCAAGATCGAGAACAAACAGGCCCTGCGCATCGTGCAGAACGCCGACATCGTCCTGAGTGAGGTGCGCGTGCCCGAGGCGAACCGTCTGCAGAAGGCCGAGTCGTTCCGCGAGACCGCCGCCGTGCTGCGCCAGACCCGCGCCGAGGTCGCCTGGTCGTCGATCGGCAACTCGATCGGCGCCTACGAGGCCTCGCTGCGCTACGCGGGCGAGCGCGAGCAGTTCGGCAAGACGATCGACCACTTCCAGTTGATCCAGGAGCTGCTCGCGAAACAGCTCGCCAACATCACCGCCTCGATCGCGCTGTGCACCCGGGTCTCGCAGATACTCGATGGGGGCATCCAGAAGGACGAGCACTCGGCGCTCGCGAAGGAGTTCGCCACCAGCCGGATGCGCGAAACGGTCGCCTGGGCCCGCGAGAGCATGGGCGGCAACGGCATCGTGCTCGAGAACGACGTGATCAGGCACTTCGCGGATGCCGAGGCCCTCTACTCCTACGAGGGCACGCGCGAGATGAACACACTGATCGTCGGCCGCGCGATCACCGGCAAGGCCGCCTTCGTATGATGCCCTGCCCAGTACCCTGAAGCCATGACTCGTCGAGAGGCCTACCGGCGCCACCTGGCCGTCCTCGGCTTCTTCACGATGACCGCGGGTGACCTCTGGCGCAACCTGTTCAGCTGGTGGGGATGGGGCGCGATCTGCCTCATCCTGCTGGTGCTGGCCGTCGTCGAGCTGATCCATGCGCGGGTCGATCTCCGGCGCCTGCCGTTCGCACTGATCGGGTTCCTGCTCCTGACGGTCGTGTCCATCTTCTGGTCGGACTTCCCGGGAGCCACGCTGGTCGGATGGGCGGCGACCTTCTCGGTCGTCTTCTTCGCCATCTTCCTGGCCACCGTGCTCGATCTCGAGACGATGCTGCGCGCCTTCGGAGTGGCACTGCGCTGGATCCTCGCGCTCTCCCTGGTGTTCGAGTTCATCGTCGCCGCCTTCATCCGCCACCCCGTCCTTCCGTTCTTCGTCGACTACTCGAAGCTGCACAAGATCCCCGCGGCGTTCTACTGGTCGCGCGACCTGCTGTTCCACGGTGGTCAGATCCAGGGGATTCAGGGCAACTCGAATCTGCTCGCGCTCTCGGCGCTGCTCGCACTCATCGTCTTCGCGGTGCAGTGGGTGTCGCGCACGGCATCCCGGATCTGGTTGGGGTTCTGGGCGATCGTGGCGGTCGCCTGCTTGGCGCTGACGCGATCGTCGACGGTGCTCATCGCGCTGGCGGCCGTGATCCTGGTCGGGATCTTCCTGGGCCTGGTGCGCGCGACGTCGGGCGTCCGGCGTGGACTGGTCTACGGTGGCGGCGCGGTCGTCGCTCTCGGCATCGCGGCGGTCGGGGTGTTCGCCAACGGCCTGGTGCTCACCGTGCTCGGCAAGAGCGCGGAGCTGACCCATCGCACGGAGATCTGGCACCGGGTGCTCGACCTCGCGAACCAGCGCCCCGCTGCCGGGTGGGGCTGGGTGAGCTGGTGGGCGCCGTGGGCCGAGCCCTTCAAGCACCTTGCGGTGATCAACGGCGTCACCTATCTGCAGGCGCACGACGCCTGGATCGACATCTACTTCCAACTCGGGGTGATCGGCCTCATCGTCTTCGGCCTGCTGGTGCTCACGACGCTCGTCCGCTCCTGGATCATGGCGATCGAGGCCGGGCCGCGGCGCGCTCGACTCGTCGAACTGTTCCCGTTCCTGATCATGATCGCGTTGATCGTCCACAGCATCGCCGAGAGCCGACTGCTCGTCGAGATCCTGTTCGCGCTGCTGGTGATCTCGGCGATCCGCTCTGCACAGCGCGAGCCGGAACCGGATGCCTGAGCCCATGCCCGAGCCCACGGCGGATCCCACCCCCGCGCCGCGCCGCGGCCTCCTGATCGCGATGACCGGATCCGCCCGACTGGCTCACGCCCTGGCGACCGTCGGGATCGCCCTGGGAGCTGGTGCTTTCTTCTTGCAGCGCACCCTGGGCTGGGCCGGTTTTCTCGCGGCGATCCTGGTCGCCATCGTTCTCATGCTCCTGTCGTTCCTCGCCCGCCAGGAGGAGGTGCGCTGGCGAGCGCTGCTGCCGATCTCGCTGCTCGCCTTCCTGGTCTGGGCCGCGGCGTCGCTGATCTGGAGCGGATATCAGTGGGCGACCGTCGCGGGGCTGATCTACCTGGTCGCGTTCACGCTGATTGGACTGTTCGTCGCGATCTCGCGCGACACCATCCAGATCGTGCGCGCCTTCGGTGATGTGCTGCGCGTCGTGCTGGCGCTGTCGCTGGGCATCGAGATCTTCTCGGGCATCCTGATCGACATGCCCCTGCCGTTCCTCGCGGTCCACGGCAACCTGGGCACGCTCGGCCCGATCTCGGGGATCGAGGATTCGCGCGACCAGCTCGGCCTCGTGGCGATCATCGGCGCCATCAGCTTCGCCACCGAGCACCGCACCCGGTCCGTCCCCCGGCTCACCTCGGTGCTGTCCCTGGTTCTGGCCGGGATCTGCATCGTGCTGACCCAGTCGCCGGTGATCGCCTTCGGCACGGTCGTGGTGGGCGTCGCCGCACTGGTGATCTATCTGCTTCGGCGGGTGCGAGCCGAACGCCGCCAGGTGTGGCAATTCGTCGTCCTCGGTCTCGCCGTGATCGCCTCGGCCGCGCTGTTCGCGGTCCGCGGACCGGTGATCGCCCTGTTCAACGCCGGCGGCACGATCGACAACCGGCTCGACGTCTGGCGTCAGGTGATCGCGTTCGCCGCGCAGAATGGCCTGCAGGGCTGGGGTTGGATCGGGCCCTGGCGGGTCTCGATCTTCCCGTTCTCCTGGATCTTCGAGCACTCGCCGCGCCCCGTGAGCTCGGCCCTGAACGCCTTCCTCGACATCTGGCTGCAACTGGGCTTCATCGGCGTGGTGCTCTTCACCGGCATGGTGGGCCTGGCGTTCAGCCGCTCCTGGTTGCTGGCGGGCGCCCGCCGCAGCGTCGTGTTCGCCTGGCCGGCCGCGGCCCTCGTGGCGCTGATCATCGTCTCCCTCGCCGAAAGCTCGATCCTCTCGGACTTCGGATGGATGACCTTCGTCATCTGCTGCACGAAGGCGTCGCAGGAGCTGTCCTGGAGGAACGCGCTGCGGCGACCGGTGGTGCAGGAGCCGCTGGAGCACCGGCCTACTTCTGCCGACTGAGCGTCAACGCGCCGTCCAGTTCGGGCATCAGGGTCAACGCGAACGTCGCCGAGAGGTGATGGGAGTCGCGGTAGGCGATCACCCCGCCGATCACCGAGTGGCACTGCGCCGGATCGCAGAACGCGCTGCTGAGATCCACGAAGGTGACATCCGGGTCGACGTTCACCGCGGCCGCATCGGCCACCGGGTCGTCGGCGAGCCCGGTCGTGCGGGGGACGACACATGGATCATCAACGGGGCCCGCGGCGGCAACGCAGTCGGGCACGCTCGAGCCCGCCGTCAGGGGAACGTCCTCGATCGCGATCACGCGCTTACCTGCTCGGGTCCATTCCGACCAGAGGCCGGTGTAGTCCGAGACCAGCTCGGCATGTGTTCCTCGGAACGCGGCCTCGGCTCCGCCCCGCGTGAAGCCGGTCGCAACCACCAGGTCGATCGCGGGATCATCCCGCACACGCTTGGCGACGTCCGCTCTCCACTGATTGCAGTCCGCCTTCGTGGCCGCGGAGACGTACTGCATCGGCAAGCTCGGGGTGCACGAGTTCCGGATGATGCCGCGGACCTTCCATCCGCGGGCCTCCGCCAGCCGCTCGAGCGGCTCGAACAGCGCGAGTGCGTGCGAATCGCCCACGATCGCGACCGTGGTTCTGCCCGTCGGGTTGCCCAGCGTGCAGTCCAAGAACCCTGCCCCGGTACCGGAGAAGTCGACGCAGCCGAAGGTGTTCGGAAGTGTCCCATCCTTGTTCACGCCGGCGATCGAGCCCCAGTCGTTCGCGGCGAAATCCGGACCGAACTTCGGTTGCACGCGGTGCGAATCCGGGCAGATCGCGACACCCGTCATCGCTGCGGCGCCGAAGCACGGGTCGCCGCCACTGAGTGCGGCCGCGATCGCGGACCGGGCATCCTTCTGCACCTGCTCCCCCGCAGCGACCGCCAGGTTCGAGACGGTGACACACGACCCGAGAACGAGACCGGCCGCAGCGACCAGTGCGGCGTAGCTCAGCCACCACCGCCTGATCAGCACCCGGGAGCGTCGAGCGGGATCTTCGACGAACCGCTTGGTCAGCGCGCCCAGGATGACCGACACGGCGAGGATGACCAGCTTCGCCTTCCACCCCAGGGGATGCCGGAGGGCGAACGGGACGATGACGATCAGAGGCCAGTGCCAGAGATAGATCGAGTATGACCAACTCCCGATCCACTGAACGGGCGGCGAACTCAGGAACAGGGGCCGCTGCAGCCGCGAGCTGCTCATCCCCGCCGCGATGACCAGCAGCGCTCCGCAGATCGGCAGGAGCGCGATCCAGCCGGGAAATGCCGAACGCCCGGTGAACCATACAGCCGATACCACGACGGCGAGCAATCCCACCCAGCCGGCCGCGGCCCGGATGCGCGGCATCCGGCTCCACGCCGTGCGCGAGAGCCACGGGGTCGCGAAAGCCAGCAGGCCGCCGAGCGCGAACTCCCATCCATGCGTGAAGGTCGAGAAGTACGCCGACGCGGGAGACTGCAGGCTGTCGATGATCGAGTAGACCAACGAGGCCGCAGCCACGACGACCATGAACGCCGCGGTCGCCCTCGTGCGCGTGCGCACCGACCGCCGCCGCACCGCGAGCAAGAGCACGAACAGCGCGACCGGCCAGAACAAGTAGAACTGCTCCTCGAGCGAGAGCGACCAGTAGTGCTGAACCCCCGTCGGCTGATTGGTCGACGCGAAATAGTCGACCGAGTTCGAGGCCAGCAGCCAGTTCTGGAGCCCGATCGCGCTCGCGCCGATTTGCTGAGCGGTGTCCTGCCAAACGCGCTGCGGCAGGAAGACGACGGTCCCGACCAGGGTCACCAGCAGGACCAGGACGGCCGCCGGGGTGAGGCGGCGGATGCGCCGAGCCCAGAACGACGGTAGCGAGATGCCCGCAGGCGAGGCCGCCTCGCGCAGGAGATGGCCCGTGATCAAGTAACCGGAGATGGCGAAGAAGACGTCGACGCCGACGAAACCACCGGTCAGCCGGTCGGGCCAGAGGTGGAACAGGACCACAAGCACGACGGCCAGCGCCCGCAGCGCCTGGATCTCGGGGCGGAATTCGGAGGACGGCCCTCCCGACGGGGCCGCGATCTGCACCGTCACGGGGTTCATCCTATGCTCGACTGTGTTCGCCTCTGATCGAAGGACCGTCCGGCATGTCGACCTCCGTCATCCTCGTATCGACATATGACCCCGGGTACCTGAGCATCTTCGAGCACCTGGTTCGTCGTGAACTCGATCAGGGAAACCAGGCATTGGTCCTCGACACCACAGCACTTCAAGGCACCCCAGCGGGGTCCTTCCACGCAGGGCTGCTTCGCGCGACCCGGCTGCCGGTGCCCGGGCACGACATCGCGCAGCGCGTCACGGCACTCGGAGCCGAGTACCTGCGTCCAACATTGTCAGCCTCGGACGACGACCCGCTCGAGCCCGAGCTCGAAGAACTCCTCGAGATCGCCGTGCAGTCTGCGCTGATCACCTTCTATCGCACCGATCGCCCCCGCCGGAATCGACGACCGGTGAGGACGACATCAGCAGCCCTGACCCGCGAAGGTCGCGCGGTCTACCGAGCTGTCCGCGCACTCTGCACGACCCGTGACATCGCACTGGCCTACATCCCCAACGGGCGTTTTCCTCATCAGAAGCTCGCCGGCCTCGCTCTGCGGGACGCCGGCGTGGCCACCCGGCACATCGAGAAGGGCGAGGGAGCGAACCGCGCATATGTCCAGGACTATGCGCCGCAGGACCGACTGAAGTCGCAGGGTGCCGTGGACACGGTACTCGAGGGCCTCAGCGACGCTGAGGTGGACGCGATCGCCGATGCTTGGCTGGCCAAACGCGCCCCCGCTGCGGACTCGCGCAACGAGTTCTCAACCCTGTGGAGCACCGGCATTCCTGACGCCGTTGCGGCGGCCCGGAAGTCGGGATCACCCGTCGTCGGGTTCTTCACCTCCTCGCAGGATGAGTTCCTCTTTCTGGGGCCGGAATGGCAGCTGCACGATTGGCAGGACCAGTTCTCCGCCTTCGACGCGCTGCTCTCGCGGTTCGAGGCGGAGGGGTATTCCACGTTCCTGCGGGTGCACCCCAATCTCGCGACCAAGGCTCACGAGTGCTTCGTCCGTGAGCGAGCGGGAATCCGACGTCTGGCCGCGCGCCACCCGGGCCTGATCGTGATCTGGCACGACGACCCCGCGAACAGCTATTCGCTGCTTGAGGCGAGCGATGCCGTCGTGGTCTGGGATTCGACGGTCGGCCTGGAGGCCAGCGCGCGCGGGCTGCCGGTGTGGACGACAGCGACTTCCCGCTACGGACTGGTGGCCGACACCAGGGAACTCCTTTCGGCCGAACAGTTGGAGGCCGAGGGCGTGACGCCCTGGACGGTCGATCCCCATCGCGCCAAGCGATTCATCGCGTACCTGGTCCTGCGCGATCAGGACGTCACCCCGGGCGAGCGATGGACCGCATGGGACCCGGACCACCCGCCGCGGCGCGCACGACTCGCCGCGATTGCCGTCAGCGGCGGAATACCGGGTGCCATGGAGGCGGTGCGGTCGCTCGCTGATGTTTACCGGCACCGTCGATTGAGCGCGAATCTGCGACTGCTGCGGCGTTGAGCTAGTCCCCGAAGTAGTCGGCCGACACCGCGCGAAGCGCCGCCTCGACGGCCTCGGCGTGGGATCGGCGTGGGAGTGTCGCGATGAGTCTGCGCGCCTCGACGTTGCCGGGCCAGAAGGCTGTGCGGCCGTCGCGAATCCGCAGATAGTCCTCATAAATGCAGCCGAGAACGACCACGTCACTGATCTGGTGGCCGCGTTGGAAAGCCTGTCGCTTGATCCCCTCGGCGCGATAGCCCAGAAGTTCGAGCATCCGTGCCCATCGCTGGAGCGCCGGATAGACCTGCCCGGCCTCGATACGGCGCAGGCCCATCACCTCGAATGCGTGGGTCGTCATCAGCGCCATCGCCTCCAGTGAGGCCAGAGGTGATGTGCTGAACTCGGATTCCTGGTCCATCACGATCGCGATCGCTGCGGTTCCCTGACGGAAGTCGATCCCCGACAAGGAGACCACGCCGATCGGATCGGGCTGCCCTGCGGGCGTGATCAGGAGGGCGAACCGGTTGCTGCCCTTGAGGCCCGCCAAAAAGCTCTGCTGATCCTCGCGGGAGTTGCTGAAGACACCGTGGACCAGATAGCGACTCGTGTGCTGACTGTTGAACCAATCCGGCCAGGTGGATGACGCGACATGCTCCGGTGTCGGAACGACGAGGTCGACGTTCTCGCCGCGGAGGAACGGGCGGAGTGGAGTCACTCCGCACCCGACCCGGATTGACGCACCAGCATCCCTGCCATGGTCAGCCCGACACCAAACGCCAGCAGACCGACGAGCTGTGCGCGATCCGCCTCTGAGGCATCGTCGATGATCTGGAAGGGCAGGGAACTGCCGACGGTGTTGCCGTAATCCTGGGAGCGGAACAGACTCCCCTCCCGAGCCGCGAGCTTGCGCTCTGCGGCCGAGACGACGGTGCGAGACCCCTGGTGCACGTACCAGCGATCGACATCGCTTGTGGCCACCCCCGACTCGTCGCTCAGGGCTGAGACAGCTGCGTCAAGGTGCTTCAAGACGAACGTCAGCACTCCCCCGCCATTCATGAACAGAGTTCCGAGCGGCCTGACAGGGTCACTGCGCGAGATCGAGAGTTCGGGTGCTCGGCCCCCTTCGGACACGAACCACGTGCTGAGGATCTCCCAGCGGCGAACGTGCGCCCCCTGGGGAGCAGAGGCCAGCTGGGATCCGCTGACGATGAGCGCGCTCGCACCGTCGGAGAACAACGGCGAAACCTTCAGTTCGGACTCGTCGTACAGCTTGGAGTAGGTATCGGAGAGGACGACGAGCACGGCGCTCGCCGCGCCGGAGGCGACCAGCGAATCGGACAGGTGCAGCGCTCGAACGAATCCGGTGCAGGCGTCGTTGAGGTCGAGGACCAGCACACCGGGACGAAGCCCCAGGCGATCCTGCAACAGATGGCCGTTGCCCGGGGCGACGAGATCTCCCGTCGAGGTCACATAGATGACAGCATCGACATCCTGCACCCACCAGGCCTCGGACTGGCCGATGGCTTGCTCGGCGAGCGTGAGTCCCGTTTCGTCTGGCGCCGCCCGGTAGAGGGCGTCGAACCCCGTCTTCGTCAGGAAGTCGTCGCGGACTGGTCCGAACTCTTGGACCAGGTCCGAGGCACTCACCCGCTCACTTCCGAGGGCTCGGCCAAGAGGGTAGATCCAGCGGTCAGTCGACAAGGCCGCTCTTCCGCAGAAGGGCGGCGAGGCTCTCCAAGTCGGTGAAGTTCTCTAGATCCTCGATATCGGCAGCCTTGCTTCCAAAGACCTCGTGGAGGTTGGTGATGATCTCCAGCTGATCCAGAGAGTCCCATTCCGGGTTGTCAGGTTGCGTCTCCGGGTCTTTGCCGATCGCCTCTGCAGTGACCCTCCGCAGTTCTGAGATGTCCATCGGGGGCGGGCCTTTCGTCGTGCCGGGCACCGAGGCGTGCCGGGCTGATTCTACATGGGGCGCGTACGAGGGCGGGTGGCGATGGAGGCGACCAGCTGCCGGTCCATCGGATGGGCGGCGAACGCAGCAGCATGGCGTTTTTCAGCCGCGAGTCGCTGACCCGCTCGGTCGGGACAGCGCCGCTAGCCGATCCAGTTGAAGATCTGCCAGCCGCTTCCGATCGACTGATTTTGCTTCCATCCACCGGCCCCGTTTGTGGGATACAGCCAGAGGGCGCCGTTCGGCTGGCGGGCCAGAACATCGGAATGGCCATCTCCGTCGAAGTCTCCGATGGTCACCAATGTGTCGAAGATATTCCACCCTGAGCCGATCTTGCCGTAAGCCCCCCAGCCGCCCTTGCCGTTACCCGGATACAGGTACAGACCACCTGCCGCGTCCTCGGCAAAGATGTCTTCGTTGCCGTCGCCGTTGACATCACCAGCAGCCCAGATCTTGGTGAACACCTGCCATCCCGAACCGATCAGCTTCGGTGGCGCGAATGCGCCGGCACCATTGCCCGAGAAGAGCCAGAGCCCGCCAAACGCGTCCCGACCGACCATGTCGACCTTGCCGTCGCCGTCGAAATCCCCAGGCGAGAACAGCACCTGGTATCCGTTGAGGTTGGTCGCAAGCTGCACCTGAGGGAGGAAGCCGCCAGATCCGTTGCCCGGATAGAGCCAGAGGGCGCCCGCGGAGTTCCTCGCGAGCACATCGGCATGGCCATCCCCATTGAGGTCACCGGCGCCGAAGATGGCCGTGAAGTTCTGCCAGTTCGATGCGATCTTGTGTGAGGGCAGCCACCCGCCCTTTCCATTTCCCGGATAGAGATAGAGGTCACCGACCGCGGTTCGTGCCATCACGTCGCGATTGCCATCCCCGTCGAAGTCTCCGATGCCGGGCTGAGCCGCCGTTCCGCCGGCCGCCGTCGGCGGTGGCGGGAGCGTTCGCTTAGCGGCGGGATCGATTGCCATGATCGCGGTGAATCCACCCCAGCCGGTCCCGATCTGGCGCGCCGCACCCAGGTGTCCGGCACCGTCCGCGGCGAAAAGATAGAGCGCACCGGTCGAGTCGCGCCCGATCACGTCGTCGACGTGATCGCCGTTGAGGTCTCCGCCCCCCGTCACGATGTTGTAGGCATTCCAGTCGCTGCTCAGCGGAACCGGATTGCCCCACGCCCCCTTTCCCGCGCCGGGGTACATGTACAGGGTGCCGCTGGCAGAGCGAGCCATCACGTCGGGGATCCCGTCGCCGGTGAAATCTCCGACGCCGAATACGGCAGTGAAGTTCTGCCACCCGCTCCCGATCTGCCCAGCCGACAGCCAGCCCCCCTTGCCGTTGCCGGCATAGAGCCACAGTCCGCCGCTCGGTTGCATCGCCATCACATCGGGATGCCCGTCGCCGTTGAAGTCCCCGACCGGGAAGATCGTCGTGAAAATGTTCCAGCCACTGCCGATCTGCACACGGGGGAGCCAGCCACCGGCACCGTCGCGCGGGTACATCCAGAACGCGCCGGATCCGTCTCGCGCGAGAACGTCTGGATGGCCGTCACCGTTGAAGTCGCCAGCACCGAAGACCGAGTTCATCGATGTCCATCCGGTTCCGACGACGCCAGCCGGCAGCCAGCCCGCGTCGCCCGTACTCGGGTACAGGCTCATCGACCCCCCGGAGTCCGTGGTCAACAGGTAGGACGACGGCTCGCCGGTGGTCGCATTCGCCAACGTGACCGGCGGCTTGCCGAGTGTCGAGCCGAACCAGTCGTTGTAGTAGACCCAGAAGTTGCGGTTTCCGTAGGAAGAACAGCCATCGCCCGTGCCCCGCAGATTGGCCAGCGCCGCTGCATCCGGCTGATAAGGCGTGTAGGAGTAGAGCGCTGCGGTGGCATAGTTCCGGATGTTGACCGTGGAGCTGCCGCAGGCCGAGTTGGGGCTGTACAAGATGGAGTGAGCGCCCGGCTGGATCGCGAAGTGGGCCTGCTTGTAGGTGTTCAGTTGCTTCGCACCCAAGTACACCTGATTCCCGAAGCCGAGCGCATAGCTCGCGCAGGGCGCGGTGTCGGGGCATGCCATGCCCATTGCCCGATCCAGCGCCGACTGGCTGGGCGCCGTCTTGGTGACCAGACCCTGTTCCTTCTGCAGCGTCACGAGGATCACGCGCGCACTGATGTCGCAGGCGACCTGCGCGTTGTAGATGATGGCAGCGGCCGAAAGCGTGCCGCCGGTGAAAGCGTCGCACTCCATGTTGCCGGTGGTATCAGAAAAGGCCTGCGGGCGGCTTGCCACGCTGGTGACCAGGACGTTGAGGCACTGCCCGTTGGTGCACGTGCCGATCATCCCGTTGAGGAACGACTGAATCTGAGCCTGGGTCATTGCCGCAGAGTCGTAGAACAGGTCGTCGCTGATGATGAAACCCGGGTCGAATTCGGAGCCCGTGATCGATGCAAGGTCGGCCGATGCCCGCGGCGCGGATGCCTGCGCAGGTTCCGGCGCGACGACAGGAGCCGCCGCCAGCGTCACGGCGGCGAGCGCGACGGCGAGGCGCAATCGCCATCGACTGCTGCGCGTCATGATTCGCTCAATCATCGCCCCATTCCCCTAGCTACCCTACGTGACACAGCCTGGAGGAGCGCGTCAGCGCAACGCCCAACTTTCGAGGGACGCCGAGTGCAGCTCAGCGGACGGAAGGGCCCAGCGCCGCGACGTCGGCGTCGAGGAGCTCGTGAGCGTTCCCCTCGTCGATGGCCTTCCGGATGATCGGAAGCACAGCCCGGTAGGCATCGACGACCTGGTCGAGGTCCGCTGCAGTGTGGGCACCGCTGACATTGTGGGTTGCGATCATGAGGACGCCCTGACGGCTCATCTCCTGCATGAACAGGAGCTTCAGATCGGTCAGCCCGTCGACATCGGGGTTCCACATCGCGAAGGTCCAGGCTGGGTGCCCGGCGAAACTGAGCACAGATTCGAGCCCGTTCTCGGCGACGACGGCTTCAACGCGTTCACGGAGATCCGCCCCTTTTCGCGCAATGTCCGCAATGACGTCGGTCGTGGCGATCCGACGAAGAACGACGTGCGCGGCCGCCAGCGAGAGCAGCTCCCCACCGAACGTGCCTGAGATGAACGCCGTCTCGAGCACAGCCATCAAGTCGGCGCGGCCGACGATCGCCGACAGCGGGTAGCCGTTAGCCATCCCCTTGCCGAAGGTCGACATGTCGGGCGTCACACCGAAGTACTCCTGCGCTCCACCGTTTGCGAAACGAAAGCCGGTGACCATCTCGTCGAACACGAGCACGGCACCGTACCGGGTCGCCAGTTCGCGAACGCCTTCGAGGTATCCGGGTGCCGGCCACTCCGTGGTCATCGGCTCCAGGATGATGGCAGCCGTGGGGTGAGCCGTCAGCTGCGCTTCCATCGCGGCGAGATCGTTGTACGGCACGGGATGCACAAGCGCCGTGTACGCCTCGGGCACTCCGAGGGCACGCGACGGGACGGTGCCGATGTACCAGTCTTGCCAGCCGTGGTAGCCGCACGTGATGACGTGATCGCGGTCGGTGAAGCCGCGGGCGATGCGGATCGCCGCAGTGGTCGCATCGCTGCCGTTCTTGCCGAAGTGAACTCGTTCGGCGCTCGGCACCAGGTCGATGATCTGCTGAGACACGATCGCCTCGAGCGGATGCGACAACGAGATCGTCACGCCGTCGTCGAGTTGCTTGATGACGGCGGCCTTGATCTCGGGATCGCCGTAGCCCAGGTTGACCGAGGCCAGGCCGTTGATCAGATCGACGTACTCGTTACCGTCGATGTCCCAGATGCGTCCCCCTGAGGTGCGGGACGCGAACAATGGGGCGATGCCCGCCGGCAGCGTCTTGTACGACTTGCTGTACGTCTGCGAGCCATTCGGCGTCACCGCCTTCGCGATCTCGAGCTGGGCGATGGACTTCGCGTAACGCTCGTCAGCCATGCGGTCTCATCCTCATCACTTGTGCATCCCGGAGTTCCGGGCCAGGTCGTTCTCGGTGCGACCGAGCTCGGGATGCCTGCTCAACAGATCCAGGATCTGGTCCTGCCCGAACCCCGGGTCCCCATCATAAAGCCGCGCATAGATCGCTCTCACGAAGTCCAGGTCGGCCGGAACATCGACCGTCCACCGGAGAGCGGAACGGTCCGGTTTTTGGGCCACATTGCCCAGCGAGAACTGATCCGGCCGCGAATATAAGCCAAGAGTCACGTGCTCGCGCTCACGCTCACTGAGCTCGAGCGCGAGCAGCCGGTCGAATGCCGATGCCGTGAGGCATTCGACGTCGAGCCCATCCGGGAACGTCGGCGCCAGGGTGTTGGAGGTGTAGTCGGATCCCGACGCGAGGTGCTCATCGATGACCAGGTCGATGACGGCCGGGTCGGCAAGCGGGCAGTCCGCCGTCAAGCGCACGATCTGCTCGGGCCGGAATTCATTCACGACGATGGCGAAGCGCTCTACCACGTCGTCGAGCGGACCACGGCGCACCTCGACGGATGCCGCCTCGAGCACGCGCACCAACTCGTCATCGGTCGCGTCTACCGAGGTCGCGACGACGACCCGATCAAGACGCGTGCTCCTGGCCAGCCGGGCAAGTTGCTGCATGATCATGGGCGCTCCGTGCAACGGCGCGAGCACCTTGTTCGGAAAGCGGGTGGAACTGCTGCGGGCCTGCAGCACGCCGAGGATCATGCCGACGCCAATCCGGACCAAGCTCGCGGGTCGAGCAGTTCTTCGCGCAGGACCGGCGCAGCGATGTCGACCGTGGCCGACTCGGCGGCACCCCAGGCGTCGGCCGCGTCACGCAGTTCGGCCGCCGACGCGGCGCCCACCAAGACGGCATCAACGACGGGATGATGCCGGAGAAATGCGAGTGCCAGCACGATCACCGGCAGCTGCTGCCGGGCCGCATCGGCGCGGAGGGACTCGACCGCGGGGCCCAGGCCGCTCAGATGCGCTGGGAGCGCGCCGGGTTCTGCGAGGAGAAGCCCCTGCAGGTAGGCGCTCCTGACGTGAATCGCGACACCGCGGTCGTGGAGGGCGGCCAGCAGTGGGTGATCGAGCAGCCGCCGATCCACAACGTTTCCCGGAATCTGCAGCAGGTTCAGATCGGCAAAACGGTCAGCGACGACGACGAGGTCCTGCGCGTCGTAGATGCTCGCGCCGATCCTCTCGATGCGTCCCGCGGCGCGCGCCTGGCGCAGCAGTGCCCAGGCCGCGTCGGCTCGCGGATCGCGAAGGTCCTGAACGCGGTGGAAGAGCATCCCCTCCAAGGTCGGCCGTTCCAACTCGCGAAGTGTGCGCTCGTAGATCCCTTCGCTATTCGGCGCCGCATGCTCATCGGGCAACGCAAACTTCGACACGTACCTGGTGCCCATCGAACCAGCGAGCCGACCGAGCCGAGATTGGGCATCGCCGTAGCCCGGCGAGGTATCGAGGAGGTGGATCCCCGCGTCCTCTGCCACCTCGAGTACCGCTCGCACCTCGTCGTCGTCGAGCCTGCCCGCATTGTTGGTGATGCCGTATGCGGCGCCGAATTGGGCTGTGCCCAGGACGAGCTCGCTCATCGGGTCGGCTCTCCTGAGTCGGCGCGCGTCCTGCCGAGCAGGACGACGTCGCCTCGTGTGCCGTCGAGCTGGCGCACCTGACTGCGCTGGATCCCTTCGATCGCGTACCCGCATCGCTGGAACGCGCGCACCGATCCGCCGTTGACGGCGTAGCTGCCTGCCGTCAGCTTCTCCATCGCCAGGGTGCCGAAAGCCCAGTCGGTCACTGCGGCGATTACTTCGGTCGCGACCCCTTTGCCCCACATCGTCGGATCGCCGACCATCAGGCCGATGGCAGCCGATTGATGCTGCGGCTTGATGGGACCCAGCTTGATGTTGCCGATGTGGGTGCGGTCGTCCCGGGAGAAGATCCCGAAAAAGTAGGAGTGCGACGACGATCGCATCGCCGTGACGTAGGCGGCGAGCGACTCAATGGAGTGCTCCAGCGAGCGCGTCTCGAGGTTGCGTGTCACTTCGGGATCGAGCATCCAGCTCCGATAGGTCTCGGTCACGTCGCCGACATCGAGGCAGGCCAGCACGAAGCGTTCTGTAACGAGGTCGTTGGTAATCATGGGCTTCCGAACAGCGAGTGAGTGATTTCCACTCTAGGAGGGACGACCGGCGGATACCGCTTCCATCGACTCGACCACCCGCTGCTTCCCGAGGCCGTCGAACAACGCCGTCGCCTTGCGGGACAATGATTGCCGGGTCGCTCGGTCCGTGACGAGATGCTCGACGAGCCCAGCGAGCCGGTCGATCCCATCGGATTCGGCGGTCAGATCGATCCCGAGCACGAGCCCCTGCTCGGCCATCCGCATGAGGGAGCTCGTCTGATTGTCGACGACTGCGATCAGCACGGCGGGGAGACCGAGCGCACAGATCTCCCAGGCACTGGTGCCTGCGGCGGAGACGGCGAGATCGGCCGTGCCCAGAAGTTCCGCCAGCGCCGCGGACGGGGCAACCACGCGAGCCGACGGATGGCCCGCCAGCAGGCGCGTGACCTCGGAGTGGCGCTCAGGCGCGGCTACCAGAGTGAGGTCGATCGGCACATCGACCCGCGCGAGCTGCGCGGCGACGGGAACAATGATGCCCAAAGGGTCGGTCCCGCCGAGAACGGCCACGACATGGGGCGAGCCGGTGAAGTCCCAGGGGTCGTCGCGGCGGCGACTGAGGACCGCATCCCTGATCAGGGCGAATCTTCCGCCCGCCAGAATCCGGCTGCCAGACGGAAGGTCCCAGTCCAGCTCGTCGGAGCCCAGGTTCTGCTCCAGATAGAGAGCCGCTCGGATGCCACGCAGTTCTCCGTCGACGATCGCCAGGACGCGCACCCGCTGTCCGAGAATGTTGATCTGCTCAGGAGGAATGCGGTACGAGTCGACGACCAACCAGTCCGGCTCAACGGAAAGCAGCCGATCGGCGGACAACTCGCCCGTGCGTACTGCGATCACGGGAAGCGAAGTGGCGGCGACCGCGTCACTCAGCCAGGGAATCCCCTCGACGGTGACGGCCAGATGCACGGAGTGCCCGCGCGCGACCAACGCCTCGGCCAGGGTCAGACAACGCATCACGTGGCCCGAACCCTCTTGACGGCTTGCGTCAGCACGAAGCACAACCCTCATGCGCTTTCCTTCCTGTCGCGACGGGCGCGGTCACGAGAGGCCGTCGGGTCTTCGCATGGGAGAGCCGATATCCTGGGCTACGGGTCTGCCGCCTTTCCTGCGTGCGCCCGTGTTCCCAATGTTTCCCACCGGAGGTCGCTGTCGTGTCAATTCTAGAGGGGTCGTCGATCCTCGTCACCGGAGGCACCGGCTCGTTCGGCAAGGCATTCATCCGATACGCCCTCGACAACCTCAACCCGCGCCGCATCGTGATCTTCTCGCGGGACGAGCTCAAGCAGTACGAAGCACGCCAGTTGTTCGACGACGACCGCCGGCTGCGTTGGTTCATCGGCGACATCCGTGACCAGTTCCGCCTGACGCGAGCAATGCACGACGTCGATTACGTCGTGCACGCCGCAGCGCTCAAGCAGGTGGACACCGCCGAGTACAACCCGTTCGAATACGTCAAGACGAACGTGATCGGATCGCAGAACGTGGTCGAGGCGGCGATCGACGCGAAGGTGAAGAAGGTCGTCGCGCTCTCCACCGACAAGGCGTCGAGCCCGCTCAATCTTTACGGCGCGACCAAGCTCGCCGCTGACAAACTGTTCCAATCAGCCAATCACTACGCCTCGGGGTACGAGACCCGCTTCAGCGTCGTCCGCTACGGCAATGTGATGGGCAGCCGCGGATCAGTCGTCCCGTACTGGCGCAAGCTGGCTGATTCAGGCGAGTCTCTTCCGGTGACGGACGAGCGCATGACGCGCTTCTGGATCACGCTGCCTCAGGCCGTCCAGTTCGTCGTCGACTCCTTCGACCAGATGGTCGGCGGCGAACTCTACGTTCCCCGCATCCCCAGCATGCGGATCCTCGACCTCGTCGAGGCGGTCGCACCCGGTTCGAAGACCCACGAGATCGGGATCCGGCCGGGCGAGAAGCTGCACGAAGAGATGATTTCCGAGGACGACAGCCGCCGCACCCTGCTGCTGGGAGACCGCTACGTCGTGCTTCCGACGATCGCCAACTGGGGAGGATACCGAGTCCCTGACGGCGAGCCGCTGCCCGACGGGTTCGCCTACCGGTCGAACACGAACGACCAGTGGCTCAGTGCGAGCGACATCCAGACCCTCTTCGAAACGCTCGACTGAGATGACGATCCCCTACGGACGGCAGTCGATCGACGAGAACGATATCGAGGCCGTCGTCGAGGTGCTCCGCGGCGATTGGCTGACAATCGGCCCGAAGGTCGCCGAGTTCGAACGCGCGGTCGCTGAGCGCGCGGGCACGGCGGATGCCACCGTGGTCAACTCCGGCACGTCCGCTCTGCACGCCGCGTATGCCGCCGCCAGGGTGACCCGCGGCGACGAGGTGATCACCACCCCGCTGACCTTTGTCGCGACGGCGGCCACCGCGATGGCTGAGGGCGCAACCGTGACCTTCGCCGACATCGAGCCCGACACCGGCAACCTCGACCCGGACCACGTCGCCGCTCTGATATCCGACCGCACGGCGGTCGTCGCGGCGGTCGACTACGCGGGTCATCCCGCCGACCTCGACCGCCTCCTCGCGATCGCCCACGGCTCGGGCGCGCTCCTGCTGGAAGATGCGGCGCACGCGATCGGATCGACAGCGCAAGGTCGGCCGGTGGGCAGTATCGCCGACCTCACGGCCTTCTCGTTCTTCCCCACCAAGAACATGACGAGCGGTGAGGGTGGTGCGGTATCGTCACCGGACCCGGCCCTCGTCGAGCGCGCCCGTCGCTTCCGCTCCCACGGCATGGTCCGCGATCGGGCCGAGCAGCGCTATCCGGACGAGGGGCCGTGGCACCAGGAGGTCCAATCCCTCGGGCTGAACTACCGCCTCCCCGACGTGCTGTGCGCGCTGGGGATCAACCAGATTGCTCGGCTCGATGAGTTCAAGCGCAAGCGCACCGCTGTCTTCGAGCGATACCGGGAGGGGCTGTCCGACCTGGACCTGCTGACACTGCCGGCCCGACATTCCGACGTCGATCCGATGTGGCACCTCTACCCCGTCCGAGTGGCCGACGGCCAACGTCGGCGCGTCTTCGACATGCTCCGCGAGAACGGCGTGCTGGTGCAGGTGAACTACATCCCTGTGTACTGGCATCCCGTCTTCGAGGATCTCGGCTACCGGCGGGGTGAGTGTCCGGTTGCGGAGCAGTACTACCGGGAGGAGATCTCGCTGCCGATGTACGCGGACCTCACGCCCTCCGACCAAGATCGAGTCATCGAGTTGCTGCACACGGCGCTCGCCTGAACCGAGAGCAGACACGACCATGCCTCTTTCTCCCGCTGCCACACGGACCCCGCTGATCGTCGCCGAGATCTCGGGCAACCACAACGGGTCGCTGGACCGGGCCCTCGACATCGTGCGCGCCGCGGCCGCAGCCGGCGCGGGTGCGGTGAAGATCCAGACCTACACGGCCGACACGATCACGCTCGATGTAGACACGCCCGCGTTCCGAGTGAGCACCGGGCATGAACTCTGGGGCGATCGGACCCTGCATGACCTCTACGAGGAGGCGCATACCCCGTGGGAGTGGCACGAGCCGATCTTCAGCCTCGCCCGAGACCTCGGGATGGTCGCCTTCAGTACCCCGTTCGACGAGACCGCCGTCGACTTCCTCGAATCACTCGAGGTGCCTCTGTACAAGATCGCCTCGCTCGAGATCGTCGACACCCCGCTGATCGAGCTCGTCGCGCGCACCGGAAAACCGATGATCCTGTCGGTCGGCACCGCGTCGATCGGGGAAGTCGCCGCGGCGGTCGAAGCCGCACGGGCGGGCGGCTGCACCGACCTGACCCTGCTCGCGTGCACGAGCTCCTACCCGGCGATCCCCGACGACGCCAACTTGCGCCGCATGCCCGTCATGGCCGAATTGTTCGGCTGCAAGGTAGGGCTGTCGGACCATACCCTCGGCATTGGCGTCGCCGTCGCCGCAACCGCGCTGGGGGCCACGGTGATTGAAAAGCACGTCACCATCGCCCGAGCGGACGGCGGCGTCGACAGCGCATTCTCGCTCGAGCCGCACGAGTTGGCACAGCTCGTCGTCGAATGCGACGCGGCGACGCGCGCCCTGGGTTCGGCCGACGTCTGGTCGACAGCCGCCGAGAACGAGTCGCTCCGACTGCGGCCCTCGCTCTACGTCACGACGGCCGTCGCTGCCGGTGACGTCGTAACACACAAGAACGTACGGTCAGTCCGCCCTTCGGGCGGCCTTCCGCCTGGCGATCTGCCGCTGGTCCTTGGACGCACTTTTGCGCGCTCCGCCGAGGTGGGGACGCCCTTCAGTTGGGACTTGCTCGCCGGCTAACGGAAGCCGGCATCGCGGCGGAACATCACGACATCCGCCTCGCGAGAGACCTCGACGAAGCCGGCTCGCAGAAAGAGCCTGACGCTCGCCGTATTGCCCGCGCGAATGGTCGCGTGCAGCTCGGGTGACATACCGGAGCTGCTCAGCTCGGCGATCGCCGACTCGAGCACCTCGACGCTCACCCCGCGACCGCGCCAGGACGGGTTGAGATTGATACTCACCTCGGCGGCTTCGCCACCCCGAAGGTCGAACCGGACCATCCCGATCGCACCGTCGGCTGGCGGCCCACTGTCGCCGACCGCCTCCGCGATGTAGAGCCGGCGCCCGGGGTCGGCTATTGCCCGGATGAACCACGCCTCGTGATCGTCCCATACGATCTCAGCCCGACTCAGCGAGGCCTCGCGGGTTCGTGGATCGTTACGCCACTCGAAAACGTCGCGCGCGTCGCCGGCGTTTGCACGGCGAAGGGTGATCACCCGGACCATGCTACTTTCGACAATCGTGAAGGTCGTGCTGTTCTCCCCCTACGCGAACATCTGGGAGCACACCTTCCCTGAGTCACTCGTGGCCGAGAGCCTGGTCGAGCGCGGTGCCTCGGTGGTCACCGTTCGGTGCGGCACGATGCTGCAGTCGCACTGCGTCGCCATGTCGGCGGCGGGGGTGTCGGCGGATGCGCCGCTCGCCACACGTCAGCAGGTGTGCACCGCCTGCATCAAGAGACGCGACCTGGTGGACAAGACGATGCCGTTCGATTCGGTCGTGCTCGACGGTCGCGTGTCAGCCGAGGACCGCGCGGAGGCCGCGGCCGCGTGCCGCGAGGTCACTCCTGACGACTGGATGTCGTTCGAACTCGACGGAGTGCCGATTGGTCGCTACGCGGCTTACGAATTCCTGCTCGATAACAAGGTGGTCGGCACCGACATCCCCGATGCGCTCTGGCCGCGCTACCTCGACAAGCTGTCCCAGTCCATCGTGACCTTCCGTGCTGGCCGCCGCATGCTCGAGCAGGAGCAGCCAGATGTCGTTCTGGTCTACAACCGGCTCTATGCCGTGAATCACGCGTTCTGCTCCGCGGCCAGTTCGCTCGGCATCCCCGCGTACACGCTCCAGGGCGGCGGGCACGTGGTGCGGCGGGCAGAGACGATGACGATGTTCCGCGACACCGAGTCGCTTGACGACGTGTTCCGCACGAGCGCGTGGGCCGATTACCGTGCCACGCCGGTGGGCGAGGCCGACGTCGATCTCGTGGGCGAGCACTTCGCCGGGCTCCTGCAGGCGAACAGTGCGTTCGCGTACTCGAGCGCGTTCGAGGCCAGCCAGCCAGCGGAGCTGCGAGCACGTTTTCAGGTTCCAGCCGGTGCGCCGGTTCTGCTGGTCCCGATGTCGAGCGAGGACGAGATCAACGCTGCGCGCCTGGCCGACGTGCTGCCCACCGATTCCGGGCGCCGCTCGCTGTTCGCCGACCAGTTCGAGTGGATCGCATACCTCTTTCGCTTCGCTGCCGCGCACCCCGACCTGCACCTCATCATCCGGTTGCACCCGCGGATGTTCCCCAACAAGCGCGAGAACGTGATGTCGCCCATCGTCGGCAAGATCTTGGAGCTTCTCGACGAGCGGCCCCGCAACGTATCGCTGAACTTGCCCAGCGATGATGTGAGCCTGTACGACCTGATGCAGATCGTTGACGTCCTGTTGAACTTCCGCTCCTCCGTCGGAGCCGAACTCGCGGCATTCGGCGTCCCGGTCGTCGCGCCCGCCAATCGCGACTTCTTCACCTACCCGGCCGAGCTGAACCGCGTCGGCTCGAGCGAGCAGGAGTACGGCCGCCTGATCGAGGAGGCTCTGCTGAACGGGTGGTCGCTCGAGCAGGCACGTCGTGCGTTCCGCTGGTTCTCATTCCTGTTCTCGCGAGTGGCCGTCGACCTCTCCGAGGGGGTGCACTCGAGGCCCAGCGCGATCCGTCCGCAGAAGCCCGGCCTGCGGTTGTGGGCCTGGCGCAAGATGGTCTGGGTCGTGCTCCAGTACGGCCCCCTGATCCGTGAGCGGCTCGCGCTCCGGAACCGCAGCATCTCTCCCGCGGCGCGAGACGTGTTCTACGACGTCTTGGAAAACAGACGGGGCAGCCTTGCCGAGTCGACAGTCTGGCCGGCATCGACCAGCACCCTCGACGACGAGACCCGTCACCTCAACGCCTACCTCGCGACGATCACCTCGACCGAGTGGCGGTCGGTCACCGACCCCGACTCCCTGGCCGGCCGCATCCGCACGCACCTGGCAGGCGTCACTCCCTGAACTGACGGCTCGCCCGCCATTGCCGCCGCCGCTTTCGCAGCGCAAGCGCCGCGCTCACCGCCACTCCACGGATGACCCCCGCCGGGGTTCCGTGGAACACCACCCTGTTCACCCAGGCGTCTGCACCCGGGTCGGCGACAGGTTCGCCCTGCAGCACTCGCTCAAGCGGACCGTCGTACACCGGCAGCTCGGTCCAACGGGGGGCGGTCACCGTGTGCGTGCCGTCGTCCTGACCGACGTAACGCACCAAATTGACGTTGGGACTCAGACAGACCGCGCCCACCGACCACATGCTGGAGATCCAGCGATACGCCCAGGTCGAGATCCGCCCTGCGTTGGCATCGGCAAAGTTCTGAAGCCAGCGCGCAGCCGCCGATCGCCGGCCGGTGATCCGTCGCAGCTGGTCGAACGGACGTCGCCGGGCCCAGGCAAGGTCGTCGTCGTAAAGCGCCCATGCTCGGTCCCAGGTGGCCCACGCGATCGATTCCGGATAGACGGACAGGCGACTGCCGACTGCTCCCTGCGAAAGTTCGGCGGCGGGCACCACGTTGTACCCCGAGATGTGCGCAATCCGCTCATCATCCCGGAATCGCTCGAGCATCGCCTCGACGTAGGGCAGGAAGTCGGGGCCGGGCACCACATCCTCCTCGATCACCGCGACCTGGCCGTATTCGTCGACAGCCCATGAAACCGCGTCGGTGACCGACGCGCGGAGCCCCACGTTGACCGGACGGAACCGGGTGCGCACTTCCGCACCCCAGTCGATGCTCGAGACGGCGTCCCGTACCGCCTGCACCCGCTGCGCGTCGCGGGCGTCACCCGGTTTCGGGCCGTCGACGACCACCATGATCGGCGACGGCCGGGTCTCGCGCAGCGCGTCGATCAACCCGAGCAGCTTCTCCGGCCGGTTGTAGGCGAGGATCAGGAGTGGGGTCGCTCGCAGCACTCGGTTCCTTCGAATCGGTATCCTGGAAAGCACGGGCGAGACAGCCTGGGGCCGCCGCCCGTGAATAGAGACAGCTAAGGATACGACCCCGTGAATGCAGTCATCGTCGGCCTCGGCTATGTCGGTCTCCCCCTGGCGAACGCCGCGTCGCTCGCCGGAATCGAGGTCACCGGACTCGACCTGAACCCCCGCATTGTCGAGGGGCTGAACGAGGGCCGCAGTCACATCGACGACCTTGGCGGTGAGGCCATCGCTGCCCTCCTGGCCAGCGGATTCCGCGCCACAAGCGACCCGGTCGTGATCGCCCACAGCGAGATCGTGGTCATCTGCGTCCCGACCCCCCTGGACGATGACGGACGGCCCGACCTCGCCGCGGTGATCGGCGCCACACGTACCATCGCCCAACACCTGACGGCCGGCACGACCGTCGTGCTCGAGTCGACCACGTATCCGGGCACCACCGAGGAGGTGCTCAAACCCATCCTGGAATCGGGAGGCCTGGTCTGCGGCACGGACTTCTTCCTCGCGTTCTCGCCCGAGAGGATCGATCCCGGCAATGCGGTGTACACGATCACGAACACCCCCAAAGTCGTCGGAGGGGTGACCGAGGCGAGCACCGAGAAGGCCGCGGTCTTCTACGAGCGTTTCGTCAGCGAGGTCGTGCGGGCGAGCGGCCCCCGCGAGGCCGAGATGGCGAAGCTGCTCGAGAACACCTACCGGCACGTGAATATCGCACTCGTCAACGAGATGGCGCAATTCAGCAACTCGATGGGGATCGACATCTGGGAGGTCGTCCGGCTTGCGAAGACCAAGCCCTTCGGCTTCCAGTCGTTCTCTCCCAGTGCGGGGGTCGGCGGCCACTGCATCCCCATCGACCCGAACTACCTGGCGTACAAGGTGCGCGCCGAGCTCGACCGACCGTTCCGCTTCGTGGAGCTCGCGGAAGAGATCAACCAGAGCATGCCGACCTACGTCAGCAGGCGCCTGCAGGACATGCTCAACCAGGCCTACAAGCCGATGCGCGGGTCAACCGTGCTGTTGCTCGGGGTGACATACAAGGCAGACATCTCCGACCGACGTGAGTCTCCGGCGGTCCCGCTCGCGCAGCGGCTCTTGAGCATGGGCTGCGAGTTGCAGTATCACGACCCTGCTGTGCACGGATGGTCCGTGGATGGCGTCGACGTCACCGAGGCGACCGACCTCGAAGCGGCCTGCCGGGCGGCAGACGCCATCGTGATCGTGCAGGCTCACGCCCCCTACCTGGCGACTCCGGCCATCATCACCGACGCAGGAACACCGGTGCTGGATGCCACAGGCCGATTCCAGGGCGCGCAGGTCGAGCGCATCTGACGTGGGCGCGCCGACCTCAACGCCCCGGGCGTATTGCACCTACTTCGACAGCGGATATCTCTCGCGCGGTCTGATGCTCATCGAATCCCTGCGCAGGCACGGGGATGACGCTCCCGTTTGGGTGCTCGCGCTCGACGACGAGACGCGGCAGTACCTGGAAGCGGCAGCTCTTCCCGGGGTCAACGTGCTCACAATCGAGGACATCGAGGATGCCGAGCCCCAACTGCCGCCTCTGAAAGCGCTCCGCTCGCGTATGGAGTACTACTTCACCTCGACGCCGCTCCTAGTGCGGTGGGTGATGGATCGCCAGTCCGACCCCGAGACGGTGGTCGTGTACCTGGATGCCGACCTCTTCTTCTTCGATCAGCCGTCACGCGTCTTCGATGCCTTGGGCGACGGCTCGGTGGGGATCATCGAGCACGGGTACCCGGCCCGCCTTGCGAAGAGACTGGCGAAGTACGGCCGGTTCAACGTCGGCTGGGTCGGGATCCGGGCCGACCCAAAGGGCCGGGCATGTGTCGACTGGTGGGCGAGCAACACTCTCGACTGGTGCTCCGACACACCCGACGGCGGCCGATATGCCGACCAGGGCTATCTGGATCAGTTCCCCGACCGCTTCCCGGGCGTCGTCATCCTGCCCTCCCGGGGATTCAACCTGGCCCCGTGGAACACCTCGGCGGCGCGACTCCGGGACTCCGCAGACGGCGTACTCGTGAATGGCGACCCCTTGATCTTCTTCCATTTCCACGGGCTACGGCGGGTCAGGTCCTGGTATGTGAGCAGCCAGCTGATCTATCGCGCCCCGATGCGATCGGTGCTCCGCGACTCCGTCTACCGGCCCTATGTCACGGGTCTCGCAGCAGCGGATCGGAGGGTCGCTGGTGGCGTCGCGGTACCTCCGTCGAAGAAGCGCGGCACCGGCATCCGCGGTCTGGTCAGCCGCGCCCGCAAGTCCGTCGTGGACTCGCTGTCGATCGCAACGGGTAACGCGATCCGCATCGCTCGGTGATCCGGACAGCCGCACCGCGCGATCAGGCCCACCAATGGAACCAGGCGTGCACGCTCCGTGTACGAAATCCGGCGCGTTGATAGAGTCGCTGGGCCTCGATGTTGGCGCCCTGGGTCACCACGGTAACCCGGCCGCATCCGGCACGGGACGCCTCAAGAAGCAGTGCGTCGACGAGCCGTGACCCGACCCCTCGGCCGCGCACGGTCGAGTCCACGCCGAGCAATCCGATGCGAGCCACGCCGCCCAGCTCGATGCGCCCCGTAATGTAGCCGACCGGTGCACCCGCGTGATCCTCGGTCAGTGCCCAGTCGGCAAACGGCTTGGAGAGACTCGCGCGCAGCCACTCTCGATACATCGCGGCGACACGAGCGCGATCGAACCGGGGGTCGGCATAGAACCGCGACCGTACGTGGGCTGCGTCCGCGATCGGCAGGAGAGCGCCAAGATCTGGTTCTGCGATCCGTCGGACCGCCTCCGCGACAGCGGGATGCCGGCTTGAACGACCCCGCGCGACCCGCTCCCCCAACGCGCGTTCGAACGTGAGACGCACGTCGGTCAAGACGAAGCCCGCGGCGATTGCTGCGCGCATCATCTCGGGTTCTTGCAGGTCGCAGAGCAGATACAGGCATTGCACCCCCCGATCACGGGCCCATCCGACCGCACGTGCAGGGTCGGCTCCCGCGACGACCCGCCCGATGGACACGCCGAAGTGCGAGCTGTCCCATGGCAACCGCTCGACGATCTGGGAGGTGGGCTCGGCGTCCGGTGGATACGCGCCCTGACCGGCGTCGCCGGTCGATCCGCCCTCGTGCGGTTGCATGCTCCCTCCCGACCGATTACCCGAGCCTGACCCGGAGACGCTCGAAACGAAACGGGAGCCCGTCCGAGTCGCGCACGTCGGTGAGAATCAACGTGCCTGACCCGCAGACCACGGTGGCGATGCCGTCGGCCACTGACCAGACCTTGCCGGGCTGCCTGATCTCGAATCGCAGATCCGGCCCGGGGGCGACATCGAGAATCGTGAGCGTTGACCCTTCCAGTCGCGTGCGGGCGCCGGGATACGGCCACCCGAGCGCGTCGACGGTGCGTCGTATCCGATCGGCGTCCTCGGTCCAGTCGATGATGTAATCGTCGTCGCCCCGCCAGATGCTGTATGTCGCTGCATCCGGATCTTGAGCGGATTCCTCGAGGCTTCCCGCCGCGAAACTGGAGATGACGTGGCCCGCGCAGGCCACATACGAATCCGCGAGAAGGTGCAGCACGTCGCGGATCTTGGCGGGATACGTGACGATCTGCGCATGCTGAGCAAGTACGGGGCCCGCGTCCAGCTCGGCCACGGGCCGCAGGGCGGTCACGCCGACCTCTGTGTCGCCGAGGATGAGCGCCGTGACGGTCGGTGCGAAGCCGCGCAGTCGAGGCAGGAGGGAATCATGGAAAACCACCATCCGCGGGTCCGGCGGTAAGAGGTACTGCCAGCCGACGACGAAGATCAGATCGACATCGGGTCCGAGTTCGAGATCACCGCGCGCTCCGCGGTGGATCGGGACGCCATGAGCCTGGCACAACAGGTCGATGCCGGCCTGGGCGTCATCGACCACGGCCGACTGGGGGTAACTTCGCACGGCGACCACGACGACACGGTCGTCATCCAGGATGGCCGCGAGAAAGGCCCGCCCCTTCTCTCCAACGGCGAAGACCGCGATGCGCACTGGGCTGGTCGACACGGGTTCAGCCGCGGTCACCGAACGAGGTCACCGCGTCGATGACCCGATCAACGCTCTCGTCATCCATGCCCGCCCAGAGTGGGAGGCGCACCAACCGATCCGAGAACGAATGCGAATTGTCGCAAGGGTACGGGGTCCGTCCGAGAGTCAGGCCCGCCGGCGAGCTGTCGAGCGGGATGTAGTGGAAGGTTGCGATGACCCCGAGGCCGCGAAGGTGCGAGAGCAAGGCGTCGCGGGAGCCTCCGTCGGGCATGAGCAGGTAGAACAAGTGGGCGGGATGCTCGCGATCCTCAGGAACGTGCATCAGGGTTGCTCCCGCATTCCGCGCCCAGTCGACGAGCTCGGTCGCGTAGCGGTCCCAGACCTGATGACGAAGCCGTTGGATCGTGTCGAACTCACTCAACTGAGAGTCGAGAACGGATGCGCTCAGTTCGTTCATGAGGTAGCTCGAGCCATGGTCGACCCAGGTGTACTTGTCCACCTGTCCCCGCAAGAATCGCGAGCGGTTGGTTCCCTTTTCGCGAATGATCTCCGCTCGTTCCACGAGTGACGGATCATTGACCAGCAACGCCCCGCCCTCACCGGAATGCACATTCTTGGTGTCGTGAAAACTCTGCGCCGCGAGCACGCCGACCGTGCCGAGTGGCGTGCCGCGATATTTCGCGCCCAGTCCGTGCGCGTTGTCTTCCAGAACCTGCAGTCCGGCCTCTCGAGCGATGTCGAGGATCGGGTCGATGTCCACCCCGACGCCGCCGTAGTGCATCACCGAGATCGCTCGCGTGCGCTCGGTGATCGCGGCCGCGACGGCCTGAGGATCGATGTTGCCGGTGCGGAGGTCGATATCGACGAACACGGGGGTCGCACCGACCAGCGTGACAGCCGTCGCGGCCGACGGGAAGGTGAAGCTCGGCACGATGACCTCGTCGCCCGGTCCCAGGCCGAGGAGGATGCTCATCATCTCCAGAGCGTGCGTGCCACTCGACGTGAGCAGAACGGAGCCAGATGGGATCAACGCCTTGAGCCGGCCCGCAGCCGAAGCCGTGAATGCCCCGTCGCCGTGAACGTGCCCCGAATTCAGGACCGCGGTGAGGTTGTCGAGTTCGCGAGCGGATCGGAAAGGCCGGGAGAATACGATCGGGGCACCAGCCATGCGACCAGGGTATCCGAACGGTGCGACTACACTGGACCGGTGCCTCAGGCCTGGTTCTCCGCAGATCCCCCGCTGCTGAGCGACACCGCGAAGATCCACCCGTGAGAGTCTCCGTCGTCATTCCCTGCTATCGTTCGGCTGCTGTTCTGCCGGATCTGGTATCCCGGATTCGAACCGCCATGACCTCCCTGGTCGACAAGGGAGCGATCGATGGATGGCAAGTCATCCTCGTGGTCGATGGCAGCCTCGATGACACGGGAAAGGTGGCCGCCGGGCTCGCGCGGAACGATGTGGCCGTCACCGCCGCTGAGTTGCATCGCAACTACGGCCAGCACAGTGCCCTGCTCGCGGGCATCAGACTGGCCGAGTACGACGTCATCGTCACCATGGACGACGATCTGCAGCACCCTCCCGAAGAGATCGGGGCCCTTCTCCAGCCGCTCAGCGATGAATCGGTGGATCTCGTCTATGGCATCCCGGTCGTCGAGGAGCATGGCGTCTTCCGGAGCGCGGCATCGCGATTCGTCAAGGCGGCGCTCTCGGCCACCGGCGTCACCAACGCGCAGTGGGTGGGTGCGTTCCGCGCGTTCCGCACACAACTGCGTGAGGCATTCGCCGAGGCGTCCGACCCCACTCCCAACATCGACGTCTTCCTCTCCTGGGGAACGACCGGTGTGCGCTCGGCGTCGGTGCGGATGGAGAAGCGCACCATCGGGCGGAGCGGCTATTCGTTCAGCAAGCTGGTCAGGCACACCATGAACATGGTCACGGGCTATGGCACTCTGCCTCTTCGGCTCGCCACCTGGTTGGGTTTCTGCTTCGGAGGTCTTGGGTTCGTGGCCCTCGCCTACGCGCTGATCACCTACGTCACCGGCGTCACCACTCAGCCCGGTTTCACCACGACCATCGCCCTCATTGCGGTTTTCTCGGGGGCGCAGTTGGTGACGATCGGGGTCATCGGGGAGTACGTGGGACGATCGCACTTCCGCAGCATGAACAAGCCCGCCTACTTCATCCGAACCATCACTCGCCAAGACGGTGACGCGAAGTGACCGCACGCCGGCGCGGGCACGCGTGACGATAGCGGCACGGCCCCCGCAGCGACTGATGTCGGCGGCCAGGGCCTCCCGACGCGCTTCGCTCCTGGGCGCGAGCATGTACGTCGTCGCCACGTTGGCGCTCTTCGGCGCTCTGGGCCTGTCGCTCGGCTGGCGGTCCGCGGGGATTGCCGGAGCCACGCTCCTCGTAGCGGGGACGATCCCCGGGGCGGCGCTGGTGCGCGTCCTGCTCCCGCGAGCAGGCTTGCTGCACTACCTCGTGCTCGGCACCACGCTCGGAATCATGCTGTGGGCATTGGGAGGATTTCTCTCCGCGGTCACCGGCGTCTTCGTCGTCCGATGGATCCCCAGCGCGCTTGCTGTCGTTCTGCTCGTCACCCTTCGCCTTCTGAAACGTGTTCCCCGAGAGCGCGTTCTGACCCCGCTCCCCGTGAGCAGCGCCGCCGGTGCCGTGATCGGCATCATCGCGATGACCCCTGCTCTGCGGACGGCACTCGCCACACAGCCCGCGTCCTGGGCGGGATGGCGGTCCGTCTACGCCGATCTTCCGTTCCAATCGGCGATCGCGGCGGAGGTGGCGGCGAGGGTACCCGATCAGCTCTCGTGGGTTGCCGGAACCCCGCTGAGCTACACCTGGGCCTTCCACTCGGCCGTCGGAGTGTGGTCGTCCACGTCCTCGGTGCCTGCGTTCGACCTCGTCCTGCAGGCCTGGCCGGTCATGTTCACGGCGTTGATTCCCGGAGCGATCGCGATCATCGCATGGGAGTTGAGCCGCAATCCATGGGTGGCGGGATTGGCTCCCGTCGTTTTCGCTCTGGCTCACGGCGTGCTGATCTCGCCCCAGAGCTTCGTCCAACTCCCACTCTTCAGCGTCAGTCCGACCCGAGACTTCGGCGACTTGGCGATGCTCGTCGTGATCTTGTGTCTCGTCAAGACGATCGGTCGACGATCGATTCGCGCGTTGAGCGTGCGATGGTTGGTTGCGCTCGGGCTCGCCATGGTCGTGGCCACGGCGGCCAAAGGGTCGGAGCTTCCCGTTCTGCTCGGCGGTCTGGCGACAGCGTGCCTCATCCTCCTGGTCCGTCGGCGACTCTCGTGGTCCGACGCCATCGCGAGCGCGGTCTTCGTCGTGGGCGCGGTCGTCGGTTTCGTCATCGCCATCCCTGACGCCAAGTCCGCCCAGTCGCTCGGGTGGGGACCGCTGACCTTCCTCAGCACCGGCAGCCTGAACGCCGCGCTCCTCTCCGCCGCACTCGTAGGCGTCCTTCTCGCCGGGATCGTCGGCTTCTGGCTCGTGATCGGTCGCGGAGTCAACTGGACTCTTTCTTCACTTCTCGCCGGAACCATGCTCGCGGGCTTGACGGGGCTCTCGCTCCTCACGCAGACGGGAGGAAGCCAGAACTACTTCTGGCAGGCGACCGAACCTCTCGTCGCGATCGCGATCGCCTGGTCGGTTGTGCTCCTGACCAGGACCTACGGCACCCGCGTCATCGTGGTCGTCCTCGGGATCGCCGTGCTCGGCAATATCGGCCTCGCGGTGACCACGAATCCTCTGCTGCTGTGTGCCGGGCTCGCCGTGTCAGCCGTCGCCGGCACCCTTGTCGTCCTGTTCGGTGCCGCGGGTCCACGGCAGCGGCGGCACTTCTACGAAGTGATCATGGTCGCGCTCGTGCTGGCCCAGTGCGCACAGATCGTCAACGTCTCTCCCGGCTTCATTGCCGGCTCCCTTTCGACCGCCGAAGACGAGGCCGCGACCGACGGATCCCAGCTGAGCGCGTTCGAGTTCATCCGAACGCACTCCAAGCCCGATGACGTGATCGCGACGAATACGCATTGCCTCACCGGGTCTCTCGCTTCCAACGACTGCGATCCTCGGCGCTTCATCCTCGCCGCGGTCAGCCAACGACGAGTCCTCGTTGAGGGGTGGGGATATGCGACCCAGTACGGGAACTCTCGGAGCTGGGTTCAGGGCCGACTCGATGCTAGCGACGATTTCATCGACGCACCGACTGCAACCAAAGCCCGAAGTCTTCACAAGCTGGGAGTCGACTGGATCTACGTCGATCTCCGGCTTGGACCATCTCCCGACTTGGGGTTGTATTCGCAACTGGTGTTCGCCTCCGACTGGGCACGGGTCTACCGACTCAGATGACTGACGACATGGCATCATCCGGGCGGACGGCGACCGCAGCATTCGTGCGGTACGTGATCGTCGGCCTCGCCCAAAACGGGCTCCTCTATCTGCTCACGATCGGCCTTCTGTTCCTGGGATTCCCTGGTTGGGGCGCGCTCGCCATCACCTACCCGCTTGGCGTGGTCATCTCATTCCTGCTCAATCGTGCCTGGACTTTCGCGGGCCGCCGAAGGATGCGGGGCCAGTTCCTCCGGCATATCGTCGTGTACGCCGCTGCATATCCGGTGACTCTGGGCGTCTCGTGGCTGCTCGAGCGGGTGATGTACCCCTGGCTGGCGACCGGGCTCACCATCGGCATCATTGCGGTGACCATCTTCATCATGGCGAACCTGTGGGTGTACCCGTCCGAACGGGTGAAGGAGACGGCGAGTCCACTGGCGCCGCCGCCGGCCTAGCTCAGGCCGGCCCTGGCTTGCGCGCAACCAGCAGGCAACTGGTTCCCGCAGCGACGGTCCCGCCTTGCAGAACAGTGGCGCGCTCTCGATCGAACGAGCGGCGGAACGCCCGGCCCAGGAGTCCAGTGGGCATTCGATGCTGACGCTCTACCGTGGCAGCGTCGTTCATCTTCGACTCCGCCCCCAGACGAGAGGGCAGGCTCCGAAGGAGGAAGACCGGCACCACGAGAATCCCGAAGAAGTACGTCGCGTACTCGAGCGTGAACCCCGCGGCCGCGACCTTCTTCTTCAACTGGGAGAGGGTGTAGCGCCGATAGTGTCCGGCGTACTCGTCCTCCGCGGACCACAGCGCCGTGCGAGCGGGGACCGAAAGGTACAGCATGCCGCCCGGCTCGATCGCCTCGTACAGCGAGGCGAGCGCGGCGCGGTCGTCGTCGATGTGCTCGAGTACGTCGAACAACCCCGCGGCGGGCAAGGTGTCGGCAGGAATCTGTAGGAGATGGAACGGAGCTTCAATCACGGGAAGACCGCGCTCGAGAGCGGTCGCGGCGCCGTGGCCGCCCGGCTCCACCACGACCGAGGCAACGCTCACGTCGCGAAGGCCGAGGGCGACATATCCATTGCCCCCGCCGACGTCGAACATCGGCCCACCCGGGGGAAACCGTTGAACCACGGCAGATATCAGGTCATTGCGGTGATTGAACCAGTACGAGTCCGCCTCGACGCGAGCGAGTGCCGAGTGCCCGTTCGCCGGATACGACACGTCGATCTCAGCATTGCCGCGCCAGTGCCCGGGGCCGACCTGTCGGAGCTGCGGAACCCGCTTCGCCCAGGCGGTGATCCAGTCCTCGAGCGCCGCGGCGTTGATGGGTACCGAATCGGCGGGCTCGCTCGGCGTGCTCATCCTTCCAGCGTAGAGGCGACCAGCGCCAGGCGATCACACCTCACCGACGGTACGGAGGAGGCCAGGACCGCCGTCCAACCCTCACACAACGTCGTCGAATGACATCAGCTTGACGTAGTCGGCGACCATCGGGACGGTCTTCCGCAGCGACGCGAAGTCACCTGACGCGGTCAGGCGACCGTCCTGGACCACGTGGACGATGTCGGCGTGCTGGACTGTCGAGAGCCGGTGCGCGATCACGATCACCGTGACGTCGCCGTGGAGCTTGCGCAAGCTCTCGGAGATGAATGCCTCCGATCCGGCGTCGAGGCCGCTCGTCGCCTCGTCGAGGATCAGCAGGCGCGGCTTGGCGTAGAGCGCGCGGGCGAGCCCGATCCGCTGGATCTGGCCGCCGCTCAGCGCGTCAGCCTGCGCGCCGACCGAGCTCGCCGACCCCTCGGGCAGCGTCGCGACGAAGTCGCTCAGATAGGCAGAGCGCAGCGACGCGTCGACCAGGCCGTGGTCGATACGGTCGGGATGCACGCCGAGCGCGACGTTCTCGGCGATCGACCCCGATACGAGGCCGGGCTTCTGCGACACGTATGACACGAGTCCCGGAGCCACCCCGCGCAGCACGAGCGGGTCGAGGCCGCCGATCCGCACGGTCCCCGAATCCGGGGAGATGAGCCCGAGCACGAGGTCCACCAGGGTTGTCTTCCCTGCCCCGGACGGGCCGATGATCGCGACGTAGCTGCCAGCCTCGACGTCGAGGGAGACGTCGGCGAGCGTGTCGGTCTCGTCATCCGGGTAGCGGAAGTGCGCGTGGGACACCTGCACACCGAGCGGTCGGTCGGGGTCGACCACCACCTCGGCGGGGACCTCGATCGATGCGCGATCGGGCAGCGCCCGCTCCCGATTCAGCAGCTCGACCGCGAGCGCGCTCTGGTGGTAGTTCTGCGCGATCATCGTCACCGCGCCCTGCAGCGGCAGCAACGAGGCCATGATTCGCACGCCGCCGGTGAGGAAGACGCCGACCGTGACGATGCCGGAGGCGAGCGTGCCGAAAAGGAACTGCTGCCCCACGAAGATGACGACACCGAGGATCAGTGAGGTCTCGACCACATATCGAGGCATCCCGCCCAGGAAGGCGAAGGTGGCCGCGCTGCGCGACAGCCTGCCGCGGGATTCGGTGAGCCGCTCGAGGAAGAGGTCCTGTTTGGCGAGCACCGAGATCTCGCGGAACGAGTCGACGACGTCGCTGATCGCGTTCGTCGTGTCGATGCTGCCCGACGCCGACTCGATGCCGGCGCGCTTGATGCTCTTGCCGATGATGAACTGGATGGCGACGATCACGACCGTGAAATAGGCGAGCGCGAACAGTGCGGCGACGGGGTTCACCACGAAGAAGCCGACAACCACCACGAGCAGCAGGAAGCCCTCGCTGAACAGTGTGGCGACGTTGTTCAGGATGCCCGTGAACAGCGCGCTTGTCGAGCTCGTGACCGCGTACTGGAACTGCGCCTTCGAGTACCGCTTCATGTCGTCGAGCGAGCCGCGCAGGATCAACTCCGAGATGTCGATCGCGTTCTTGGTCTCGATCCGCGCCAGGAACGACGTCATCGTGCGGGTCAGCAGCACGGCCAGCAGCGCTTTGCCGACGAACACGATCAGGACGAAGGCGATCAGCAGGATCAGGTCGTTCTGCGAGAGGCGCGGCAGCGCGATCCCCAGCAGCGTCGTCGTCGACCCACCGCCGGACGAATCGGTGACGGCGGCGGCGCCTGCGCTCGCGATGTAACCGACCAGGAAGATGCCGAACACGTCGAGGAAGCCGGTGAGGGCGCGGAAGGTGACGAGCATGAAGTACCGGACCCGCTGTCGCGGGGTCAGATACCCCAGCGCCAGACGGGCAGCGGCGAACATGACCGCAAGCCTAACTCAGTGAGTCGCCGCAGTTTTGCGCGGCGACGGCCGTCACCCCACGTCGAGCACCCAGGTCTCTTCGACGGAGGGAATGCCCAGGAAGGGGCCCAGGTCGTAGTCCAAGCCCGGGATGACATCCAGCAACTCCAGACCCTCAGCAAAGCAGGCGTCTGCGATGTCGGCGCGGGCGAATACGAACTCCAAGGAGGGCTGGCCGTAGGCGTATTTGGCGAAGCGGGTGGTTGGCGCGTCGACTGAGATGGTCAATCCGTGCAGCACCACGCGGTCGCGCGCCACGCGAGCGTACTCCTGGATCGCCCGGGGCCACGAGGGCATGTGGATCAGGGCGACACCGTCGACCACGACCGACTGGCTCCGGTCGTCATACGGCAGTTCATACGCGCTCCCGACGACGAATTCACGACCGGGGTACAACTGGTGCGCGAGATCGATCATCGCCGGCGAGATGTCGAGACCGCGGTAGTGGGTTGTCGGGTAGCGATGGGCGATGATCTCCGAGTAGTACCCGCCGCCGCAGCCCACCTCCAGCAGTTCGGGGATGTCGGCGAGCGGATCGAGTGCTCGGTACAGCGCCGCGATGTCATCGCGGGGGCGTCCGGCCTTCGCCTCCGCCACCAGGGGCTGCCATGCGCGGTCTTGCCGCTGAGCGGTGTCGGCACGCCACACGGAGTACTCATCCTCACGAGCAAGCCGTGACGGATGCAGCGTGTAGCCGGCGGAGGCTAGGACGCGCTTGGAAAGCTGCGGCACGCGCTGCGACGCGAATGCCAGCACCCCCGACTTGATCGACACGTCCCCTCCGATCGATCGATCTGATTCGACCCTAACCCGCGACGAGCGCCACGAACTCCCGATAATCCTCGATGTAGTCGGCCGCGTCGTACTCGTGCGAGGCGAACACCAGCAGCAGCGCGTCCGACGAGTACTCGCTCTGGGTGCCCCAGGTGAGTGGCGGCATGTACAGCCCGAGGTCGGGGCGGTCGAGCACGATCTCGCGCTGCGCGGCGCCATCGTCGACGAGCGCCCTCACCGAACCGCGCAGGCACACGAGGAACTGCTCGCACTCGCGGTGCGCGTGTGTGCCGCGGGCCTCTCCTTCAGGGATGCCGTAGAGCGCGAAGAAGCGGCGCACCACGAAGGGCAGCGAGCCCGGCAGTTCGCCGACCACCAAGCTGCCGTTCTCGGCCGAGATCTCGCGCAGCCGGATCAGGCGGGTGCCGCCGACGCCGAGCGATTCCCCCTCGACTCCCGTCACGCGCCGGCTCCGATCGACTGCAGAGCACCGACGACGCGATCGACCTCGCCATCGGTCAGCTCGGGGAACGTGGGCAGCGAGACGACGGATGCCGATGCCGCCTCGGTCTCGGGCAACTCGACCGCGGCGGGGCCCGGCCAGTCCTGACGATGATCGGGGATCGGGTAGTGCACGTCGGTGCGGATACCCGCCGCGTCCAGGGCGGCCCTGACCGCGTCACGATCGGACGCGACCCCGACGGCAAGGTGGCCGATGAAGCTCTCGGAGGAGCGATTGACGATGCGCAGGGCGTCGGAGGAGACCGCCTCGTAGCGCGCATGGATCGCGCGGCGCCGCGCGTTCATGGCATCGAGGTGAGGCAGCTTGACGCGCAGGATGGCGGCCTGAAGCTCGTCAAGCCTGCTGTTGCGGCCGCGCGCGCGGCCTATCCGGTACTTGGACGTCCAGCCGTACTGCCGCAGCGAGCGCACCGTGGCGGCGAGCTCAGCGTTCGAGGTCACCACGGCGCCGCCGTCGCCGAGCGCTCCGAGGTTCTTCGTCGGGTAGAAGCTCGTGGTACCGATGTCGGCGAAGGTGCCGGCGGCCCGTCCGCCTGCCCGGGCGCCGATCGCCTGTGCGACGTCTTCGATGACCGCGATCCCCCGTGAGTGCGCCAACTCGACCAGCTCGGCGATGGGTGCCATTGCGCCGTAGAGGTGTGTGACCACCAGCACGCGCGGCGGGGTCCGCAGCGCGTCGAGCGCCTCCGTGGCGGTCTTGACGCTCAGCAGCAGCGTGTCGGAGGAGACGTCCGCGTAAACCGGCTCGGCGCCCAGCAACCGCGTCGCGACGGAGGTGTACCCGCCCGCGTTGGCCACGGTCATCACCGTATCGCCCGCCGTGACCCCGAGCGCCGACAGTGAGAGCTCGAGGGCGTCGGTGCCGTTGGCGAGCGCCACGGCGTGGTCGCTGCCGAGGTAGTCGGCGAGTTCCGCCTCGAAGGCGTCGTGCTCGGGACCGAGCACGTACCAGCCGCTGGCGACGACCCGGGCCATCGCGTCACGGATCTCGGCCGACATCTCCGGCGAGGTGCGCGACAGGTCGTTGAACGGGACCGTCGTCGAAGTGTCAGCGGACGATGCCACGAAGACGCGCCTCTCGAATCAGGACGACCATCAGCGCCGCGTATGCCAGGGAACCCACGATCCAGACCACCATAGGCGCCGGTGCGGATGGCCACCACCATTGGTCGCCGGCATTCAGGTTCAGGCCTTGGGTGCTCGTTCCGGTGACGTAGCGGCGGATGTTGACCTGCAGCGACACGGCCTGATCGATGACGAGGGCCAAGCCCGCGATCGATACCTGCAGCCAGGAGAGCCGGAACCGCCCGCGACCGACGGCGAGCACCGCCAGGGCGGCGATCACGACGATGAGCGGCAACAGGTAGCGGGGCTGCACATTCTCGCCGACCACGTTGCCGCCCCGTACCAGCACATACGTCGGGAGCAGCCACAGCACCAGCGCCAGGCCCACGAACGCCAGCGTCTTGCGCCACCCCGCGTGGCGCAGACCGAGGAAGACGACCGCCGCGAACACCCCGGCTGCGGTGACACGCACGATGGCAGGTACGGCGGTGTCCAGCCAACCGAGACCCCACTCGCCGAACGCCCCGCTCCACAAGGACGGGACGGTCAGCAGGTTGTAGGCGATCAGCGCGAACCCGGTCGGGGTGCCGCCTGTCTCGTGCCCGCCCGGTCCACCCGAGATCGACGAGGCGCTCCCGAGCCCGCTGGTGGCCACGCCGGCCTGCTGGGACGCGAAGAAGAAGGCCGCCGCGACCACCCCCATGGCGATAGGCAGTATCGCGGTGAGCAGGTAGCCGCGCTCACGCCGGAAGGTGAGCAGGATCACGATGGCGCTTCCGAGGATCGTGTAGATCGCGGCATCCCCACGAGCACCGGCCGCCATCAGCACGGTCAGCACGAACACGGCGCCCAGGGCGACGCGTCGCCTGCCGGTCGCCTCGAAGAAGCCGAGCAGCGCCAGCCACGACGAGCCGACCCCGATCAGCGCCCACGAACTGGGATTGTTCGACGCGAGCAGGAACGCGCCGAGCGGCACCGTGGTGATCAGCCAGCCCGTGATCAACGCCGCGCGTCTCCCCTCGGGGAGCAGGCAGGCGAGCAGGGTGGTGATCGCCACGAAGAGCAGCACGTTGACCAGGCGCATGAACCAGACGGACCCGAGGATGTCAGGTGTGACGAAGAGCCCCATCGTGGCGTAGTAGACCGGCGGGTAGTTGTCGGCGAAGTTGCCCCGGTCGGTCTCGACGGTCGGCGTCGAACTCGGGGATCCGCTCCCCTGGCAGCCGGCGCTGATCGTCGAATGTCCCGCGAAACAGGCGGAGTGCACGAGGGCGTCGGGCACGACGCGGGTGCCCGGCGTCGATCCGGGCAGGCACGAGGAATGGTCGATCGCGCTCGAGCACCAGATGCTGTCCAGGTGGAAATCGTCATCGGGGGCGGCGCCCATCGGCGAGGCCAGCGTCCAGGCGAGCAGGGCGACCACTGCCAGCAGCGGCGCCAGGTGCACGAGTCGCAGCTGTGCGATGACGCGGCGGGGCCAGGGCGTCCTGTCGGCGTCGGTTGAAGCGGCCGACTCAGTCGTCATCGTTCGAGTGCTCCTCGGCTTGCAGGGCGATCTTCTGGATGGCCTTGCGGAGCTCATCCCGCGTTCTCGCCAGATCCAGAGTGAGTTGCATCAGCAGCAGCAGCACGACGAAGAATCCGCCCACGAACAACAGGTTGATCGGTTGCGCGATTCCGAAGTACCCGGCGACCGTGTTCAGGATCTGCGGGAAGACCGCCAGGATCACCCCGACGATCCCGGCGATGAGCCACACCACCGCGTACTTCTCGGGCAGGAAGTACGAGCGCAGCAGGAGGATGACCACCACCAGGACCACCACCGACAGCACGATGGCGAGAATTTGTTGTGGATTCACTTCTTCCTCCTCTTGGAGACCCCGGGGGGCGCGCTGCGGACCATGGCCAGCAGCAGGATGAAGAAGATCCGGAGCGTGTACAGGGTGGCCCGGAAGATGGACTGGGAGGGGACCCCCGCCATCCGCTCGTTCATCTGCACCGGTTTCTCGGCGATGACAAGACCCTCGCGGGAGGCGAACACGAGGGACTCCACCGTGTCGCCGAGCCACTCGACGGGGTAGTGGATGGCGAACAGCTCGATCGCTCGTCGTCCGCTCGCCCGGAAGCCCGAGGTGACGTCGGTCAGCTTGGTCCGGGTGTACAGCGACACCACGCCCGCGATGATCCGCTGCACGAGTCGGCGCGTGATCGTCGACTTGAACTTGCCGGTGCCGGCGAATCGGCTGCCGACCACGATGTCGGCGTCGACGAGCAGGTCGAACATCTCGGCGAGGTGGTCCGGCCGGTGCTGCCCATCGGCATCCACCTGGATCATCTGGTCGTAGTCGTGCGCCGCGGCGTACTTGTACGCGGTCCCCATCGCGCCGCCCACACCCAGGTTGATGGCGAGGCTGATCACGTGAACACCGGCTTCGCGGGCGATTCGAGCGGTGTCATCCACCGAACCGTCGTCGACCACCACGATGTGCTCGCGCGGATGGAACTTCTCCAACTCGCGAAGAACCGGTCCGATCGACGCCTCTTCGTTGTACGCCGGAATGGCGATCAGAACTTTCACGTCACGGACCCGAAGGGGCGAAAGACGGCCGCACGCATGACCTCAACAGTAGTGCAGCCGTCACAGGCGACCGGTCGTTCAGCTCTGAGCCAGGTACCAGTCGTAGGTGCGCCGGATGCCCTCGTGCAGCCCCACCTGGGGCGTCCATCCGAGCGCCCGGATGCGGCCGGAATCGAGGATCTTGCGCGGGGTGCCGTCCGGCTTGCTGGGATCCCAGCGGATCTCGCCCTCGAACCCGACGACTCCCGCGATGATCGTCGCCAGGTCCTTGATCGAGATGTCCTCGCCGAACCCGACGTTGATGGGACCGGGCTCGCTGTAGTGGTCGAGCACGTGCAGCACGGCCTCGGCGAGATCCTCGGAATAGAGGAACTCACGCAGCGCGACCCCGGTGCCCCAGAGGGTGACCGACTCGGCCCCGCTCTCCTTGGCCTCGTGGAATCGCCGCAGCAGCGCCGGGAGCACATGCGAGGTCTCGAGGTCGAAGTTGTCGCCGGGGCCGTAGATGTTGGTCGGCATGGCCGACACCCAGTCCCGGCCGTACTGACTGCGATAGCCGTCGGCCAAGCGGATGCCCGCGATCTTGGCGATCGCGTAGGCGTCGTTCGTCGGTTCCAGGGGGCCGGTCAGCAGGGAGTCCTCGTGGATCGGCTGCGGTGCGAACTTGGGATAGATGCATGACGAGCCCAAGAAGACCAGGCGGGGCACGCCCGCCGCGTGTGCGCCATCCATCAGGTTCGACTGGATCTGCACGTTGTCGGTGAGGAAGTCGACGGGGAAGGCATTGTTCGCCGCGATGCCGCCCACCTTGGCGGCGGCGACGATCACCGCGTCCGGTTTCGTCTCGGCAAGGAAGTCGAAGACCGCGGGCCGGTCGAGCAGGTCGAGTTCGGACCGGGTGCGTCCGATCCAGGTGTCGCGGCCGTGTTCGTCGATCTTGCGGGCGATCGCAGATCCGACCAGGCCGCGATGGCCGGCGACGTAGATCGTGCGAGGGGCTTCGGTCATTTCTTCTCCTTCACGAGACCGGCAGCGCGGAAGGTCGCCCAGCGCACCGGCCCCTCCCAGACTACGGAGACGGGGCGCAACCACGCCGGCAGGTGGGAGCGCCGCACCTCGCTCGCCTCGCGCACGGAGTCGGCTCGCTGGCCGACCGAGAGCGAGTCGCTGTGCCACCGGAACGCGGCGAGCGTCGACCTCAGATAGGACAGCCTGCCCACCCGTCCCAGGCGGATGAAGAAGTCGAAGTCGAACGCCCACCCGAGATCGGTGCGCAACTCGCCTGCCTGCTCGGCCGAGCTGCGACGGAACAGCGAGCCGGGCTGCGGGATGAGATCCGGCCCGATCCTGAGCAAGCGGGCGGCCCACGGTCCGCTCCTGTTCACCCACAGCACGCGGTCGTTCTCGTCGATGTAGTCGCACCGGCCGTACACCGCGGCCGAGCGGGGATGAGCGCTGAGGAACTCCTCGGTCAGTCGCAGCGAACCCGGCCGCAGCAGGTCGTCGTCTCCGAGCCAGGCGAGGAACTCGACCTCGTCGGGCAGCTCGGCGAAGCCCTGATTGATCGCGGCCGCCAGGCTCCTGCCGGTCTCGTCGATCTTGCGATCGATGAGACCCGACGAGACCAAGCCGCTCGCATCGAAGTCGGCGGGCGCGACCATCAGCACGTACGCCTCCCCTGCGGAGCGGATCGAGCGCAGCGCGCGATCGAGGAACTCCGGGCGCCTGCCCAGGGTCGGCACGACGACCGCGGTGCGCGGCACGGCTGGGCTCACGAGACCCAGGGAGCGACCTGCGGGATGTCGACGAGGTGGCGGCCCGCCTCCAACTCGGCGATGTCGTGGTCGACCATGATCCTGGCGAGCTCCTCGGGGAGCACGGTCGCCTTCCACCCGAAGGCGTCGAAGGCCTTGCTGGCGTCGCCCACCAGCGAATCGACCTCGGTCGGGCGCAGGTAGCGGTCGTCGAGGCGCACGTGCTCGCGCCAGTCGAGCCCCGCGTGGCCGAACGCGAACCCGACGAAGTCTTGGACGCTGTAGTCGGTGCCCGTCCCCACGACATAGTCTGAGGGTTCGGGCTCTTGGAGCATCTGCCACATCGCGTTGACGTATTCGGGCGCGTAGCCCCAGTCGCGCCGGGCGTCGAGGTTGCCGAGGTACACCTCGGACTGCAGGCCCGCCTTGATCCGCGCAACGGCCTCGGTCACCTTGTGCGTCAGGAAGGTCTTGCCCCGGCGCGGGCTCTCATGGTTGAACAGGATGCCGTTGACAGCGTAGAGCCCGTACGCCTCGCGGTAGTTGCGGGCCACCCAGTACCCGTACACCTTGGCGGCCCCGTATGGCGAGCGCGGGTAGAACGGGGTCTCCTCGTTCTGCGGCGGCGGCGTCGCGCCGAACATCTCGCTCGACGAGGCCTGGTAGAACTTGGCGGGCACCTGGGTCTGGCGGATCGCCTCGAGCAGCCGGGTGGTGCCCAGCCCCGTGGTGTCCCCCGTGTACTCGGGCTCGTCGAACGAGACGCGCACGTGCGATTGGGCCGCCAGGTGGTACACCTCGTCGGGAGCGATCGAGTTCATCAACGCCGAGAGCCGGGAGCCGTCGGTGAGATCGCCGTAGTGCAGTTCGAGGGTCGCGCCGCTTTCGTGCGGATCGTGGTACAGGTGATCGATCCGCTCGGTGTTGAAGGTGGACGCACGACGGATGATCCCGTGCACGTCGTAGCCCTTCGAGAGCAGGAGTTCGGCGAGATACGAGCCGTCCTGGCCCGTGATGCCGGTGACGAGTGCGCGTTTGCGCTGCTCAGAAGCCATCGAAGAGGTCCGTTCGGTCCAGCTGGTGCAGAAGTCACAGCCTACCGGCGTCGACCTCGCTGCGACGGCGCCACCGCACCAGCAGCACGGCGCCCTGGAGCAGACCGGAGGTCAACTCCGCGGCCCCGAGCCCGCACGCGGCGCCATCGGCACCCCAGAACCGGCCGCCGATGAGCAACCCGAGCACGCCGATGCCGGCGGCGATCAGCACGCAGACCATGAAGGTCTTGCGGGCCCCGAGTGTGATGAGCCCGATGCGACCACAGGCCGTGCCGAGCGAGATGCCCAGGGTCGCGACGCCGAATCCGAGAGCGGTGAGACCGTCGATCGCGACCGCATGCCCGAACAGGATCGCGGTCAATGCGGGCCCGAGCATGGCGAACGCGATCAGTCCCGCAATGCCCAGTGCGGCGTGCAGGAGCACCGCGATCCGCAGCCGCCGGCCCAGCGCGGCACGGTGCTCGAGGGCCTCCGCGACCCAGCCCTGCAGCGCGTTGCCGAGCGCTGTGACCGCATACTGGCCGATGCGGTAGGCCTTGTCCCCCGAGACGTAGCGGGCCGATTGCGTCACCGGGGCTACGCCCGTCACCAGGGCGACCGCCAGCGCGTTGTAGGCGCCGGCAGCGGTCTCGGCGACCACTCCGGGCGGATGGGTGCGGTACACCGCTCCGATATCGGCGCGGAGCGGCCGGAGCAGCTCCCGGCCCCCGTGGCGGAGGTACACGACCGCCGGCCCGCCGATCATCGCGATGCCCAGCAGTACCGGGTACCAGAGCACCCCGCCCCCGGCGACCAGGATTCCCGTCGCGGCCAGGGTCGCGACCATGCGGGGCAGTACCTCGAACCACAGGATCGGCAGCGCGCGGCCGACCCCGATCCAGTACCAGGTGGGCGCGAGACCGGCGAGACTCATGGCGCCCGCCATGATGGCCGCGTCGATCCGATGGGATGCCGGCGCGAGCAGCGCCGCGATCACGGCGCCGACGATCGCACCGACCAGCCACACCGGAAGGCGGGTGTGCAGGCTGGTCGCGAGGATGCGCCTGCGCCGCTCGACCGAGGCGATGGCCACCTGAGGCGGGGCGAGAGTCGGATACCCCAGGCCCGACACCAGCGCCGCGAAACCGCCCACCGATTGGCCGACGGCGATGGAGACCCAGGCCTCGGCACCGGCCACCCGGGAGAGCACCGGCAGGAAGATGAAGGGCGCGAGAAGCGCCAGGAACGGCACCCCGGCGAAGGCGAGGATGCGACGGCTCAGACCCCGCGCGCCTCCGGTCGGCGGCAGCGACGGCCCCGCGTCGCCCGCCACCGTCACGAGCCGGACACCGCGCGCCGCCTGGCCCGCCGCTCGTGCATCTTGGCGGCGACCGCGGACCAGCCGCCGACCCGCCAGTAGTGCCGTACGCGCGCCAGAATGTAACCGGCGCCGTGTTGCGTCACCAGCCGCGTCGTGACCGACCGGGTTCGACGGACAAGCGCTCGGTCGGGCGCAGCCCAGGGCTCGCGAACGTACTCGACGAGCGGAGCCAGCACATTCGGCCAACGGAACTGCTCCCGAACCGACTGAATGTTCGAGGCCGCGCGTTTCCTGAATGCGGCATCGAAGAGCGTCTTCTCCAGCGCGTCGGCCAGCGCCGCGGCATCATCGGGCGGCACCGCGACGCCGAGCTGCTCGCGCTCGACCAGTTCGCCGAAGGTGTCGCCGGTCGTCACGACCATCGGCAGCGCGGTCCACAGGTAGTCCAGGATCCGCGTGCGGAAAGCCAGTGTCGTCTCCAGGTGCACGCCATGGGTGCTGACCCCGGCGTCCGCCTCGAGCAGGTAGTTCTGACGCTCGTCGTACGGCACCCAGCTCTCGTTGAAGAAGACGGCGGTATCACGCAGGCCCAGTTGCTCCGCAAGGGCCCGAGCCTGCTCGACGATGGGCATCTCGGCCACACCCGGGTGCTTGGTGCCCTGGAAGAAGAGACGGACCGTCGGGCGCCTCGCCGACAGCAGCCCGATCGCGCGGATCAGGGTGAGCGGGTCGAACCAGCTGTACAGGCCACCGCCCCAGATGATCACCTTGTCGTCGGCACCGATTCCCGGAACGACGCCCTTCAGCACCTGCCGCTGGTGCACGGGCGGGTCGGCGGGTAGCCCGAACGGCACGACCGCCAGCAGTCGTTTCAGATCCACGCCGTCGTTGTAGGTCAGTGGGTTCAGTCGGCCGAGTGCCGCCAGCTGGCCGAGGTAGAACATCCGCTGCCGCTCGGAGGCGGCCAGCAAGAAGTCGGCACGCAGCAGCTGCTCGTTGAGCAGCTCGACGCGATCGGCCACGATGCGCTCGTACTCGCGCGGCGGGCGCTCGCGTGCCTGCTCCAGCTGCTCGATGTGCATCGGATCGTAGATGTCCGCGACGAGCAGCTTCTGCGACCGGCGCAACGACCGGAACATCGCCATCGCATGCCCCTGGAAGACGATGACCTGCGCCCAGCGCTCCAGCTTTCGGAACAGGCGATCCCGTCCGGGCGGCACCAGGTACTGCTCGAACGGCGCGGGCAGGGCGTCGAGGCTCGAGGTCGTGACCAGGCGTACGTCGTTGTCGGCGCTCAGTGCCATGGCGATGTTCCAGCTTCGAATGGCCGGCCCCGCCATCGTGCGCCCGATCGGGTCGTTGGTGACGACCAGAACGCGGGTCATCGAGCCGCCTCGAGGAGACCTTCCAGGTAGAGGCCGTACCCGCTCTTCTTCAAGGGCTCGGCAAGAGTGCTCAGCGCCGCATCGTCGATCCACCCGGCGCGCCAGGCGACCTCCTCGATGCAGCCGATCTTGTATCCCTGCCGATCCTCGATCACCCGCACGAACTCGCCCGCCTGCACCATCGATGCGAACGTCCCCGTGTCGAGCCAGGCGGTTCCCCGGTCGAGAAGGTGCACCCGCAGCTCGCCCTCCTGCAGATACCTGTCGTTGACCGACGAGATCTCGAGTTCGCCGCGCGCGCTCGGTGTGATCGACTTGGCGACCTCGACGACGCTGTTGGCATAGAAGTAGAGGCCGGGAACCGCGTAGCTGCTCTTCGGCCGCTGCGGCTTCTCCTCGATCGAGACAGCGCGGAACTCCTGGTCGAACTCCACCACGCCGTACGCCCGCGGGTTGGCCACCTGATAAGCGAAGATCATCGCCCCCTGGATGCCGGTCAACTGCTTGAGCTGTTCGTCGAGATCGGCGCCGTGGAAGATGTTGTCGCCGAGCACGAGCGCGACCGACTCACTGCCGATGAACTCCTCGCCGATCAGAAAAGCCTGGGCGAGGCCATCGGGCGAGGCTTGCACGGCGTAACTCAACTCGATCCCGAGTTCGCTGCCGTCACCGAGCAATCGGCGGAAGGCTGCTTCGTCATCCGGTGTCGTGATCACCAGGATCTCGCGGATCCCCGCGCTCATCAGCGTCGACAACGGGTAGTAGATCATCGGCTTGTCGTAGATCGGCATCAACTGCTTCGAGATGCCTTTCGTGATCGGCCACAGTCGGGTTCCCGATCCGCCGGCGAGGATGATCCCGCGCAATTGATCACGCCTCCCTGTCGCGGAACTCGCCGGCAAATGGACGAAGTTCCGACCAGAGGGGGAGGACGCCGTCGTGCGCGAGCTTGTCGAGCGTCGGGGCGTTCCGGTCCTTGTCCGACACGATCAACTCGGGAAGATCGGACGGGAACTCGAGGGCGATGGTCGGATCGAAGGGAGAGATCGCATGCTCGATCGAGGGATCGTAGACCGACGAGACGAGATAGCTGACCGTCGTATCGCGCTCGAGGGCGACGAACGCGTGACCAAGGCCCTCAGCGATGACCACGGCCTTCCTTGTCACGTCGTCGAGTCGCACCGAGCACCACGATCCATAGCTCGGTGAACCCAGCCGGATGTCGACGATGAAGTCGACGACCGCGCCACGCGCCACCGTGACGTACTTGGCCTGCCCGGGCGGCGTGTCGGCGAAATGGATTCCGCGCACAACCCCGGGTTGCGAGATGGACGTATTGGCCTGGCGGATCTCGAGGCTCAAGCCCGTCGCCTGCTCCAACTCGTCCGCGCGGTACCACTCGAGGAAGGTTCCCCGTTCGTCATCCCAGAGCCGAGGAGTGATTTCATAGGCGCCGGGAACGTCGAGCGGGCGAATCTGCACCGTCGTATCCTACCGGGCGCCTTCACTCCCCCACGGGCTGCACCAGGTCGCGCACGAAATCCGGCAGGCCGCGTCCGGAAGAACGGTAACGCCCTGTCCGCCACTCCCGGAAGCCCGGCCGGAGTCGACGCCATCGGCCGGCAGGAAGTGCCGAGCGCACCCGTTCATGGGCCAACTTTTCGGCGACGACCTGCCGCGCCTCGGGTCGCACGTCGAGTGACTGCACCCGCTCCGAGAGAGACGTCGCGGCGGTGATCAGGCGCCGATTGCGGTCCGCGCGCGGCTCGGCGAGCCGAGCGAACCTGTCGGCGAGCGAGAGTTTGCGCGCGCCGATCTGATTCGCTCCGTGCTGCCGGTAGTCGACGAGTTCCTCGCGGATCACGTCGACGGTCCCGGGGCCGAGAGCCGCCGCGATGATCGCCAACCACTCGTCGTGGACCCAGCCGGCTCCGATCGGCGTCGCGGCGTCGAGAAGCGCGCGTCGGAATGCGGCAGTCGCACCGACCGCCAGGTTCCGCCGGATCAGCACCTCGAGCGCGCGTCCCGCGTGGATGGTGTCGAGCTCCCACGCGGTCGCCTCGAGCGCGCCGAAGACCGACACACCCAAGGGCGCCCGGTCGGCGTCGACGAGGCGCGCGTCGCTGTGGACGAAGAGCAGCTGTGGATCGTCGCGGAAACACGCCTCAACCCTCGCGAGCTTGCCGGGATGCCAGACATCGTCCTGGTCGCTGAGCACGATGATCTCGCCGGTCGCCGCGAGAATCGCCTGCTGGAAGTTGCGGGCAACCCCGAGCGGCGTGGGATTCCGGAGCACGGTCAGCCGCGGTGGCGTGGGCGCCCGCGCGACGAGATCGCTCACGAGGTCAACCGTGCCGTCCTGGGATGCGTCGTCCGAGAGCACGAGTTCGTCGGGCATCCGGGTTTGGTCGAGATAGCTCTGCACCTGCTCTGCGACAAACCGCGCGCCATTGTGGGTCCCCAGGGCGATCGAGATCGCGAGGCGCTCGCTCACGCCCGGCCCACGGCATCCGTTGGATCGTCGAGAACCCTCCCGAGCCACGCGTCGACCGAGTACGCGTCGAAGTCAGCGGGCGCGCCCGTCATGCCATCAGCCGCGCGCAGGGCCGCTTCAACGCGACCCAGGTCGTCGGGGGTGGGTTGCGACCCCACAACGATCACGCGGCCGGTCGCGCCGAGCTCGGAGTGCAAAGCGGCCTGATTCGTCGTGACGAGGTAGGCGCCGGACGCGATCGTCTCGAAGCTGCGGATCGTCAGCCCCGACTGGTTCTCGTGCTGCATGTCGAGCACGGCGCGCGACCGACGGAAGACGTCAGCCACCTCGGTCCGAGAGAGCTTGCGGTCGCTCACCTGAGACGGCGCGAGACCGCGCAGCCGAGGGTCGCGCAGCCGGAGGTAGCTGAGATACCAGCGTGCCGGGACGTACAGATGGACGAACGAGTTCGGGAATCGCGCGATGACCTCCTGAACGAATCGAAAGCGATCGGAGTGCAGCGTGCCGACGAAAGCGACGTCGTAGTCCCGTTCGGTTCCGGATGGCAGCGGCCGGTACTCGGGTCCGTAGAACAGAGGCACGTGATCGAACGCCACTCCTCCGGCTGCGACGCCCGGCTCGAAGCTGACACGACGGTCGAAGATGTCGGCCACGCCGACCATGTTCGGGTTGTTGGCGATGGAGTCCCATGTGTACAGCACGAGCCGCGCGCCCGGCGAGTCGGCCCTGACCCGCTCAAGAAACCACCGCGGCACGATCTCCGCCCTCACGACGAGCACGACCGCGTAGCCGGACGTGCGCCCGGCCGCGACCTGTGCACGGTAGTACCTGTCGATCGGTCGTGAAAGCAGGGCTCGGCCACGCCGCAGCGCCGCCCGGCCGAACGAGCTGTTCGTCGGACGCTCGTCGACGAAGTCGACGTCGTAGCCGCGGCGCCGGATCGCCTCCGCGACGTCGTGCTCATAGCCGAAGAAACGCGGAGCGACCAGCAGCGCCCGTGGTCGGGTGGTCACTTCAGGAGACCCCGGAGCCGCAGTTCCGCAAGCGACCCCTCGTAGTTGCTGTCGGGCTGGTCTTGGTCCAGCGCCCATCGCGTGAAGCGCTGAAGTCCGTCGCCGAGGCTCGTCGCCGGAGTGAAACCGAGCATCTCCCTGGCGCGCGTCAGATCGGCGAAGTTGTGCCGGATGTCGCCCAGCCGGAAGTCGCCCGTCACCGTGATCTGCGCCGTCGCCCCCATGGCACCCTCGAGACCCCGCACGACATCCAGCACGCTCGTCGCGACCCCGCTTCCGACATTCACGGCGACCCCGTTCGCCGCATCGGACCGCAGCGCGCGGATCGTCGCGTCGACGACGTCATCGATGTAGACGAAGTCGCGGCTCTCGAGCCCGTCTTCGAAGATGTTGATCGGTCGCCCTTGACGGATCAGCGTCGAAAAGATCGAAAGGATCCCGGTGTAGGGATTCCGGAGCGACTGCCCAGGGCCGTAGACGTTCTGGTAACGCAGTGCGGTCGCCGAAACACCGATCGACTGGCCGACCGCCAGAACGAGTTGCTCTTGCGCGAGCTTGGTGACGCCGTACACCGAGACGGGGTGCAGGGCTGCGTCCTCGTCCGTCGCCACGGCCTGAAGGGGGCGTCCGCTGTCAAGGGGGTCGAAGCGCCCCTGCTCGAGATCGTCAACCGCGCGGATCGGTGGGAACACCGCACGGCCCTCCTTGTTGAGGTACTTGCCCTCGCCGTAAACGGCGCGGGACGAGGCCACCACGAGTTTGCGGGGCCGCGTCGACTGCCGAGCGACCGCCTCGAGCAGGCGCGCCGTGCCCCCGACGTTGACATCGGCGTAGCGAGCGACTTCATACATCGATTGGCCCGTGCCGGTCTCCGCGGCGAGGTGGACGACGACATCGACGCCCGCAAGCGCTCGCTCCAAAGCCTCCGCATCGAGCACCGATCCGACAATGGTCTCGACATCGTCCCGCCGCGCGTCGTGGTGAATCTGCTCGGAGAAATTGTCGAGCACGCGCACCGAATCGCCTCTGGCACGCAATGCGGCCGCCAGGGCTGAACCGATGAAACCGGCGCCCCCGGTGATGAGTACGAGCTCTTCCACGACCATCCTTCGCTCTGCGGACGTGCAGCCCAGCAATCCTAGCGAGGGCCTCTGTGCGCGGCCGTCGGGTCGCCGGACACCAGTGCGGGTCGCCCCTCGACCGAGCGCACGAGCGCAGCGATGGGCCGATCCCACTGTCGCGGGAGCGAGATCGTGAGGCCCGGAGCCTCGATGGCGCGGGAGCCGCGTCCGTCGAAAGTAGACTCGATTCCCGTGAAGATCCTGGTCACCGGCGGCGCCGGCTTCATCGGCTCCAACTTCGTGCGCCGCACGCTCCAAGACGCCTACCCGGGTCTCGAAGGTGCCGAGGTCGTGGTCTATGACGCCCTCACCTACTCGGGCAACCCGGCCAACCTCGCCCCGGTCGCCGACTCGCCCCGCTTCACCTTCGTGCAGGCCGACATCCGCGACGCCGGAGCACTGGATGACGTGCTGCCCGGCGTCGACACCGTCGTGCACTTCGCCGCGGAGTCGCACGTCGATCGTTCGGTGCGCGACTCCGGCATCTTCGTCGAGACCAACGTGCTCGGCACGCAGCGCCTGCTCGACGCGGGCCTGCGCGCGGGTGTCGCGCGGTTCGTCCACGTCAGCACCGACGAGGTCTACGGCTCGATCGCCGAGGGATCGTGGACCGAGGACCGCCCGCTCGAACCCAACTCCCCGTATTCCGCGAGCAAAGCGGGAAGCGATCTGCTGGCGCGCAGCTACTTCCGCACGCACGGCATGAACATCTCGATCACCCGCTGCTCGAACAACTACGGGCCGTACCACTTCCCCGAGAAGGTCATCCCGCTGTTCGTCACCAACCTGATCGACGGACTGCATGTGCCGCTCTACGGAACGGGCGAGAACATCCGCGACTGGCTGCACGTCGACGACCACACCCGCGGCATCGCCATGGTCGCCACCGCGGGTCGCGCCGGCGAGACGTACAACATCGGCGGCGGCACCGAGTTGAGCAATCGCGAACTCACTCAGAAGCTCCTGGATGCGACCGGGCGCGATTGGTCGTACGTCGACCAGGTCGAAGACCGCAAGGGCCACGACCTGCGCTACTCGGTCGACATCGGCAAGATCCAGGCGGAATTGGGGTACGCGCCGGAGGTCCCCTTCGACCAGGGCCTTGCCGATGTCGTGCAGTGGTACCGCGACAACCGCCCCTGGTGGGAGCCCCTGAAGGCGCGCGCTGCACTGTGAGTGCCGCCCGATGACCCGCTATCTCGTGACCGGAGCCACCGGCATGCTCGGGCGCGACCTCGTGCACGCCCTGGCCGGTCGCGAGGTGACCGCGCTCTCTCGCGCTGAGCTCGACGTCACCGACGCCGACGCGGTCAGCGACGCGGTCGCCGGTCATGACGTCGTCTTCAACACCGCGGCATATACCGATGTCGATGGCGCGGAAGGCGACGAGAGCCGTGCGTTCGCCGTCAACGCCGTCGCCGTCGAATCCCTTGCAGAAGCGGCCGCCACCCACCGGGCCAAGTTCGTCACCCTCTCGACCGACTACGTCTTCGACGGGATGTCGACGGTGCCCTACCCGGAGGACCATCCGAGGGATCCGATCAATGCGTATGGCCGCAGCAAGGCCGCCGGAGAGGAGCGGGCGCTTGCCGCGCACCCCGGCGGCACGTACGTCGTGCGCACTGCGTGGCTCTATGGCGCAGGCGGCCGGAATTTCGCCGCCACGATGCTGCGGCTCGCCGCCGACAACGCAACCGTCTCGGTCGTCGATGATCAATTCGGACAGCCCACCTGGACGGGCGACCTGGCTGCCCAGCTCGTTGGCCTGATGGATGCCGGTGCGCCCGCGGGCATCTACCACGGCACGAACTCGGGTCAGACCTCGTGGTTCGGATTCGCACGGGCCGTCTTCGAAACCGCCGGCCTGGACCCCGAGCGCGTCCTCCCCACGAACAGCACGTCATTCGTACGACCGGCCAAGCGCCCGGCGTACTCCGTGCTCGGGCACGGCTCGTGGGCGGCGGCCGGGCTTGCGCCGATGAGACCGTGGCGAGAGGCACTCACCGCGGCGGTCTCGTCGGGCGTACTGGCTCCGGCGGGAGCGACCTCACAAGCCGGGCCGACTGAGGGCGGGCGCCGATGATCACGCTGCGCGTCATCGTCGACGAGGTCACCGCCGTTCCCAACGGGGGCATGTCGCGCTACGCCGAGGAACTCACCCGCCAGTTGATCGCGACCGCGCCTCGCGGATCGAACGTTGCGGGCATCGTGTCGGCATCCCCCGAATCGGACTACGCCCACCTCGGCGAGCGCCTGCCCGGTCTGGTTGAGCTGTACAAGAGCCCGCTCGCCAGGCGCGAGCTGGCCGCCGCCTGGGCGCATGGGTTCACCCGCCTGCCCGGCGCAGGGATGGTGCATGCCACCAGCCTCCTCGCGCCACTGCACCGGCACCTGCCGATGAGCGGTCGCCAGGACCAGACCGTGGTGACAGCGCACGACGCCATCGCCTGGACGGATCCTGAGCTCCTGAGCCCGCGACAGGTGTCGTGGAATCGCACCATGATGAAGCGCGCCGAACGGTTCGCCGATGCGGTCGTCACACCCACCCACGCCGTCGCTGACGTGCTCGCCGAGAACTTCGCGCTCGGCGACCGGCTCCGGGTGATCGGCGGCGCTCCGAGTTCGCGGCTCAATGCGATGCACGACGCCGCCGACCGCCGCGAGCGACTCGGCCTTCACGACGACTACCTTCTGACGGTCGCGGCTCTTGACCCGCGAAAGGGCCTCGAGGTGCTGATCGAGGCGCTCGCCCAGGTACCGGACATCGCGCTGGTGGTGGTCGGCGCCGCCGCGGGGGAATCCGACGGGATCGCACAACTCGCGCGCGACCACGGCGTCGAGGCGGAGCGAGTCATCGTGCTCGATGCGCTCGGTGACGACGACCTCGCTTCCGTGCTCCAAGGTGCGACCGCGTTCTTGCAGGCCAGTCGCGCCGAGGGCTTCGGTCTGGCTCTCGTCGAGGCCTTGGCGTTCGGTCTGCCCGTCATCCACTCCGACATCCCGGCCCTGGTCGAGGTCGCGGCTGACGCGGGCATCGTGGTCCCGCGCGGCGACCAGGATGAGGCGGCGGGGTACGCCGCCGCGATCCGGGAGGTGCTCGACGACACCGCCCTCAGGTCGCGGCTGTCGATCGGAGCCCGTGACCGATCGCGTGCCTTCAGCTGGCGCGATTCGGCCGAGAAGGTGTGGCAGCTGCACGCCGACCTCTGAGCGCGTCGATGCCTCTGCGCAGGGCGCGGAGCGGCGCCGTGACGCGCCAGCTCGTGCTGGTGCGATAGTCCTCCACGACGGCCATCAGTTCGGCGCGCTCGACGGTCAGACGCCGGACCTGATCGCCGAGTCGCGCGTTCGCCGCCTCCAACTCCTTCCCGAAACGCGTCGGTTGTCCGCCACTCAGTTGAGACTGCAGCTCGGCGACCAGATCGCGCAACACCGGCACCTCGGCGCGCATCGCGACTTCGACGCCGAGCCGATGGTAGAACTCGCGCACGGCGTCAGGATCCCGGTTCGCCGCCTCGAGAAAGTCGAGCACCGATGCGGGCACCTGCGAACCCACCGCCAGCACGCCCAGCCCGTGGCCGTGGTGGAACTCGAACGAGGGCGCTGTCTGCGCCACCTCGCCCCACAGCCGGTGAACCCCGAAGGTCGGCTGGAATTCGTGCGTGTCGTGAAAGATGACCACCCCGCGGTCGGACAGCTTGCTGCGATACGAGTTGAAATCGGCGAAGACATCGTCGTAGCCGTGCCGGCCGTCGATGTGGAGCAGATCGATAGAACCGTCGGCGATCTGTTCGACCGCGTCGGCGAAATAGGCACGGATCAGGTGGATCATCCCGGGGTAGTCGCGTTCCGCGATCGACGTGACATCACGGAAGACCTCCTCGCCGTAGAACCCCGCCTGATCGTCTCCGAGCCAGCTGTCGATGGCCGTCAACGTCGTGGGCAGCCCGAGCCGTCTGACCGCTTCGGCCATCGCGAAGAGCGAGAAGCCGTTGTGCGTGCCCAATTCCAGCACCGTGCGCGGGCGCGCCGCGTCGATCAGCCAGCTCGCGAACGGCGCGTGCTCAGTCCACGCGGTGACTCCGTAGTGCGCCGGCATCCAGTACGAGGCGGCACTCACGGTGGCAGACCCGCTCGGTGCTTCTGGCATGGCCGTCATCCTAGGTGCCGCGGCTCGGCTCGCTCCCCCATCGCTCAGCCGGTCTGCCCCGCCGAGCAGGTGCTCTGGTCTGCGGCCTGACCCGAGATCGAACTGGGCAGCGGCACCGGCACCCCGCCATTCGGCGTCGCGGATGCCGACGGGCTCGGCGACGAGCTCGGCTTCGGTCCATTCGCGACCGCGGCGCCGCCGAGCTGCTGGGTCACCACGGCCTGATCGGCGGCCAGGGCCGTGGTGAGCACCGCGGCATCCCCGGTGTCGGGCAGTGTCACGCTCTGGCCGCGGACCGTGGTGGGGTGGGATGGATACTGCACGAAGGCGATCCGCTCGAGCGGGATGCTGCGCAGGGCCAGAGCCATCGACACCATCGTCGAGGTCTGCGCGAGCGCCGTGCTCAGCTTCATGTTCGCCGCCGCCGCCTGGGCGAGCGCGATCAGCCTGATCGGGTTGTCGAGCGTCTGCGAGCTCTTGATCGTGCGCATCAGCGACGACAGGAAGACCTGCTGATTGCTGATGCGCTGCAGGTCGCTTCCGGTCGACAGGCCGTGGCGCGTGCGCAGGAAGGCGAGCGCCTGGGCCCCTTGCAGGGTGTGCTCGCCTGCGCTGAGCACCAGCCCGCTGTACGGGTCGTCGATCGCGGTCGCCAGGCACACCGGCACCCCGCCGACGGCGTCGCTCATGGCGACGACGCCGTCGAACTCGATCTGAGCCGCGTACTGGATCGGCAGCCCGGTCAGCGCGCTCGCGCTGGCCACCACGCAGTCCAGACCGCCTCGCGACAGGGCAGTGTTGAACCGGGCCTGGCTGACCGCCGGGTTGGAGCCGCACGCCGGCTGCGCCACGTACAGGTCGCGCGGGATACTCACCGCCGTCGCCGACTTCGAGACGGGTGACAGGTGGATCAGGATCGAGACGTCGTTCAGCGCCTCGCCACGGGGGCCGTACGCCGCGTTGCCGTCTCCGCTGTCATCCCCGACGAGCAGGATGTTCACGGGCCCGGTGATCGGACCGACCGTGACCGGCTTGCCGTCGGGCCCGGTGATGTCGACGGTGTTCGACGCGACCTTGGCCAGGATGTTCGCGGTCACTCCCGCCGTGTACGCCCCGCCGAACGCGACGCCGCCAGCGATCACCAGTGCGACGATGGCGAGGAGCGAGACTCCGACGCGAGCGCCCGTCGTCGCGCGGCCCAGCCGGCTGAGCCGGTAGGTGTCGACGGCGCAGATCACCCAGAGCACGCCGTACAGGGCGAAGACCACGGCAATGCCCCACAGCACGGCGGGTGTGGTGATGACCGGAACGATCGCCTGCCCACCGATCAGCACCGCGAGCACGCCGACCACGACGAGGGCCCAGAACAGGAGCGTCGTGCCGAGGGCGAAGCGGCCGAGCCGTCGGCTGCCCGCGAGCACCTGGGCCGAGCCCGGGATGAGCAGATTGAGCCCGACCAGCCACCAGGCGCGCTTGCTCATGAAGCCGGGTGCGTCTGGCTCCGGGTCCCGCAGCACCGAACGGGGCGCGATGGTCGAACTCACAGCCCGCGCTGCAGCTTTGCGTTCTTCTCGACCACGAGCGCCTCGAGCCCGGCGGCGAACGCCTCGAGCCGGGTCGCGAGCGCGGGGTCGGAGGTGGAGAGGATGCGCGCGGCGAGCAGCCCGGCGTTGCGGGCGCCGCCGATCGAGACCGTGGCGACCGGGATGCCCGCCGGCATCTGCACGATCGAGAGCAGCGAGTCGAGACCATCGAGCTTGGCGAGCGGAACCGGGACGCCGATCACCGGCAGGGTGGTGACCGAGGCGAGCATGCCGGGCAGGTGCGCGGCTCCGCCCGCTCCCGCGATGATGACCCGGATGCCGCGGCCCGCGGCCTCGGACCCGAAGGCCATCATGCGCTTCGGCGTGCGATGCGCCGAGACCACCTCGACCTCGTGCGGGATCCCGAACTCGGTGAGCGCTGCCGCCGCCTCGCTCATCACTGACCAATCGGAGTCGGAACCCATGACGACGGCCACGAGCGGTCCGTCGGGCTCAGCGGAGGCAGGGGTCCCAGGCACGGGTGCCATGGTAAAGCTCAGTCCTGAAAGAACCCGGCTGCCGCGCGGGCGCGCGCCGCGGTGCTCTCGAGCTCGTCGCCGGTCGCGGTCACGTGCCCCACTTTGCGACCGGGTCGCGACTGCTTGTCGTACGAGTGCAACTTGGCTTGGGGCTGCGCCGCCATCGCCGATGGGTAGCGGTCGGCCATCGTGGCGCCGGCCGGGCCGCCGAGGACGTTCACCATGACGCTCCAGCGCGCCGTCGGCGACGGGTCGCCGAGCGGCAGGTCGAGCACCGCCCGCAGGTGCTGCTCGAACTGGCTCGTCACCGCGCCATCGATCGTCCAGTGCCCGGTGTTGTGCGGGCGCATCGCGAGCTCGTTGACCAGGAGTCGGCCGTCGGCGGTCTCGAACAGCTCGACCGCGAGCACACCGGTGACGCCGAGCTCGGTCGCGATCCGCTCCGCCAGGGCACGGGCCTCGCCCGACAGCGAGCCCGCGTTCGGCGCCGGGGCGAACACCTCGGCGCAGACCCCGTCGCGCTGCACGGTCTCGACGAGCGGCCACGCCCGCACCTCGCCCGACGGGCGTCGCGCAACGAGCTGGGCCAACTCGCGGCGGAAGTCCACCAGCTCTTCGACCAGGAGCCCTCGCTCCCCCGCGCCCGCCAGCCAGTCGTCGGCGTCCTGGGCGCCGCTGACGACACGCACCCCCTTGCCGTCGTAGCCGCCCCGCGGCGTCTTCACGACGGCTCGACCGCTGTGGCTGTCGAGGAACGCGCGCAGTGCGTCCGTGTCGCGCACCACGGCCCAGTCGGGCACGGGCGCGCCCATCGCCGTCAACCGCTCGCGCATCAGGATCTTGTCCTGCGCGACCGCCAGGGCATCCGGACCGGGACGCACGGCATGCCCCACGGCGACGAGGGCGGCGAGGACGGACTGCGGCACGTGCTCGTGATCGAAGGTGACGACGTCGACGTCGCGAGCGAACGCGAGGACGGTGGCCGCATCCGTGTAGTCGCCGACCGCCGTGGCGGCGATCGCGGCCGACGAGCCGTCGACCTCAGCCAGCACCCGGAGCTCGACCCCGAGCTCGATCGCCGGCGGGATCATCATGCGGGCGAGCTGTCCGCCGCCGATGACACCGACCCTCACCCCACGCCCCTGAAGAGATTCAAAGGATTCACGGGCAGTCTCCGGTCGGGCGTCAAGGGGCGGTGGATAGAGTTGGAGTCTCTCAGCCCATTGTCCCCGAATCGAAGCGACCTCCGGCTCATGCGCAAGCTCCTGCTGCAATTCACCCGCTTCGGGCTCGTCGGCGGCGTGGGGCTGGTCGTCGACTTCGGTGTGTTCAACCTGCTGCGCGCGACGATCTTCGACCCGGTGCGCATCCACGAGGGCCCGGTCTTCGCCAAGATCATCTCGACGATCCTCGCGATCATCGTGAACTGGATCGGCAACCGGTTCTGGACGTTCCGCGAGCACCGCGGCCGTCAGCTGGTGCGCGAGGGGATCGAGTTCGGCGTCGTCAGCGTCGGAGGCCTGCTGATCGGGCTGTTCTGCCTCTTCGTCTCGCACTACGTGCTGGGGTTCACGTCGCTTCTGGCCGACAACATCTCGTCGAACGTGATCGGACTGGCGCTGGGCACCGCTTTCCGCTTCTCGCTCTACCGGCTCTGGGTCTTCTCGCCCCGCCGGGGCGAGCCGAAGCCCGCCCTGTTCCCCGAGCCCGGTTCGGGCGACGATGGCACGGCCGACCGGGCGCCCGCGCCCCTCGTCAGCCGACGTCCTGCTCGTCGGTCTCGCCCGGGTACGACCGCTGGTCATGCCGCCGCCGTGCCGCAATCGGATTGAAGCTGGCTTCCATCAGGTCGTGAAGGGCGGACTGCACCAGGTCGGCATCCGGCACATCGCGGAGCGCGACGGGATGCTCGTTCCCGGTGTTGATGAGCACGTCGCCGCTCCGGAACAGCAACTGCAACCCCGCCTGTCGCACCGTCACGTCGTAGCCGCGGCTGTGCAGCAGCTCCTGCCGGGAGCGCACCAGGATGCCCGAGCGGATCACCACTCGGCGCGTGGTGATCGTGTCGTTCTGCGACAGCCAGCGCAGCACCGGCACTACGAAGAGGAGCAGGGCGACCACCGCGCCCGCGGCGAGCAGCAGCAGATTCATCCACTCCTCGGGCAGTGACCCGGCGAAGTACGAGACCGCTCCGATGTCGGCCAGGAGCGCCACCGTCGGGAAGAACAGGGCGCGGGAATGCGGCCGCAGACGGGCCACCACCGTTTCCGGAGGCGGCGGGATGCTGTCTGGCGCCGACATGGTTCTCTTCCTACCCGCCTCAGCGCAGGTGGATGATGTCCCCCGCCGCAACCGCGTGGACCGTGTTCGATTCGTCGCGCACCTCGAGTCGGCCCTCGTGGTCGATTCCGACAGCGGTGCCGTGCAGCGCGGAGCCGGCGGGCAGCTCGACCCGGACCTGCCGCCCGATCGTGGAACAGCGTGCGACCACCTCGTCCCGGATGCCGCTCGCCTGCGCATCGCCGCGAGCGTCGCGGAATCGATGCACGAGCGACTGGAGCGCCGTCAGGTAGGCGGCGAGCGCCCGATCGGGCAGGGTGGCGTCCGCCTGGGCCCCGGCGATGGCCAGCGACGTCGCGGTGGGCACCGGCAGTTGCTCGGGCGTCATGAGCACGTTCAGCCCGGCGCCCACGATGACGCCGCTCCCGGGGATCAGCTCGCACAGGATGCCGCAGACCTTCTGCCCGTCGATCTCCACGTCGTTCGGCCATTTCAGCCCCGCTCGGCCCGGCGCATCCGGGAGGACGGCATCCACGGCCCGCGCCATCGCGAGGCCCGCCACCAGCGGCAGCCAGCCGAGCGTTTCGACCGCGATGCCGCCGCCCGCCATGCCGCCGTCCACGATGCCGCCGTCCACCATGACGCCATCGGTGCGGACGAGCACCGAGGTCGCCAGCGAGCTGCCCGCGGGAGCGATCCAGCTGCGGTCGAGGCGGCCGCGGCCCGCGGTCTGGTTCTCGGTGATGATCGTGGTGAAATCCGGGGTGATGGAGCCCGTGGCGTCGAGAGCGCGCACCTCCGAGGCGAGGTCCGCATTCGTCGAGCCTGCGGAGTCGCGCACGATGAGCGAGGGCGCGGCCCTGCGGCTCAGTTCAAAGCTCGTCACGCTCGTCAGCCTAGGCCGCGCGATCGGGCGGCCGCGGTCCCGTACGCTGCGATCATGACGACTCCAACCAGTCGCCCCTCCGGCGTTCCCCGCGTCGTCGTGATCATCCCGACCTTCAACGAGATCGAGAACCTCGAAACGGCCATCGCCGCCGTGCACGCGGTCGCGGACGTCGACGTGCTGGTGGTCGACGACGACAGCCCCGACGGCACGGGGGCCCTGGCCGACCGGATCGCGGCGAGCGATCCCCGCGTCTCGGTGCTGCACCGCACCGAACGCGCCGGGCTCGGGCAGGCCTATCTGGCGGGATTCCGCCGTGCTCTGGACGCCGGATACGGCGTGCTCGTCGAGATGGACAGCGACGGTTCGCACCCCGCGGCATCCCTCCCCGAGTTGCTGAGCAGGCTCGAGGTCGACGATCGGCCGGGCCTGGTGATCGGCTCGCGCTGGGTGACAGGAGGACGGGTCGTCGACTGGCCGCGCCGCCGACGCCTGCTCAGCGAGGGGGCGAACAGCTACGCCCGACTCGCGCTGGGCTTCGCCGTCCGAGACTCGACGGGCGGCTACCGCGCATACCGGGCGGATGTCCTGCGCGCGATGCCGCTCGACGAGGTGCAGTCGCACGGCTACTGCTTCCAGATCGACATGACCCGCCGCACCCTGGACGCCGGATTCGGCGTCGCGGAGGTGCCCATCACCTTCCGCGATCGCCTGTACGGCACCTCGAAGATGAGCACCGGGATCGTGGTCGAAGCGATGTGGCGGGTGACGGTGTGGGGCTTGGCGCGCCTGTTCCGGCCTCGGAGGACGCCCGGGCCCGTGCCGACCCCGCCCGTCGGATAGCACCGAAGATCCCGCATCCTTTTGTGGGATTCCCCCAAGGCCGTTCTTCTCGAACCGCTCGGTAGGCTGAACGGCGTGACCGCCGACGCCACCCCCACGCCCGCCCCCGCCACGCCCGATCTCTACACGACGGCCGGCAAGCTCGCCGATCTGAAGGTGCGCTACCACGAAGCGGTCACCGCCAGCGGCCAGGCGGCCATCGAGAAGCAGCACGCGAAGGGCAAGAAGACCGCGCGCGAGCGGATCGAGCAGCTGCTCGACCAGGGATCCTTCGTCGAGTTGGACGAGTTCGTCCGGCATCGCACCCACGCATTCGGCATGGAGAAGAGCCGCCCGTACGGCGACGCGGTCGTGACGGGCACCGGCACCATCCTCGGTCGTCAGGTCGCCGTCTACTCGCAGGACTTCACCATCTTCGGCGGCTCTCTTGGCGAGGTCGCGGGCGAGAAGATCATCAAGGTCATGGAGCTCGCCATGAAGACCGGCGTGCCGATCATCGGGATGCTCGACTCCGGCGGCGCGCGCATTCAGGAGGGCGTCGTCGCCCTCGGCAAGTACGGCGAGATCTTCCGCCTCAACACGCAGGCGTCCGGCGTGATCCCGCAGATCTCGATCATCATGGGGCCGGCGGCAGGCGGCGCCGTCTACGGCCCAGCGCTCACCGATTTCGTGATCATGGTCGACAAGACCAGCCAGATGTTCGTCACCGGTCCCGACGTGATCAAGACCGTCACGGGCGAGGACGTCGGCATGGAGGAGCTGGGCGGGGCGCTCACCCACAACACGGTCAGCGGTGTCGCGCACTACCTCGCGAGCGACGAGGACGACGCGCTGGACTACGCGCGCGCGCTGATCAGCTTCCTGCCCGACAACAACCTGGCGCCGCTGCCGGTCTACGAGAGCGAGGTGGAGCTCGAGGTCACCGACGAGGACCGCAAGCTCAACGCGCTCATCCCGGACTCGCCCAACCAGCCGTACGACGTCCGCACGGTCATCGACCACATCGTCGACAACGCCGACTTCCTCGAGGTGCAGCCGCTGTACGCGCCGAACATCGTCATCGGCTTCGCCCGGGTCGAGGGGCGATCGGTCGGCATCATCGCCAATCAGCCGAGCGCCATGGCGGGCACCCTGAACATCGAGGCGGGCGAGAAGGCGGCGCGATTCGTGCGGTTCTGCGACGCGTTCAGCGTGCCGATCCTCACCCTGGTCGACGTGCCGGGCTACCTGCCCGGCACGGATCAGGAGTGGACGGGCGTGATCCGGCGCGGCGCGAAGCTCCTGTACGCCTACGCCGAGGCCACGGTGCCGCTGGTCACGGTGATCACCCGCAAGGCCTACGGAGGTGCATACATCGTGATGGGCTCCAAGCAGTTGGGCGCCGACCTCAATTACGCGTGGCCGACGGCCGAGATCGCGGTCATGGGCGGGCAGGGCGCTGTCAACATCCTGTACCGCGGCGAGATCAAGGCGGCAGAGGCCGCGGGTGAGGATGTCGCCGCCAAGCGCACTCAGCTGGCCAACGAGTACACCTACAACGTCACGAGCCCCTTCCTGGCGGCCGAGCGCGGGGAGTTGGACGGCGTGATCGAGCCGGCGGCCACGCGCATCGTCGTGATCAAGGCCCTTCGCGCGCTGCGCACCAAGCGCGCGAGCCTGCCGCCGAAGAAGCACGGGAACATCCCGCTCTAACCATGGCCGCAGACATCCGGATCACCGGGGGCCAGCCCTCCGACGAAGAGATCGCCGCCCTGACGGCGGTGCTCTCGGTCGCGCTCGACGAGCTGGCGGGAGACCACCGGCGGCAGCGGATCACGCCGACCGCGTGGGAGCGCAGCCAGCGGGGCGTTCGTACCCCGTTGACACCCGGCACCTGGAACACCTTCGGCGGCTGACGAGGGTCGTGAGCGGTGCTCACGAGACGGTTCCGTCGCCGTTCGCGAGGAGCACGGCTGATTTCGTCCCTCGATCAGCACGACGACGGCAGATCTCGTGCCGTTTCGGCGGTTTGTCCCCCGGATCCCCCGGTCCGCGCCGCCGATTCTCAGCGTCTAGGCCGGTTCTTCGCTCCACTTGTCCCCCTTGTCCCCCGAAAGTCCGACTGCGAGGGGTCTGCGTTTCAGGCAGAGTTGGTGAGCAACAGGTGCATCTCTCTGAGATGCACCGCCATTCATCGGCCGACTAGGGTAAGCGGGCCGATGATGTGGGGGCGAGTCAGGGCGACATTCGGGTTGTCGCCCTGACTCGGATTCTGGTGGGGGCCGGTGTTCGACACCGGCCCCTTTCCTTTGTCCGGATCCCTGTCCACACCCTCTGCCGGATGCCGCTCCCGCACCCCGTAGAGTTGTGTCACCCCGACCCCACCCGCTCCCGCGGGTCCGCTTCGAGAGGCTGACCTCGTGACTGCCGATGCCGCCTCGACCAGCCCCACGCCGGTTGACATCACCCCGATCCGCAGGCGGAGCAACTGGCGCGTCCGCGCCGCCCATGGCCTCTACCGGGTCGCGACCCGACTGCACTGGGCCGAGCCGGAGCTGTTGGGGCTGGGCGCCGTCGTCCGCCCCGGCGACGAGGTCATCGACGTCGGCGCCGCCCTGGGCATGTACACGGTGCCCCTCGCCGAGCTGGTCGGACGCACGGGACGGGTGTCGTCGTTCGAGCCCCAACGCCGCGGCATCTTCACCGTGCGCCTCCTGCGGGCGCTGACAGGCCCCCACCGCGGACGGGTGAGTCGGATCGCCCTCGGCCCGCACGAGGGGAGCTCGACGATCGTCGTGCCCTTTCACAACGGCTTCCCGATCTTCGGGCATGGCCACGTCGAAGAGGGCGCAGGCGATGAGCCGGGGCGCAGGCACCGCAGTCACGCCCCGATGAGCACGATCGATTCCTGGTGCGCGAAGAACCAGATCGGTCGGGTGTCGTTCATCAAGGTCGACGTCGAGGGATTCGAACCCGCCGTCGTCGAGGGCGCGATCGCGACCATCGACCGGGATCGTCCCAGCCTGCTGCTCGAGATCGAAGACCGGCATCTGGTGCGCTACGGACGAACGGCGGCCGGCTTCGTCTCCAAGATCCACGAGCGCTGGCCGGATTACCGCATGTACACCTGGGTCGACGGATCGTGGACCCGGACCACCGCGATCGTTCCCGAGGTGCGCAACTACCTATTCGCCACCGACGAGGCCTTCTCGCGCTGACCGCGTGGCGGGATGATCGCACCTCAGGGAGCGGCGCTCCGCGGGATCTCGAGCCACAGGGCGACATCCTCGTCGTCGTCGCCGGAGTCCAGGCCCAGTGCGCGCGCATGCTCGTCGGGGCTGTTGAGACCCACCACGGTGACCGCGATATCCGATCCCTCGGGAACGGTGCGCGCGATGACCCGGTCTGCCGTCGTCCCGCGGATGGCCGTGGCGAGCTGGCTGAGCACCCGGTCGAGCGCGGCCTCATCGAGGTCGTCGATGCCACCCTCGTCGAGCAGCGTGATCGACGTGCCGCGACGGCGGGCATCCATGACCTCGTCGCGCACGGCGTCGTTGAGCAGCTTGCGGCCGCGGATCTCGTCGCGGATGGCGCCCTCGATGTTCAGGGACTCCTCGCGTTCCATCGGCGTCAGATCTCCTCCGCGCTGCTGGATCGTCTGCAGCATCCTCGCCGCCATCTCACTGGTCTGGCCGAGCCGGAACTGACGCTCCATGACGTGGGCCTCCTGGGCGGCGTGCCAGTCGGTGGCCTCGCGCTCGGCCAGCGTGAACCGGCGGGCATCGCGGGCCGCCCTCGTCAAGGCGCTTCGAATGACGGATGCAACGGTGACCCAGCTCGCGCTGCCGATCACTCCGAGGCTGACGAGGCCGAGCGGCCCCGCCCAGAGCACGGTCTGCACGATGAGGAAGACGATCCCGATCCAGGCCCAGATCGGTCGACCCCGGGTGCACACGATGGTCGAGATGACGCCGACGCCGGCGATGTACCAGGTGGCATAACCCGGTCCGCTCGGCCGGTGCAAGTCGATCTCGGCACTCACCATCAGGGCGATGGCCGCCTCGCTCGCGATGGCGAAGGCGGCCATCCAGACCGGCATCTGAGATCCCTCGAACGGCCAGAGGGTGACGCCGATGACGATCGCGAAGAGGACCATGCCGGCGACCGCGGGATAGGGGCTGACCGGGACGTCGATCGCGTAGACGCCCAGGACGAGGACGTACCCCGAGAACAGCGCGGCGAGTCCGACGATGATCCACCGCGGAACACCGATCCTCATGACACCTGCTCGCTCTGCTCGATGAGGGGGCCGCCGCGCGCCGCGGCCGACTCGGACGATGGCCAGCGGATCACGACGGTCGTCCCGGCCCCCGGCGACGACTCGACCTGGGCCTCGCCGCCCACATTGGCGATCAACTCGATGATCGACACGCGCACCCCGAGGCGCTCGCTCGGCACCTGGCTGAGGTCGAAGCCGCGGCCGTCGTCGGCAACTGTGATCTGCACGCCCACGCCCGACGAGGTGATGCGCACCGTCCGGCGCGCCCCCTCGCCGGCATGGTTGACGCTGTTCACGGCCGCCTGAAGACATGCGGACGCCACGGCATCGGCGACACCGGCCGGAAGAGAACGCGTGCCCAGCCGGCTCGTGGTGATCTCGAATCCGGCCTCCAGCTGCTCGACGGCCTCGCGCACCGATTGGGCGAGCGCGGTGATCCGCACGGTCGACCCGTCATCCGGCGACACCAGGGCGGCGTCCCGGAGGTGGCCGATCGCATTACTGGCCATCGTCGCCGCGAGTCGCTGCGCCTCAGGCGTGTCGGCTCGCGCCGCGTACAGCAGGGTGGTGAGCACGCTGTCGTGCACGATCGCGTCGACTCGGACCCGCTCCGCCTCCATCGCGTGCGCACGCACGGCGTGGGCGTACCCCTCGAGCGCTGTGGCCTGCGCCTGATCGACGCTGGTCGCCGCGGCGCGCAGCATGGTCGTGATCACCAGGATCGCACCCCCCAGGATGACCGCGTAGATAGAGTCCAGGCTGGCCTTGAGCGGGCTCAGCTCACCGCCAGCCGGAGTCAGCCTGATCACGGCGTACACGAGGGGGACCACGACCAGATAGGCCGCGGCCCATGGCACCGACAAGCCGATGGCCGCCATCGCGGTCGCGATGGTGATCAGGTAGTACAGCCACGGGCTCTGCGGTGACGGATGCACGACCGCGAACGGCCAGGTGATCAGGACGACGAAGAATGCGACGGCGAACGACACATTCGCGGTGCGCACGAGCCGTCGCGAGACCGCGGCCACCACGGTGAACAGCAGGCAGCCGACGATGGCGATCGCGGCGCTGACCGACCAGAGCGGCACGGTCTGGCCGTGCTCGCCGAGCAGGGTGGGCAGCGACTGCAGGAAGAAGACGATGCCGATCCCCGCACCCGACCGGGCGATGGCGGACTCGACGCGCGCCAGGCTGAGCGCGTTGCGGATCGGAGGCGGGGCGCCGGGAGGGACGGCGTTGACGGCCGCGCTAGCGGCCATCGCCGTCGGGGTCGAGCCCCGGCAGGATCCCGTCCTCGACGGCACGGCGCAGCAGGTCGACCTTGGTCGGCGCGGGGCGCCCGACCTCGACGTACTTGACCCGGATGCGGTCGAGATACTCGCGCGCTGTCGAGTACCCGATGCCCAACTGCTCAGCGGCGAGCTTGAGCGGGAGCCCGGAGGCGTAGAGGTGCAGGATCTCTCGCTCGCGACGACCGAGCTGCGCCTTGGCGAAGTCGCGGTCGGCGTCGATCGCCGTCGCCCATTCGAGGTTGTTGAGCACCTCGCCGCGGGCGACCGTCGCCGCGGCGGCGAGAACGGTCTTCGTGGCAGACGACTTGGGGATCACACCCGCGGCGCCGGCCGCGAGCGCTTCGCGCACCAAGGCCACCCGATCGGCGATGCTGTGGACGAGCACGGCGGAGCCGGCCGCCTGCACCCGCTTGACATTCTCGGTGACCGACGACCCGTCTCCCAGAGAGAGGTCGAGCACGGTCACGTCGACCTCCCGGCCCGCGAGGCCGTCGATCAGCTCGTCGACGTTGGATGCGGCGATGACGAAGTCGTATCCGTCCTCGATGAAGGCGGCCTTCAACCCGAGCCGCACCGATTCGTGGTCGTCGACCACCGCGACGCGCACGTGGACAGTTTGGGCGCCCGATGTCGGCGGGCGTTCGATCGTCTCAGCCACGTTCATCCTGTCTCCCCCAGCAGTGCCGCGAAGGCGGGCGACGGAACGCCCCGCACTATCGTAACGCGTCAACTCCCCGGGGACCCCGAACCACTCACACCCGAATGAGGGTCCCGACGGCCTCGACATGATGCGTGTGCGGGAACAGATCGAGGGCGCGCAGGCGGTCCAGCCGGTATCCGAGAGCCGCGAGCGTGCCCGCGTCCCGGGCGAAGGCGACGGGGTCGCACGCCACGTAGACGAGCTGAGCGGGGCGCACAGCCGCCAGCGCCTCGATCACCGCCTTGCCGGCGCCGGCTCGCGGAGGATCGAGCACCACGGTTGCCGCACTCAGCCGGGCCCGCTCGACGGCCGAGGCGTCGGCCAACGAGTGCACCCACCGCTCGACCCGCGCGGTCACGGCAGTGGCGCCCAGCCAATCGGCCAGGTTCTCGGCGGCGTGGTCGGTGGCGCGCGCATCCGACTCGACGGTCGTGATGCGCACCGTGCTGCCGAACCGGTCTCCCACCGCCGCCGCGAGAAGCCCGACCCCGCCATAGAGGTCGAGGTTGGCGGCGCGGGGATCGAACCCGGCCGGATCGATCGCCTCCTGAACGGCGCGCGTGAGCGCAAGCGCCGCACCCTCGTGCACCTGCCAGAAGCCGCTGTCATCGACCCGGAACTCGCGGTCGCCGACCCGCTCCCGGATCACGCTCGGGGTCTGGGTGCCGACGATCAGGCGCGCGCCGCCCGAGCTCGGAGCGAGAACGTCCACCGTGTCCGCGCCGCCGATCGTCTCGTGCAAGGGCGCGATCTCGCGAACGGCTTCGGTCGCCAGCGGCAGGCTCTCGACCGGGATGACGCGGTGCGACCGCGCCGCGTACGGCCCGACCACGCCGTCGGCCACGTGCAGCCGCACCCGGGTGCGCCATCCGGTTCCATCCGCCGGCCCCGGCAGGCTCTCGACCTCGACCGGGACGTCCAGCCCGGCCATGCGCTGGAGGGCCTCGGCGAGCACCTCCGCCTTGAGCACCCGCTGGTGGGCGAGATCGATATGCCCGAACTCGGCACCGCCTGCGCGCTCGTCGGGGTCGCGTTCCACGGAGGCCTCGGCCCAGACATGCGGCTGCCGGTGGGGGCTGGGCTCGAGCACGCGCACCGTCGTGGCTCGCCAGAACGACGGCTTGCTGTCATCCGTGATCCTGGCGACCACCTTCTCGCCGGGGATCGCGTCGGCCAGGAACACCACTCGGCTGTCCAGCCGCGCCACCGAGACCCCGCCGTGCGCGATCTTGGTAGCCTCGAGTTCGACCTCACGGCCCGCCATGTCACCCACCCTGAAGAGCATAGGAGCGCCAGTTGAGCGTGCGCCTCTACCTCGCCTCGACCTCGCCCGCGCGTCTCGCCACTCTGCGCGCCGTCGGGATCGAGCCCGTCACCATCCCCTCGAAGGTCGACGAGGAAGCTGCGACCCTCGCCGCCGGGCCGATCTCGGCGGCCGACATGGTGCTGCTGCTCGCCCGGCTCAAGGCCGAGGCGGTGCTCGAGCCGCTGCTGAGCGACCCGCAGCTGGCGGGCGGTTCGCCGCTCGACGGCCTCGTTCTGGGCGGCGACTCGGCCTTCGAGTTCGAAGGAGCGGTCTACGGCAAGCCGCACCTGCCCGAGATCGCGCGCGAGCGCTGGTACGCCCAGCGCGGCGGCTCGGGGCTGCTGCACTCGGGGCATTGGCTGATCGACGCGCGCGGCGGGGTCATCGGCCGGGCTCTCGGCGGGGTGGCGGAGGCGCGGGTGCACTTCGCCGACGACATCACGGATGCCGAGATCGATGCCTACGTGGGCACCGGCGAGCCGCTCGAGGTGGCGGGCGCCTTCACGATCGACTCGAAGGGCGCCGGATTCATCGAGCGGGTGGAGGGCGATCCGCACGCCGTGATCGGCCTCAGCGTGCCGCTCGTGCGGCACCTCGTGCGCGAACTCGGCGTCGAGTGGACGGACCTCTGGAACATCTAACGGTTGTCGCGACTTTCTGTGGACGTCCGACAAAGTCGGGATGAGGTCCACCCCATAGGCTGAGGGACTATGGCCAGGCCGAACCCCCGTCGCATCACCAAGGTCCTGATCGCGAACCGGGGTGAGATCGCCGTCCGGGTCATCAGGGCCGCGCGCGACTCGGGCATCGCATCCGTCGCCGTCTACGCCGATCAGGACCGCGACGCCCGCCACGTGAAGCTGGCCGACGAGGCCTACGCGCTCGACGGCACGACCAGTGCCGACACCTACCTCGTCATCGACAAGCTGCTGTCGGTCGCGCGGCGATCCGGGGCGGATGCTGTGCACCCCGGATACGGATTCCTCGCCGAGAACGCCGACTTCGCCCGCGCCGTCATCGATGCCGGACTGATCTGGATCGGCCCCTCGCCCGACGCGATCGAGCGCCTCGGCGACAAGGTCAGCGCCCGCCACGTGGCCGAGAAGGTCGGAGCCCCCCTGGCCCCTGGAACGCTGAACCCGGTCAAGGATGCCGACGAGGTGCTCGCCTTCGTCGACGAGGTCGGACTCCCGGTGGCCATCAAGGCCGCATTCGGAGGCGGCGGACGCGGCCTCAAGGTGGCGCGGACCCGCGACGAGGTCCCCGAGCTGTTCGAGTCGGCCACCCGCGAGGCGATCGCCGCGTTCGGCCGCGGCGAGTGCTTCGTCGAGAAGTACCTCGACGAGCCGCGCCACGTCGAGACCCAGTGCCTGGCCGATGCCGAGGGCAACGTGGTCGTCATCTCGACCCGCGACTGCTCGCTACAGCGCCGACACCAGAAGCTGGTCGAAGAGGCGCCCGCGCCGTTCCTCACCGACGAGCAGCGCGAGAAGCTGTACACCTCGTCGAAGGCGATCCTCAAAGAGGTCGGCTATCTCGGCGCGGGCACCTGCGAGTTCCTGATCGGCAAAGACGGCACGGTCTCGTTCCTTGAGGTCAACACGCGCCTGCAGGTGGAGCACCCGGTCTCGGAAGAGGTGACGGGCATCGACCTGGTGCGCGAGCAGTTCCGCATCGCCGAGGGCGGCACGCTCGACTACGACGACCCGCAGCCGGCCGGGCACTCCTTCGAGTTCCGCATCAACGGCGAAGACCCGGGCCGCAACTTCCTGCCGATGCCCGGACCGGTGCAGGTGCTGCGCTTCCCGGGCGGGCCCGGTGTGCGCATCGACTCCGGAGTCACCACCGGCGACGTGATCTCGGGAGCCTTCGACTCGCTGCTGGCCAAGCTGATCGTCACCGGATCCTCGCGCGAGGACGCCCTCGAGCGCTCCCGCCGCGCCCTCGACGAGTTCGAGGTCGCGGGTCTGCCCACGGTGCTGCCGTTCCATCGCAAGGTGGTGCGCGATCCGGCGTTCATCGCGGCCGACGGGCATTTCGGTGTGTACACGCGCTGGATCGAGACGGAGTTCGTCAACGACCTCGAACCGTGGGGCGGGATGCTGGCCGATGCTCCCGAGCCCGAGAAGCGCCACAGCGTGGTCGTCGAGGTCGAGGGCAAGCGCGTGTCGGTCTCGTTGCCCACCAAACTGCTGCCGTCATCCGGAAGCGTCTCGAACGCGCCCGCGCCGAAGCGCCGCGCGGGGGGTGGCGCGGGATTCGCCGCGACCGGCACCGCGGTCAAGGCGCCCATGCAGGCCACCATCGTCAAGCTCGCCGTCAAGGAGGGCGACAAGGTCGTCAAGGGCGATCTGGTGGTGGTGCTCGAGGCGATGAAGATGGAGCAGCCGCTCACCGCGCACAAAGACGGCACGATCGCGAAGATCGACGCCCCCGTCGGCTCGACGGTGTCGTCGGGGCACCGACTGCTCGCGATCGAGGACTGACCCGGCTCAGCCGACGATGTGCATGGCGCGCGCGGCATCCGTCACGCTCGCGGAGAGCGAGGGGTAGACGCTGAACGCCCGCGCGAGTTGATCGACCGTGAGCCGGTGCTCCACCGCGAGCGAGATAGGCAGGATGAGGTCGCTCGCCTTCGGGGCGACGACGACGCCGCCGATGACCGTGCCTGATCCGGTGCGCGCGAAGATCTTCACGAAGCCGTCTTTGATGCCCATCATCTTGGCGCGAGGGTTGGACGCGAGCGGCAGCTTGTAGATGTCGCCCTGCGCGATCCCCTCCTCGATCTGCTTCTGCGACCAGCCCACCGTCGCCACCTCCGGCTGGGTGAAGATGTTGGAGCTCACGTTGCGGAGCTCGGTCGGCGCCACGGCGTCGCCCATCGCGTGATACACGGCGGTGCGGCCCTGCATGGAGGCGACGGATGCCAGCGGCAGGAAGTCGCTGCAGTCCCCCGCCGCGTAGATGCTCGGCATCGAGGTGCGGGCGACCCGGTTGACCCGGATGTGCCCGCTCTCGGTCAACTGCACCCCGGCCTCCTCGAGACCGATGCCTGCCGTGTTGGGAATCGAGCCGACCGCCATCAGGCAGTGGGATCCCTCCACCGTGCGGCCGTCGCTGAGCGTCACGAGAACGCCGTCCTTGGTGCGCTCCACCTTCTCGGCGCGGCTCTTGTTCAGCACGTCCATGCCGTTGCGGCGGAAGACGTTCTCGATGACATGTGCGGCGTCGGCGTCCTCGTTCGGCAGCACCTGCTCGCGGCTGGATACCAGCGAGACCTTCGAGCCGAGGGCGAGATACGCAGACGCGAACTCGGCACCGGTCACACCCGAGCCGACCACGATCATGTGCTCGGGGACCTCTTCAAGCGAGTACAGCTGGGTCCAGGTGAAGATGCGCTCGCCGTCCGGCTTCGCGGTGGGCAGCTGGCGGGGGCTGGCCCCGACCGCCACGACCAGGGTGTCCGCCTCGATCTCGTCGAAGTCCTTGCGCGCCTTGCCCTTGCCGGTGGAGACCACCAGCCGGTTGGGCCCGTCGAGCCGTCCGTCGCCGGCGACGATGCGCACCCCGGCCTTGATCAACTGGGACTTGATGTCCTCAGACTGCTGCCGGGCGAGCAGCAGCAGTCGCCGGTTGACCTCCCCGAGGTTGACGGCCACCTCGGGGCGCACCGCCCGGCCGTCGCCGTTGCGGGTGAAGAACTGCACACCGAGGTCCGCTGCTTCGCCCGCCGCGTTTGCCGCCTCCGCCGTCGCGATGAGCGTCTTGGAGGGAACGACATCGGTGAGCACGGCGGATCCGCCGACTCCGGTGCGCTCGACCAGTGTCACTTCGGCGCCCAGCTGCGCGCCGGCGATAGCGGCCTCGTAACCGCCAGGGCCACCCCCGAGTACGGCGATGCGTTGGGTCCGCTCGAACTCGTATGGCATGCCCCCATTCTCGTGCACGCGACGTCCGGATGCTGCCGCGCCGGCCAGCGAAGAGCGGCGGCGTGCACGTCGCGCGGAGCGGGTGCGCCGCAGGAGCGGCGGCGCACGAAATGGTGCAGGCTGTATCGCATGCCCAGCGACGCCGCATCCAACCCTCTCGACGATCCCGCCGCGGACCCGTTCGCCATTGCGAAGCAGGCCGCGGCCCAGCTGGCCGAAGCCACAGGCGTCGACAGGCACGACATCGCGCTCACGCTCGGCAGCGGATGGGCGAAGGCGGCCGACCTGATCGGCGAGACCACGGCGACGATCCCCGCAACCGAGATCGTCGGGTTCAGCAAGCCCGCCCTGGTGGGTCACGTCGGGACCCTCCGCAGCATCCTGCTTCCCAACGGCAAGCGCGCCCTGGTGATCGGCGCCCGGACCCACTTCTACGAGGGCCACGGGGTGCGGCGGGTCGTGCACTCGGTGCGCACCGCGGCCGCGGCGGGCGCGACCACGATGATCCTGACCAACGGGGCCGGCGGCATCCGCGAGAGCTGGACCCCGGGCACGCCGGTGCTGATCAGCGACCACATCAATCTGACCGCGGCCTCCCCGCTCGAGGGCGCCACGTTCATCGACCTCACGGATCTCTACGCGAAGCGGTTGCGCGACCTCGCGCGCGGCGTCGCTCCCGAGCTCGACGAGGGTGTGTACACACAGTTTCGCGGGCCGCACTACGAGACCCCGGCCGAGGTGCAGATGGCGAAGGCCATCGGCGGGCACATCGTCGGGATGTCCACCGCCCTCGAGGCGATCGCGGCGCGCGAGGCAGGCATGGAGATCCTCGGGATGTCGCTGATCACGAACCTGGCAGCGGGCATCTCGCCGGAACCACTGAGCCACGCCGAGGTGCTCCGGGCCGGGCGCGACGCCGAGCCGGTGATCAGCGCTCTGCTCGCACGCATCGTGGCGGAACTGTAAGGAGCACGCATGGTCGACGATGACCTGACCCGCCTGCTGACCGAGGCGCGCTCCTGGATGGCGCAGGACCCCGACCCCGTGACCCGTTCCGAGTTGGACGCCCTGGTCGCGGCGGTCGATGCCGGGGACGCCCCCGCGGCCGCCGAGCTGGCCGAGCGCTTCGGCGGCCGCCTGGAGTTCGGCACGGCGGGGCTTCGCGGCGAGCTGGGCGCGGGCCCGATGCGCATGAACCGCGTGCTCGTGGCGCAGGCCGCGGCCGGTCTGGCGGCCTACCTGCTGAGCCGGGCGCCGCATCCGATCGTCGTCGTCGGCTACGACGGGCGCCACAACTCGAGCGTGTTCGCCCGCGACACCGCCGAGCTCATGCAGGGCGCTGGCGTGCGGGTCACCCTCCTCCCGCGGGCCCTGCCGACCCCCGTGCTCGCCTTCGCGGTGCGGCACCTCGACGCGAGCGCCGGGGTCATGGTGACCGCCAGCCACAATCCGGCGCGCGATAACGGGTACAAGGTCTACCTCGGTGGTGCCGACGCCGGCTCGCAGATCGTGCCACCATCGGATGCCGGGATCGCGGCCGAGATCGCGCGCATTGCGGCCGGATCGATCACCGCGCTGCCGCGCTCGTCGGAGTTCGCGACGGCTCCCGAGAGCGTCGTCGCCGAGTACGTGCGCCGCACAGCAGCTCTGTCGAGCTCGCCGTCGGCGCTGAAGGTGGTCTACACCCCGATGCACGGGGTCGGGTGGGAGACGGCGGCCGCGGTCTTCGACGCCGCGGGGTTCGCAGCACCGACCACGGTCGACGCGCAGCTGCATCCCGACCCCGACTTCCCGACGGTCGCCTTCCCGAACCCCGAGGAGTCCGGCGCGCTCGATCTCGCCTTCGAGACCGCCGCGGGCGCCGGAGCCGATCTCGTCATCGCGAACGACCCGGACGCCGACCGGGTCGCCGTGGGCGTGCCCGATCCGGGCACTCCCGGCGGGTGGCGGCGGCTCAGCGGCAACCAGGTCGGCTGGCTGCTGGGCTGGCAGGCGGCGAGACGCCTGACCGCCACGGCGGAGGAGCACGAGGCCACCCTGGCGTGCTCCCTAGTGAGCTCACCCGCGCTGGGCGCCATTGCCCGCCACTACCGTCTGGACTTCGTCGAGACCCTGACCGGCTTCAAGTGGATCTCGCGCGTGGGAGGCCTGGCGTTCGGCTACGAGGAGGCGCTCGGCTACCTGGTCGACCCCGACAAAGTGCGCGACAAGGACGGCATCTCGGCGGCTGTCCGGGTGATCGAGCTGTTCACCGAGCTCGCATCCAGCGGGACCCCGCTCGGGCAGCACCTGATCGAGTTCGCCGAGACCTTCGGCGGCTACGCCTCGTCGCAGATCTCGATCCGGGTGTCGGATCTCGCCCAGATCGGACGCACCATGGCCCGGCTGCGGGCCGAGCTGCCCGCGCAGATCGGGGGCATCCGCGTCGAGCGCGTCGACGATTTCGCGGACGGCTTCGAGGGCTTCCCGCCCAGCGACCTGCTCCGGTTCCATCTGGAGGGCGGATCACGCGTCATCGTGCGCCCGAGCGGCACCGAGCCGAAGGTCAAGTGCTACCTCGACACGGTGTCGGAGTCGGGAAGCGGGGCCGAACGGCTGGCCGCCGCAGAGGCGACCCTGGCGCAGCTCGACACCGCCATGCGGGGGTTGCTGGCCGAGTAGGCGCGGGTCGAGCTGCGCTGCGTCGGGACTCAGGCGGCGGTGCCCGAACCCGTGCCCAGAATGGCGCGGACCTGATCGGCAGAATCCGCGTCGGCGAGCCGCTCGACGGCATCCGAGTCGTTGAACAGGTTGGCGAGTTCGGCGACCATCCGCAGGTGATGCTCCGGGGAGTGCACCGCGAGGGCCAGCACGACGCCCACGGGATCGTTGTGAGGATGCCCGAATGCGACCGGCGTCGCCAGTGTCACCACGCCGAGTCCGTCCCTCAGCACGTCGGGCCCCGGCCGCGCGTGGGCGAGGGCCAACCCCGGCGCGATCACGACGTAGGGGCCGTGCTCGTCGATCATCCTGATCATCTCGTCGGCGTAGCCGGGTTCGGCCGCGCCGGCTCGCGCCAGGCACGCGCCGGCGAGTTCGACCGCGTCCCGCCAGTCGGACGCCGAGGCGTGCAGCGTGATCGCCTCATCGGGAAGGACGGGAAGCGTCATCAGCCGCGCCCGGCGGCCAGGCCGGCCCTGGCGTCGGCGAAGCCCGCTCCGATCCGCTCGATGAGGTCTTCGCGGTCCTCGAGAGGCAGGAAGGCCGCCTCGGCGGCGTTCAGCTGGAAGGCCTCCAGATCGTCGAGGTCGTAGGCGAAGGCCTCGGCGAGCAGCCCGAGCTCGCGGGTGAGCGTCGTCGCGCTCATCAGCCTGTTGTCGGTGTTGACCGTGACACGGAATCCCAGTTGGTACAGCAGGTCGAAGGGATGATCGGCCATCGTCGATCCCCACTCGGCGATCGCGCCCGTCTGCAGGTTCGAACTGGGGCTGGTCTCGAGCGCGATGCCGCGATCCTTGACCCACTGCGCGACCCGCCCGAGGGTGACGAAGGTGTTCTCGTCGTCGGAGCGCTCGATCGTGATGTCCTGGGCGATCCGGACGCCGTGGCCCAGCCGCAGAGCATGGCCATCGACCAGGGCGCCGCGGATGCTCTCGATGCCGTCGGCTTCACCCGCGTGCACCGTGGCCGGGAAGCAGGCCCGTGCGAGCACGTCGAAGGCCTCGCGCAGGCGCGACGCCGGGAACCCCGCCTCCGGCCCGGCGATGTCGAAGCCGACCACGCCCTGATCCCGATGGCGGAGCGCCAGCTCGGCGATCTCGGTGCCGCGGTCGAGGTGGCGCATCGCGCTGACCAGCTGGCCGGCGCGGATCCACCCTCCGTCGCTGCGCACCTGATCGACGGCCGCGTCGATCCCGCGCTGCACGGCTTCCACGGTTTCGTCGAGGGTGAGCCCGCGCTGCAGGTGCTGCTCGGGAGCCCAGCGCAGCTCGCCGTAGAGCACTCCGTCGGCGGCCAGGTCTTCGACGAACTCGCGGGCCACCCGGGTGAGTCCCTCTGCGGTCTGCATGACCGAGATGGTGACGTCGAAGGTCTTCAAGTACTCGACCAGCGACCCCGAGTCGGACTTCTCGGCGAACCAGGCCGCCAACTCGGGCGCCGTCGTCGCCGGGAGCTCGATGCCCAGGGGCTCCGCCAGCTCGATGATGGTCTGCGGCCGGAGGCCTCCGTCGAGGTGATCGTGCAGCGACACCTTGGGGAGGGATCGCAGACCCACCCGACTTCCCGGAAGAGTGACGTCGTCGTGGGCGCTCATGCCTCGAATCTACCGGCCCCTAGGCTCGGAGTATGCCGACGAAGATCATCCTCGACTGCGACCCCGGGCACGATGACGCCGTCGCCATGCTGCTCGCCTGGGGCAGCCCCGAGATCGAGCTGGTCGGGGTCACGACCGTCGTGGGCAACCAGACCCTCGACAAGGTGACGCGCAACGCGCTCTCGGTCGCTCGGGTCGCCGGCATCGTCGGCGTCCCGTTCGCCGCGGGGTCAGCGCGACCCCTGGTGCGTGAGGTCGAGACCGCTGCCGAGATCCACGGGGAGTCGGGGCTGGACGGGCCTGTGCTGCCCGAGCCGACGATCCGACTCGACCCGCGGCCGGCCGCGCAGTTCATCGTCGACACGATCATGGCCGCCGAGCCGGGCACGATCACTCTCGTGCCCACAGGAGGGCTGACCAACATCGCGCTAGCGGCGCGGCTCGAGCCCCGCATCATCCCCCGTGTCAAAGAGGTCGTGCTCATGGGCGGAGGAGCGCGCGAGGGCAACTGGAGCGCGGTCGCCGAGTTCAACATCGTGATCGACCCGGAGGCCGCCGCGATCGTGTTCGGCGCGGGCTGGCCGCTGACCATGGTCGGGCTGGATGTCACGCACCAGGCGATCGCGACCCCCGAGGTGCGCGCCGCCATCGCGCGGGTCGGCACCGGGCCGGCCGCCTTCGTCGGAGAGCTCATGGAGTTCTTCGAGCAGGCGTACCGCGACGCCCAAGGCTTCGACCACCCGCCGGTGCACGACCCGGTGGCGGTGGCCTACGTCATCGATCCGACGCTGGTGCGCACGGTGCCGGCACCGATCGCGATCGAGACGCGCGGCGAGCACACCCTCGGGATGACGGTGGTCGATCTGCGCGGGCCGGCTCCCGCCGACTGCGTGACCCGCGTCACCTTCGACCTCGACGCCGAGCGCTTCTGGGCGCTCGTCGTCGACGCGCTGGAGCGGATCGGCGAGCCCGGGCTCTAGTCGATCCGGCCCGAGATCAGCGGACCCCCGTCGTCGATCGGCTCGCCGGCGTCGCCGATCCGGTATGCGCCCTCGAGCGCCTCGAGGGCGCGGGCGAAACGATCGGGCTCGTCGGTGCCGAGGGTGAACAGCGGCTGACCCTCCACGACCGCGTCTCCGGGCTTCGCGTGCAGGTCGATACCGGCGGCGTGCTGCACGGGATCCTGCTTGCGGGCCCGACCGGCTCCCAGGCGCCAGGCCGCGATGCCGAACGGCAGCGCGTGCTGCGCGGTCAGCACGCCGGAGCGCTCGGCACGTACGACGTGGGTCTCGCGGGGCACCGGGAGCGGGGCATCCGGATCGCCGCCCTGCGCGCCGATCATCGCGCGCCAGCTGTCCATCGCCTGCCCGTTCTTCAGGGCGCCCTCGACATCGGCATCCTGGATGCCGGCCAGCTCGAGCATCTCGCGCGCGAGGGCGACGGTCAGCGCCACCACGTCGGGCGGGCCGCCTCCCGCCAGCACCTCCACCGATTCGCGCACCTCGTTCGCGTTGCCGATGGCGAGGCCCAGCGGCACGTTCATGTTGGTGAGCAGCGCGCGGGTGGCCACGCCGGCATCGTTGCCGAGGCGCACCATCGTCTCGGCGAGCTCGCGACCGCGGGCCGGATCCTGCAAGAAGGCGCCGGAGCCGAACTTGACATCGAGCACCAGCGCCGCGGTGCCCTCCGCGATCTTCTTGCTCATGATCGACGAGGCGATGAGCGGGATCGCCTCGACGGTACCGGTGATGTCGCGCAGCGCGTAGAGCTTGCCGTCGGCCGGGGCGAGCCCCGAGCCCGCCGCGCAGATCACGGCCCCGACCGCCTCGAGCTGCGCCATGAATTCGTCGTTCGAGAGCGACGCCCGCCAGCCCGGGATGCTCTCCAGCTTGTCGAGCGTACCCCCGGTGTGCCCCAGGCCGCGGCCCGACAACTGCGGCACCGCGACACCGAACGATGCGACCAGCGGTGCCAACGGCAGGGTGATCTTGTCGCCGACGCCCCCGGTCGAGTGCTTGTCGGTCGTCTTCTTCGACAGCCCCGAGAAGTCGAGCCGCTCGCCGCTGGCGATCATCGCCAGGGTGAGGTCGCGGATCTCGTCGCGCCCCATCCCGTTGAGGAAGATCGCCATCGTCATGGCCGACATCTGCTCATCGGCGACGTAGCCGCGGGTGTACGCGTCGATCAGCCAACTGATCTGCGCGGTGCTCAGCGTGCCGCCGTCGCGCTTGACGCGGATGAGGTCGACGGTGTCGAACGGTTCGACGGCCATGTCACGCCCCGTCCACGTCTGCGTAGGCCTCGAGCGTTCGCGGCCCGAAGGCGTCGGGCAGCACCTCGTCGATGGTCTTGATGCCCGAGACGGTGGCCAGCAGCATCCCCTCCGCCGAGTGCTCGTAGAGCAACTGGCGGCACCGGCCGCACGGCATGAGGGGATTGCCGTGGCCGTCGACGCACGCAAACGCGACCAGCTTGCCTCCCCCGGTCATGTGCAGACTCGAGACCAGCGCGCATTCGGCGCAGAGGGTGAGCCCGTACGACGCGTTCTCGACGTTGGCGCCGGTGATGATCCGACCGTCGTCGACGATCGCGGCCACTCCGACCGGGAACTTCGAGTAGGGAACGTAGGCGTGCGTCAGAGCCTGTGCGGCGAGGCTGCGCAGCGCATCCCAGTCGACATCGTCTGCGGTCATGATTGGATGTACGGCTTGCCGTCCGCGGCAGGCGGCAGCGACTGGCCGACGAGCCCCGCCACGGCGAAGATCGTGATGACGTACGGCAGCATCAGCAGGAACTCGCTCGGCACCGGCGAGCCGATGATCCCGAGCGTGCTCTGCAAGTTGGTGGCGAAGCCGAACAGCAGACCGGCCAGCGCGGCGCGGATCGGATGCCAGCGCCCGAAGATCACTGCAGCCAGCGCGATGAAGCCCGCCCCGTTGGTCATCTCCTTGCCGAACGACGACACCGCGTCGAGCGTGTAGTACGCGCCGCCGATGCCTGCGACGGCGCCCGCGATCGAGACCGTCCAGAAGCGGGTCTGCCGCACCTTGATGCCGACCGTGTCTGCGGCGGTGGGATGCTCGCCCACGGCCCGCACGCGAAGGCCCCACCGGGTCTTGAAGAGCATGTACCAGGTGAGGAACACCGCGACGTACATGAGGTAGATGATGATCGTCTGCTTGAACAGGACAGGCCCGATGATCGGGATGTCCGAGAGCAGCGGGATGGGCAGCTTGGGGAAGCGGACCGTCGAGTTCAGTCCCGGATCGGGAGTGAGCACCTTCGAGTACAGGAAGTTGGTCAGACCCGTGACCAGCACGTTGAGCACGACACCCACGATGACCTGATCGACGAGGTACTGGATCGCGAACGCGGCGAGCACCCACGAGACCAGCACGCCGCCGACCACCGCCGCGAGCAGGCCGAGGACCGGCTGGTGGGTCGCCGATCCGACGACGGCGGCCGAGAAGGCCCCGAACAGCAGCTGCGCCTCGATCGCGACGTTCACCACACCGGCGCGCTCGCCGATCACGCCGCCCAGCGATCCGAAGACCAGGGGGGTCGCCAGCGCGAGACTGCCGATCAGCAGCCCCGGCACGGGCACCGACCGCAGACCGGCCGACGCCCAGGTGAGGAACAGGAACAGGAACAGGATCGCGAACACCGCGGCGAGCCACAGGGGCATCTTGCCGGTGGCCCCGCGCGCCACGTACAGGTGGCCGACGACGGCGAGCACCACCAGCAGGATCGCCACGACGACCACCGTGCCGACCGTCGGCACCGTCACCGGCGGGATCTGGAAGAAGTCGGTCGCGGTCGACAAGCCGAAGGTGCTGGACCCGCTGCGCGGGATGCCGAACGCGAACACCAGGGCCGCCAGGGCGAACACGTCCAGGACGATCGGGATCTTGAGGCTGCGAACGATCGCCTTCTCCCGAACGATCGGGGCGGACGCGCTCACCACGGGCGCGCTCCCCTGAACCGACTGCGCGCTCATTTCGTCACCTCCGCCGCGACGCGGCGTGCTTTGGGCAGCGAGCCCGGCTTGGGCAGGTGGAACACCGTCCGCACCAGGGGCGGAGCGGCGATCAGCAGCACGATGACCGACTGGACGACCAGCACGATGTCGATCGGGATCTGCTGCGAAGCCTGCATGTTGTAGCCACCGGCCTTCAGCGCCCCGAACAGCAGCCCGCTGAAGAACACGCCCCACGGGCGCGAACGCCCGAGGAGAGCCACGGTGATGGCGTCGAACCCGATGCCCGCGTCGACCCCGGCACTGAACCCGGAGGTCGTGTTGCCCAGCACCTGGTTGGCACCGGCCAGCCCGACAAGGCCACCCGAGAACACCATCGCCATGACGTAGACCATCTTGACGTTGATGCCGGCGACCCGGGCAGCGCTCGGGTTCTCACCGACGGCCCGGAAGCGGAAGCCCAGACTCGACCGGTTCATGATGTACCAGACGAAGATCGTGGCGAGGATCGCGATCAGGAATCCCACATTGACCCGGAACGAGGTCGGCGCGCCGCCGAAGGCGGTGATCAGATCGCTGAGCTTCGGGTAGATCGCATTCGGCAGGGCGCCCGGCGACTTGGGGTTGTTCGAGCCGTGGGCCTGAAGCAGCCCCGGCGTGCGCAGCATGAACGAGATCAAGTAGAGCGCGACGTAGTTGAGCATGATCGTCACGATCACCTCGTGCGCACCGGTCCGGGCCTTCAGCAGCCCGGCCAACCCGCCCCAGAGGGCTCCGCCGACGATGGCGCCGACGGTGGCCACCAGCGCGTGGATGAAGAACGGCATCGGGAACGACCAGCTGATCCATCCCGCGACCGCGGCTGCGATCAGGATCTGCCCGCGGCCGCCGATGTTGAACATGCCGACGCGGAACGCGAGCGCCACACCCAGTCCGGCGACGATCAGGGGCGTCGCGAAGGTGAGTGTCTCGGTCAGAGGTTTGATGCCGTTGAGGAATCCTGGGCGCATGAAGTTGTAGATCGACCCCTGGAACAGGGAGGAGTATGCGCCGCCCACCGCGTTCGCGATGGCTTGGAACGTGTCGCCCGGCCGGGCGAAGAAGTAGCCGAAGGCCGTCTGCACCCCGCTGTCGGTGACCGCGATCAGGACGCCCGCGATGAGCAGCGCCAGCACGACGGCGAGCACGGTGACCACGGCGCTGCCCGAGAAGATCTCGCGCAGGATGCGGTTGGCCGCCGGTGCCGGCGGGTCGGCCTTGACGTTCGGAGCCTGGCCCGGTTCGGCCGTCAGTTCGGTCGAGGCGCCGGAGGGCAGCTGCTCGGTCATGCCGCCACCTCCTGCGGGACCTCGCCGGCCATCATGAGGCCGAGGGTCTCGCGGGGCGTGTCGCCGGGCACGATCCCGACGATGCCGCCGCGGAACATGACGGCGATGCGGTCCGCGAGCGCGACCACCTCGTCGAGCTCGGTGGAGACCACGATGACCGGGATGCCGGAATCGCGTGCCTCGATGATCCGCTTGTGCACGAACTCGATCGATCCGACGTCGAGGCCGCGGGTCGGCTGGGCTGCGACGAGCAGCTTGAGATCGCGGCTCAGCTCGCGCGCGAGCACCACCTTCTGCTGGTTGCCGCCCGAGAGCTGACCGACCAGCGAGGTGATCCCCTGGGCCCGGATGTCGAACTCGGTGAGCTTCTTCTTGGCGAACTCGTCGAGCGCCCCCAGCTGCAGCGCACCCGCCCGCACGAACGGCGGGGTGGTGGACCGGTCGAGCATCAGGTTCTCGGCGATCGTGAACTCCGAGATGAGTCCGTCTTCGTTGCGGTCCTCGGGGACGAAGCCGACTCCGGCATCCAGGACTCCCGCCGTGCTCCGCCCGGTCAACTCCTGGCCGTTGAGAACGATGGTGCCGTCGACCCGCGGCTGGAGGCCCATGATGGCCTCGGTGAGCTCGGTCTGGCCGTTGCCCTGCACGCCGGCGATGACCAGCACCTCGCCGGCCCGGACCGAGAAGCTCACGTGCGAGACGACATAGGCGTCGCTGTGGTCGATCACCGAGAGGTCGTCGACCACGAGAGCCTCGGCGCCCGGCTTCTCGGGGCCCTTCTCGACCATCAGGTCGACGGCGCGGCCGACCATCATCGAGGCGAGCTCCTCGTTGCTGGCCGTGGGCGAGGCCTCACCCACGACCTTGCCCAGTCGGATGACGGTGATCCGGTCCGCCACTTCGCGCACCTCTCGCAGCTTGTGGGTGATGAAGACGATGGAGGTGCCCGCCTCTTTGAGCTGGCGCATGATGCTCATGAGCTCATCGGTCTCTTGAGGGGTGAGAACGGCCGTCGGTTCGTCAAAGACCAGCACCTTGGCGTCGCGCGAGAGCGCCTTGATGATCTCGACGCGCTGCTGCACGCCGACGGGGAGGTTCTCGACGACCGCGTCGGGGTCGACGTCGAAGCCGAACCGCGCCGAGATCTCGCGCACCTTCTCCCGCGCGGCCGCGAGGTCGAGGCGACCGCCGAACTTCGTCGGCTCGTGCCCGAGCATGACGTTCTCGGCAACGGTGAACACGGGGATGAGCATGAAGTGCTGGTGCACCATGCCGATGCCGGCGCTCATCGCGTCGCCGGGGCCCGAGAAGTGCTGGACGTCATCGTCGAGCAGGATCTGGCCCTCGTCGGCCTGATAGAGGCCGTAGAGCACGTTCATCAGGGTGGACTTGCCTGCGCCGTTCTCGCCGAGCAGCGCGTGGATCTCACCGGGTTCGACGGTCAGGTCGATGTGATCATTCGCGGTCAGGGCGCCGAACCGCTTGGTGATCCCACGGAGTTGGAGCTTCATGGTGCCAATCTATGCCGGGTCGAACGGTGGCGGGGAGGCCGGACATTCCGACCTCCCCGCCAGGTTCCGCTGTCGTGGACTACTTAGGCGTCGCCTGCGAGGTGACGGTGATGTCACCCGAGATGATCTTCGCCTTGATGTCGTCGATCTCCTTCTGGAGGCCGGGGTCCACCTTGCTGGCGTAGTTGTGGAACGGCGCGAGCCCCACACCACCGTTCTTCAGGGTTCCGATGAACGGAGTGTTGTTGAAGTCGCCACCCGCGGCATCTTCCACAACCGCCTTGACGCCCTTGTCGACGCCCTTCATGACCGAGGTGAGCAGGATGTCCTGCACCTTCGGGTCGGTGTTGAACACGTCCGCGTCAACACCGATCATGACCGTGCCGTTGTTCTTGTCCTTGATCGCCTCGGCAGCGCTCTGGTAGATCGGACCGCCGACCGGCATGATGACGTCCGCGTTCTGGTCGAGCAGGCCCTGAGCCGTGGTCTTGGCCTCGACGCCGGCCGCGAAGCCGCCGGTGAAGCTGCCCTTCTGAGACGCGACGTCCCAGCCGACGACCTTGACGCTCTTGCTCTTGACCTTGTTGTAGTAGTCGACGCCCTCTGCGAAGCCGTCCATGAAGATCGTCACCGGCGGGATCTGAATGCCGCCGAAGGTGCCGACGACGCCGGTCTTCGAGTAGCTGGCGGCCGCGTAGCCGGCCAGGAACGCCGCCTGCGCGGTGTCGAACAGGATCGGCTTGCCGTTGGCGACGTCGACCTTGCCGTCACCCGTGGGCTTGCCGTCGGTGCCGGTGGCGCCCTCGTTGTCGAGGCCGTCGTCCACGATCGCGAACTTCACGTCGGGGTTGGCCTTGGCGGCGTCATCCGTCGCCGACGAGAGCAGGAAGCCGACCGTGACGATCAGGTTGCAGCCCTGGCCGAGCAGGCTCTCGATGTTCGGCGCGTAGTCGTCGTTGGTGTTCGATTCGACGTGCTTCTCTTTGACACCCAGGTCCTTGGCAGCGGCCTGGAGGCCCTGAAGTCCGATCTCGTTGAACGAGTGGTCGTCGAAGCCGCCGGAGTCCGAAACCATGCACGGCAGGAATTTCGATGCGGCCTTCGTGGTCGAGCCACCCGTCGGAGCGGCCGAGCACCCGGCGAGCACGAGCGCGCTCACGCCAAGGGCTGCGAGACCGGCCAACGCGGTCTTGCGCGAAGTCAATGTCACTGTGTCCTCCAAAATCACGCCGGGCACGTTGCCGGGCGAATTGGCTCCACGTTACTCAGAATGACGTCGGGTTCCGAGCCCGCCCCTGAGGATGCGGCCCAAGAGTTACAAAGCCGCGACGGCGGCGTAATGAATCGGAAATGATCGGACCGCGCCGCGAACTTCAGAGGACCTCGGACCGGCCGCTCAGCTTGAGGGCATCCACCACGCTCTTGACCCGCTGCGCGTTCTGGCTCGTGGTGACCAGGAGCGCGTCCGGGGTGTCGACGACGACGATGTCGCGCACACCGATGAGCGAGATGATCCTGCCGGTCTGGCTCACCACGATGCCACTCGAGGCATCCGCCAGAACACGGGCGTTCTCGCCGAGGATCGCCAGGTCGGTCTTGCGGCCGCCCGAGTGCAGTTTGGCGATCGACGCGAAGTCGCCGACGTCATCCCAGTCGAAGGCGCCGGGGATCACCGCGAGACGCCCGGCGGCGGCCGCCGGCTCGGCGACCGTGTAGTCGATCGCGATCTTGCGCAGCCGAGGCCAGACCCGGTCGACGACGGGGCCCCGCTGCGCCGGGTCGTCCCAGGCCTCGGCGAGCTCCTCCAGCCCGGCCAGCAGCTCGGGGTCGGACTCGCCGATCCTGGCCAGCAGCACGTCGGCCCTGGCGAAGAACATGCTGGCGTTCCACAGGTGCTTCTCGTCGGCGAGGTACTTTTTCGCGGTGGCGAGATCGGGCTTCTCGACAAAGTGCTTGACCATGAGCGCGTCGGCTGCACCCGGGATGTCGAGCGCGTCGCCGCACTCGATGTACCCGAATCCGATGGCCGGCTCGGTGGGCGTGATCCCGATGGTGGCGATCCACCCGGCGTCCGCCGCGGCGACCGCCTGCTCGACCGCGCGCCGGAACGCGCGCACGTCGGCGATCACGTGATCGGCGGCGAACGAGCCGACGATCACGTCGGGCTCGCGCCTGCGCAGGATCGCGGCGGCGAGTCCGATGGCGGCCGTCGAATCCTTCGGTTCGCTCTCGAGCACGATGTTCGCGTCGCTCAACTCGGGGATCTGGGCTTCGACCGCTGCGCGGTGCGCACGCCCGGTGACGACCATGACGCGGTCCGGGCCCGAGATCGGCGCCAGGCGATCCCAGGTCGCGCGCAGCAGCGAGCTGCCCGAGCCAGTGAGATCGTGCAAGAACTTCGGCGCATCGGCGCGCGACAGCGGCCAGAGCCGTGACCCGATGCCCCCTGCCGGGATGATGCTGTAGAACCGGTCGAGACCGGCTTGCCCCTTTGCCATGTGCCAACCCTAGTGAGGGGGCTTTCGGCGGGCGACATGACGGCGGGCACTCGGGCGCAGGCCTAGACTCGATGTGTCCGACTGAGGAGCGAACGGCGTGCCACCCGTCGACCGCAACGGCACACGAGGAGGAGTCACCGTGTCGAGCCAGGCCGCCGAATCCGGAGCAGCCGCCGCCACCAAGATCCGCGCACCACGACGGGGAGAACTGCGCCGCCCGGCCGGCACGCTCTACCGCGGCCGTGAGGGCATGTGGTCGTGGGTGCTCCACCGCATCACCGGCGTCGCGATCTTCTTCTTCCTGCTGGTGCACGTGCTCGACACCTCGCTGGTGCGGATCAGCCCCGAGGCGTACAACTCGGTGATCAACGAGTACAAGACCCCGATCCTCGGGCTCGGCGAGCTCGCCCTGGTGGCCGCGATCGGATTCCACGCGCTGAACGGGCTGCGGATCATCCTGATCGACTTCTGGGCATGGGGCACGCGCCATCAACGGCTGATGTTCTGGATCGTGATCGTGCTCTGGATCGTGCTGCTCGCCGGCTTCGCCCCCCGCCAGATCGCCAACATCGTCGCGGAGATGTCATGACCACCATCGACGCCCCGCGCAGTCCGCACACTCCTCCGAGCCCTGACGGACCGGTCGCCAAGCGACGCCGTGTCAACTGGGAGAAGTGGGGCTGGCTCTACATGCGCCTCTCGGGCGTCGTCCTCGTCGTGCTGATCTTCGGCCACCTGTTCGTGAACCTGTTCCTGGGCACCGGCGTGCGCGCCATCGACTTCGCGTTCGTGGCCGGCAAGTGGGCCAGCCCGTTCTGGCAGGTCTGGGACGTGCTGCTGCTCTGGCTCGCCCTGATCCACGGCGGCAACGGCATGCGCACGATCATCAACGACTACGCGCGCGGCCGGCTGCGGCCCGTGCTGCTCATCCTGGTGGCCGCCGCCGTCGTCGTGCTCATCGCGCTCGGCACGCTGGTGCTGACCACCTTCGATCCCTGCCCCGCCGGGGCGCCGTCCAACCTCGTGCCCGACTTCTGCTCGGCCGTCTCGAAGTGAGCCTGAACGCGTGACCGAATCCTCCTCCAGCCCCACCGTCGACGATTTCGAGGATGGCGCGGTCATTGACGGCGTGCACTACCACCGCTTCGACGTGGTGATCGTGGGTGCGGGCGGCGCCGGGATGCGCGCCGCCATCGAAGCCGGACCGAAGGCGAACACCGCGGTCATCACCAAGCTCTACCCGACCCGCTCCCACACCGGTGCCGCGCAGGGCGGCATGGCCGCCGCCCTCGCCAACGTCGAAGAGGACAACTGGGAGTGGCACACCTTCGACACCGTCAAGGGCGGTGACTACCTGGTCGACCAGGATGCCGCCGAGATCCTCGCCAAAGAGGCCATCGACGCGGTCCTCGACCTCGAGAACATGGGTCTGCCCTTCAACCGCACGCCGGAGGGCAAGATCGACCAGCGCCGCTTCGGCGGCCACACCCGCGACCACGGCAAGGCGCCGGTGCGCCGGGCCTGCTACGCCGCCGACCGCACCGGCCACATGATCCTGCAGACCCTGTTCCAGAACTGCGTGAAGCTCGGGGTCAACTTCTTCAACGAGTTCTACGCGCTCGACGTGGTCATGACGAAGGTCAAGGGCAAGGACCGCCCGTCGGCCGTCGTCGCGTACGAGCTGGCGACCGGCGAGATCCACGTCTTCCAGGCCAAGTCGATCGTGTTCGCCACCGGCGGCTTCGGCAAGATCTACAAGACCACCTCGAACGCGCACACCCTCACCGGCGACGGCGTCGGCATCATCTGGCGCAAGGGGCTGCCGCTGGAGGACATGGAGTTCTTCCAGTTCCATCCGACCGGGCTGGCCGGGCTCGGCATCCTCCTGACCGAGGGCGCGCGGGGCGAGGGCGCGATCCTGCGCAACGCCAGCGGCGAGCGGTTCATGGAGCGCTACGCCCCCACGATCAAAGACCTGGCACCGCGCGACATCGTGAGCCGCTGCATGGTGCTCGAGGTGGCGGAGGGACGCGGCGCCGGGCCGCACAAGGACTACGTGCTGCTCGACTGCACCCACCTCGGCGCCGAGGTGCTCGAGACGAAACTCCCCGACATCACCGAGTTCGCCCGCACCTACCTGGGCATCGACCCGGTGACGACGCCGGTGCCGGTGATGCCGACCGCACACTACGCGATGGGCGGCATCCCGACCAACGTCAAGGCCGAGGTGCTGAGCGACAACGACACCGTCGTGCCCGGGCTGTACGCGGCCGGCGAGTGCGCGTGCGTCTCGGTGCACGGCAGCAACCGACTGGGCACGAACTCGCTGCTCGACATCAACGTGTTCGGCAAGCGCGCGGGCAACAACGCGGTCGAGTACGCAAAGACGGCCGACTGGGTGCCGCTGCCGAAGAATCCGGCCGGCTTCGTTCTGGGCCTGATCGAGCAGTTGCGCACCTCGAACGGCACCGAGCGGATCGCCGCCCTGCGCAAAGAGCTGCAAGACGAGATGGACAAGAACGCTCAGGTGTTCCGTACCGACGAGTCGCTCGCCAAGGTGACCGAGACGATCCACGAGCTGCGCGGCCGCTACAAGAACGTGTCGATCCAAGACAAGGGCCGCCGATTCAACACCGACCTGCTGGAGGCGATCGAGCTCGGCTTCCTGCTCGACCTGGCCGAGGTCGTGGTGTTCTCGGCGCGCAACCGCAAAGAGAGCCGTGGCGGCCACCAGCGCGACGACTTCCCGACGCGCGACGACGCCGAATACATGAAGCACACGATGGCCTACCTCACCGGTGACCCGCATTCGGCGGATGCCGCCGACCACATCACGCTGGACTGGAAGCCGGTCGTCGTGACCAATTACCAACCGATGGAACGGAAGTACTGAGATGTCGGATGCCGCAAGCGTGCAGGCTGCCGTGAGTGAGGGCGCTGTCGCCGAAGCGACCGCCGAAGCGCCGATCCAGGCGTTCACCGTCACCCTGATCATCCGGCGGTTCGACCCCGAGGTGGATGCCGAACCGCACTGGCAGGACTTCGACGTGCAGCTGTACCCGACCGACCGGGTGCTCGATGCGCTGCACAAGATCAAGTGGGAGCAGGACGGCTCCCTGACCTTCCGCCGCAGCTGCGCCCACGGCATCTGCGGCTCGGACGCCATGCGCATCAACGGCCGCAACCGGCTGGCCTGCAAGACCCTGATCAAGGACCTCGACATCACCCAGCCGATCTACGTCGAGGCGATCAAGGGGCTCCCGCTCGAGAAGGACCTCATCGTCGACATGGAGCCGTTCTTCGAGTCGTACCGCGCGATCCAGCCCTTCCTCATCGCGAGCGACAAGCCCGAGAAGGAGCGCATCCAGTCGGTCGCCCAGCGCGCGGTCTTCGACGACACGACCAAGTGCATCCTGTGCGCCGCGTGCACCTCGAGCTGCCCGGTCTTCTGGACGGATGGGCAGTACTTCGGCCCGGCCGCGATCGTGAACGCGCACCGCTTCATCTTCGACAGCCGCGACGAGGGCAGCCAGGTGCGCCTCGACATCCTGAACGACAAGGAGGGCGTGTGGCGCTGCCGCACGACCTTCAACTGCTCGGAAGCCTGCCCGCGCGGCATCGAGGTCACCAAGGCGATCTCGGAGGTCAAGCAGGCGATCCTGCGCGGGTCGCCGGACCTGCCTTCGCAAGACCTGGGTCTGGTTCCCGCCTCGGCCTGAGCCGCGCCGGACACACCGAAGGCCGCCAGCGACTCGTCGAGTCGGGCGGCCTTCGTGCGGTCGCACCCGGAGCGCAAGACGGATGCGAGACATTCTGAGTTGGGCCGGTGCCCGCTTCGGCTGGGATCTCCACGGGCACCGACCGTGTCCGCTCTCGCTGGGACGTCGGAGAGCGGAGCCTGTGTGAAGTTGTCTTCACAGGAAGAGACGGCGGATTGCCCGAACTATGACGCGATGCTGCCGACGAATTATCGGGAACCGATCACGGAGCGACCGCGACTAGAGGTTGAGCAGGCTGACGTGCAGGCCCAGGGAGTTGACGCTCAACTGCAGCGGGATCAGCGCACCGAGCAAGCCGCCCACGAGGCCGGTCGTCTTCTGCGTGATGGTCGCGTCGGCGCCCGTCGTGCTCTGCGGCAGGGCGTTGATGTCGATCTTCCAGGCGCCGTTGGACGCGACCACTGTCGTGTAGACGGCGCCCGCCACGGCGGCCGAGACGGTCGCACCCGGCGTTCCCGACCCGGCGAGATGCAGGTCGACCGTGGTGGCGACCACCGGTGCGCCTCCGGTGATCGGGGCGAGCACCGGACCCGTGACGCCGTCGACCACGCCCGTGACGCCGTTCAGCACGCCGTTCACGGCGCCGCCGATCCCGTCGACGGTCGTGCCGACGGCGTCGCCGACGGCGTCCCCTGTGGAGCCGAGGCCGCCGGTCGCCGCTGAACCCTTCGTCGCACCGAGCCCCGACGCGGACGCCGTGTGACTGCTCGATGGACCGGGGGCGGCAAGCGGCGAGCCCGGTGCCGAGACGCCGAGCGCCAGGCCGCCGCCGATCACGGCGATGATGGCAAGGCTGCCGACCAGCGCCCCCGCGCCGGTCGATGCGCCGAGAGCGAGTCCGCCGAGGACCGGCGCGGTCAGGGCGCTGCCGGAGGCCACGGCCTGCACAGCCGCGGGCAGGGCCGGGATCACCTCGGACGCCATGGCGGCCGCCGGGTGAGCGAGCGATGCCAGCAGCGCTCCTCCCGCGACGCCGCCGAGCAGCAGCGGCACCATGACCAAGGCGAGATGCGAGCCCACCTCCTCGACCTCTTCCGAGATCACGGCGCACTTGGTGCAGTCCAGCAGGTGCAGTTCGACGCGGTCCTTCTCGCGCGAGGTCAAGCCGTTCCGGGCGCGATCGCCGAGGCGCGCCATCGTCCACTGGCACTCCGCCGAGGTGCCGGCGTTGGAGATGTGCGCTTGAAGCCAGGCGGTGCGGAGTCCCTCGCGCGCGCGGTACGACAGCGCAGCGACGCCGTTCGCGGTGAGGCCCATCAGCGGGGCGACCTCGTGCGGGTCCATGCCCTCGACCTCGGTGTACCACAGCACGGTCTGCCAGCGGTCGGGCAGTGACCGGAAGGCCTTGGCGGTCAGGGTGCGGTCCAGCGCCCACGATGCGAGATCGTCGGGGATGCGCTCGTCTTCGAACTCCTCGATCACATCGACCTGGACGTCGTGAGACGCAGCCCCCCAGCTGCTCGCGAGATTGCGGATCGTCGTATACAGGTACGGGCGGAAGGCGCCGGTGGGTCCGCCGCCCGCCAGAACACGTTGAAAGATCCGTGCGTATGCCTCGCTGACGAGATCATCGGCATCGATCGACGACGTGAATTGGCGGGCGACGCGAGCAGCAGAGCGGTAGTGACGACGCCACAGTTCGGCGAAGGCGCTCGTATCCCCCGATCGAGCGCTTTCGATCAACTCCGTGTCCGAAGTGGTGAGCTTCGAATCCTGACTGCTCATCCCCCTGATCCATTTCCGGGCCTCTCATGTCCCAATGGCGAGGAAGCAGTTCCGTGGCTGAGTCCACGGTCCGACGTCCTCATGGAGAGAGACAGCCCTGTTGATTCACTATGACGCGCCTTTCTGAGGCTACCTGACCCCCCGTTAGGGGGGTGCCGCATTCGGGGATGCCGTCCGCAAGGCGCGATATCGATGCGACCGGCGGGTAGCGTGGTCATGCTCGTCGAAGAGGATGGGACCTCCGCATGAACGCACGCCCCCCGGGTTGGACCGTCGCGCGTCCCGCCGAGTTGAGCAATCTGGTCGGTACAGAACTCGTCGGAGACGACTGGTTGACCGTCGATCAGGGCCGCATCGATGCGTTCGCGGGCGCGACCGGTGACTTTCAGTGGATCCACGTGGAGCCGGAGCGGGCGGCCGCCGGACCGTTCGGCGCCCCTGTGGCGCACGGCTACCTCACACTCGCGTTGATCCCGACCCTCACCGAGGGACTCCTCGACGTCGGCGGGGTCGGCGCGGTCGTGAATTACGGATTCGACAGGGTGCGATTCGTGCAGCCGGTCGTCGTGGGGTCCCGGTTGCGCGCGCGGATCGAGGTGATGGGCGTCGAAGAGGATGGACTCGGCTACCGCGTCGCCCAGCGGGTGACGATCGAGGTCGAGGGCTCGGAGCGGCCGGCGCTGGTGGCCGACGTCATCGCGCTCCTGGTGCCGGCATGAGCGACGCGGCATGAGCGACGGCACACTGGCGACGCCCGGCATCGACGTCACCGCCTTCGGCACCTGGCTGGCGGGTGCGCATCCTGAGTTGATGGGCTCGGGCGACGCGTTCACGGCCACTCGGTTGGCCGGCGGTCTCAGCAATCTGACCTACCGCATCGACGGCGCCGATCGGCTGCTCGTGCTGCGGCGCCCGCCCCTCGGGCATGTGCTGAGCACCGCGCACGACATGCACCGCGAGTTCACGGTCATCTCGGCGCTGGCCGGAAGCGCGGTCCCGGTGCCCACCGCGCTCGTCTATCTCGACGACGCCGACGGCGCGGCCGGCGTGGGCACGCCGTTCTACCTGATGGACTTCGTGGCCGGCCCGATCCTGTCGCGTCCCGCCGATAACGCCGGCCACTCCCCTGCGGCGCTGCGGGCGACCAGTCTCGAACTGGCCAGGACCCTCGGCGAGCTGCACGCCCTCGACCCTGCGTCGGTCGGGCTGAGCGAGTTCGGACGTCCCGCCGGGTTCCTCGAGCGGCAGCTGCGCCGCTGGGCCGCCCAATACGACGCCTCGCGCAGCCGCGACGTGGCGGAGCTCGACACGCTCCAGGCCCGGCTCGGATTGACACGGCCCGAGACGACCCGGGATTCGCTGCTGCACGGCGACTTCCGCCTCGACAACGCGATCGTGCATCCCGAAGCAGCCGAGGGGCACCGGATCGCTGCCGTGCTGGACTGGGAGATGGCGACGATCGGCGACTCCCTGCTCGATCTCGGCACCTTCAGCATGTACTGGGACTTCTCCGAGGTCACCGGCGGTGAAGGCATCGGCGGCAGCGCGGTCGATCCGGCGGCGGGCTATCCCGCGTTCGACGAGCTGGTGGAGGCGTACTCCTCGGTGGTCGGCGTCACGGTGCCGCCGCTCGGGTGGTACCGGGCGTTCGCCGCGTACAAGCTCGCGGTGATCCTGGAGGGGATCCACCTGCGTTTCAGCAGCGGCCAGACCGTGGGAGCCGGGTTCGAGCAGGTCGGGTCGTTCGTCGCGCCGCTCGCCCGATGGGGGCTCACCCACCTCGATGAGGCAGGCTGAGCGGATGGACTTCGCCCCCGATGCGCGCACGACCGAGTTGACCGGCGCGCTCACCGAGTTCCTCGAGACCGAGGTGTATCCGGCCGAAGCGGAGCTGACGGCCGAGCTCGCCGCCAACGCCGGGGTCTGGAGCGAACCGGCCGTCGTGGCGCGGTTGCGGGATGCAGCCCGGGCCCGGGGGCTGTGGAACCTGTTCCTGCCCGGACCGCGAGGGGCCGGGCTCACCAACCTGCAGTACGCACCGCTGGCCGAACTGACCGGACGCAGCATCCGCCTGGCCCCTTCCGCCCTGAACTGCGCGGCCCCCGACACCGGCAACATGGAGCTGCTGGCCGAGTTCGGCACGCCGGCGCAGCAGAGCGAGTGGCTCGAGCCGCTGCTCGACGCGCGCATCCGCTCGTCGTTCTGCATGACCGAGCCGGATGTCGCATCCAGCGACGCGACGAACATCGAGACGCGCATCGAGCGCGACGGGGACTCGTTCGTGATCACCGGTCGCAAGTGGTGGTCGACCGGCGCCATGAATCCGGATGCGGCGCTCTTCATCGTGATGGGCAAGACCGACCCGACGGCCGATCGCCACCGGCAGCAGAGCATGATCCTGGTGCCGCGGAACACCCCGGGAGTCACGGTCGTGCGCCCCCTCACGGTATTCGGCTACGACGACCGCGAGCACGGCGGCCACGCCGAGGTGCTGTTCGATCACGTGCGGGTGCCGACCGCGAACCTGCTCGGCGACGAGGGAGCGGGCTTCGCCATGGCGCAGGCGCGGCTGGGCCCGGGGCGCATCCATCACTGCATGCGGCTGCTCGGCATGGCGGAGCGCGCGTTGTCGCTGGTTCGTGAGCGCGCGGCGACCCGGGTGGCGTTCGGGCGACCGCTGGCCGAGCAGGGAGTCGTGCGCGAGTGGGCGGCCGACGCGCGTGTGCAACTCGAGGCTCTGCGCCTGCTGGTGCTCAAGACCGCCTGGCTGATGGACACCGTGGGCAACAAGGCGGCGATGACCGAGATCCAGGCGATCAAGATCGCCGTGCCGACCGCGGTGGAGGGCATTCTCGACCGCGCGATCCAGCTGTTCGGAGGGGCCGGGGTCTCGCAAGACACCCCGCTCGCGGCGATGTGGGCGGCGGCGCGCACGCTCCGGCTGGCGGACGGGCCCGACGAGGTGCACAGGATGTCGCTGGGGAGGGCCGAGCTCGGTCGCTGACATCCCGCGGGATCCGATGACCGTGGTGGTGACTCATGTCCCATTTCAGTTCGCGCTCAATTCAGCGCGAACTGAAACGGCGATTCAGAGCAAGGAGCCCATCGACGCGCCGCCGTCGATCACCAGGGTCTGCCCCGTGATCCATGCCGCATCGTGCGAGAGCAGGAAGGCGACCGGCCCGGCGACGTCGGCTGGCTCGCCGAGCCGCTTCAGGGGGTAACCGGCCCCCACCTCGGCCTCGCGGCCTTCGTAGAGCGCCCGAGCGAAATCGGTCTTGATCACCGCGGGCGCGACCGCGTTGACCCGGATGCCCGGGGCGAACTCCGCGGCCTGCTGCAGCGTCAGCGTGATGAGCGCGCCCTTGCTGACGCCGTAGAACCCGATGCCCGGGGCGGCCGCGATCCCCGAGATGGACGAGATGTTCACGATCGACGCGCCGGGCCGGGCGGCGCCGTCGAGCAATCCCGTCGAGCGGGCCTCACGTGCCCATTCCAGGGTCGCGATCACGTTGACCTCGAGCGTCTTGCGCATCACGTCCGCCCCGACCTCGGCGAGGGGACCGTACGCCGGGTTGATCCCGGCGTTGTTGACCAGGTGGTCGAGGCGGCCGAAGCGCTCGGCGATCAGCGCGTAGGCCTCGGCGCGGTGGTCGGCGTCGTCGGCGCGGCCGGCCACGCCGACGGCGTTTGCTCCGAGGGCGGCGACCGCGGCATCCAGCGCATCCTGCTTTCGCGCGGTGATCACCACTGAGCCGCCCTCCGCGACGACGCGCTCGGCGATGGCCAGACCGATCCCGCGGCTTGCTCCCGTGATCAGAGCGACGCGCCCCGCGAATCTCTGCATAGGGCAGACACTATCGCGGGCTACGGAGTGGGTGCCTGGCCTCCGTTGCCCTGGCCCTTGCCGGTGCTCTGACCGCTCTGGTTGCCCGCGTTCTGACCAACGGTCTCGCCAGGGTTCGATGTGTCGGCCTGCGGCGACGCTGCCGAGCTCGGGTTCGAGTCGCCGGCGCTCTGCGAACCGTCACCATGGCCGCTCGCGGACTGATCGGACGGGTTGTTGGACGGCACCGGCGCGACCGTCTCCGACGAGTCGAGCGACGCGGGACTCTGGGGCGCATGCGTCACCCCGTCACGCGGCGTGCGTGGCACGGCGATCGTGGGCTCGAACAGGTGGGCGATGGTCGCCACGCCCGCTCCGATGGCCGACCGGGCGTCGGGGCTGGCCGCCGCGGCACCCGCGCCCAGGCCCACCAGGCCGATGACGACGGCGCCCGTGATGATCGCGGCTCGGGTCCGAATCGCGGGGCGCCTCACCGCCCGGTGAGCATCCGGCGACCTCATCAACTCCGCGAGGGCGGGGGAGGGCATCGGCCGCACCGACGTCGACTCGCGCTCCAGTTCGCGGAGCAACTCGCTCAGCGCGACGTCGTCGTGCAACTCGCTCTCTGTCAGCAACGTTTCAATGAGGTCAGACATCGATCGGTTCCCGCATCAGGACAGAACGCAGCGATTCGAGCCCTCGGCGCTGGAGCTGCTTGATCGAGCCGATGCTGCGATCCATCACCTGCGCCGTCTCGTCGAGCGAGAGGCCGGCGATCACGCGCAGGCTCAGCACCTGACGCTGGTCGTCACCGAGGCGTGCGAGCAACTGCATCGCTCCCCCGCCGGCGAGGTCGATCGCGGTGTCTTCGGCCGACGCGGAATGCCGCGGATCGAGCCGGGCGTCGAACGGGACGTGGCTCGGACGCCGCGCCCGAGCGCGATGGAAGTCGACGAGGCGCGCGTGCGCGATCGAGAAGGTCAACGTGCGCAAGCCGTCATCCCCGCCCTCGACGGACTCGAAGCGACGATGAAGAGCCAGGAAGACGTCGTCTGTTGCTGCCTCGGCATCGTCGACGCCGTGACTGCGCAGGTAGCCGAGAACGCGCGGCGAGAGTTCGCGATAGGCCGCGCTGAACCGATCCGTCGACGTGCCGCGATGCGCGCTCGGGTCGGTGAGCATGCGACCAAGCGTTCCACGGGGTTGCCCTTCTGACGATGACCCGAAACGGGGGGCAGTGCGTCCGATGGGGTGGCCCGCTCGCCTGCGAGCGGACCGACCCCGTCGGACTCGGTTCCTGATCCGAACGGTTGGAGCGCTATGCCCCTCTAGTAGCGCGCGCTCAACCGGGTAATCGTTCGAAGGCTCTGGAAAGTTACGGCGCGTCGGAACTCCGCTCAGAGCGCAGGAGTTCGCGACGCCGCCTCGTGCGGAGGGAAAGTGCACGAGGCGGTGTCGCGAGCGCCGGACGGGAGCAGAAGCCCCCGGGCGCGATCCGGTCCCGAACCGGATATCGCGAGCCGCCGGTCCCCCGACCGACGTGCTCAGAAACGTAATCGTCCGGGGTGCGCGAGAAGTTACGGTCGCGGTGGAACAATTTCCTGAAACGGCGCGAGCCGGTTCAGGGATGGTGCGACTTCCCGCCGCCCGAGGGGGAGGGAGTGGGATGCGGTGACGGCGAGCCCTTACCCGGCAACGGCGTCGGAGCGCCGGAGCCCGGGGCGTGCGAGCCGTAGGTCCGGCCCACCTGCAGCCCGGGGTGATCGGTCGCCGTCGGGTGGTCGGCTGCGCCCGTGGATGATGGCTGCGGCACCCACGCCGGTCCGTGCGGTGCGGGGTGGGGCGCCGTCGGCGCACCTCCGGACCCGAGGGCTCCCAGCACCGTCTGCGCGAATTGCTGCGTCGCCGACCGGACATCGGGGCTGGCCGCTGCGGCGCCGACTCCGACTCCCAGCGAGCCCAGCACGATCAAGCCCGTGAGGATGCGCCGCCGGCCGCGGTGGGCGCGTCGCGCGGCGTCCCCGCCTCGCGCTGACATGAGAGCGGCAACGGCCGGTGAGGGCATCGGCCTCACGCCTGTTGCCTCAGCCCGGACGGCGAAGAGCAGCGAACTCAGCTCCGCGTCGTGCGACAAGCCCTCCTCGGCGAGCATCTCGAGGATCGGATCACTCATGGGTCGCCTCCTCTGACACGATCGACCGCAATGCCTCGAGTGCGCGGCGTTGCAGCTGCTTCACGGAGCCGACGCTGCGGCCCATGATCTGCGCGGTCTCCTCCAGCGAGAGCTCGGCCACGACCCGCAGGGTCAGTGCCTGGCGCTGATCGTCGCCGAGCCGGCGGAGGAGAGCAAGCGTGTTCTGGTCGCCGACCATGGCGGCGTGGACCTCTTCTGCCGAGACCACCTGGCGCGGATCCGAGTCCGGCTCGAACGGCACCAGGGCGGGCATACGGCCCCGGGCACGGTGGTGATCGACAATCCGGGCGTGCGCGATGGAGAACGTCAAGGTGCGCACTCCATCCTCTCCTCCGATGACCGCCGGGAGACGCGGGTACAGGGCAAGGAAAACATCTTGGGTGACCGATTCCGGGTCGTCGACTCCGTGGAGGCGCAGATACCCGAGAACGCGGGGAGAGAGCTGACGGTAAGCCGCGGAGAAGCGCTCAGCGAGGACATCCTCCTCCGACTTCTCAGCGTCTGATCCCAACGGCTTGACTTCTCTCCTAGCGGGAGTCGAGGCGATCCGGAACCGCCGGATCGCCTCGACAACGGACTGGCCACGATCAGCCTGGCACAGTCCGTCTGTGCCCCCCGTTAGTGGCCGTGGCTCCCGGCGTCGTCAGGCTTTCCGCTGGTCGAGTGATCCGAAGGAGCTCCCGTGTGGTGAGGAGCGGGGATGTTGCCCGGCCCGTGCTGGCCCGCCTGACCCGGGTGCGCGGCCAACACCGTGGCGCAGTATGCCGCGATGTCGCCGTCGGTCGAGGCGGACTGCAGGGCGCCAAAGGCGATCGAGTGCGTGCTCAGACCACCGGCGGTGTACGCGGTGCAGAGCCCGAAGGCGGCCGGACCGGTCGCGTCGGGACCGATGGGCGATGCGCTGCTCGACGGGTCGGGCGACGGCGAATCGGTCGGATCGGTCGTCTCGGAATCGTTGTGCACGAATGTGTGCCCGGGCGTCGGCAGCACTCCGGTGGCGGCGGCGGCAGCCGTTCCCCCTCCGAGGGCGACCAGGGCGACGGCCGCGATGGCGACCTTCGTTCCGATGGCAGAAGCGATGAAAGACACAGAAACCTCCGTGGATACCTTGAGCTATGTTGCGACCGCACCCCTGGCGTCGCGCTCATCTTTGTCATCGCTCGAAGACGCAAAAGGTTACGGTCATTCCGAAATTCGTTCTCTGCGCGGCTACGCCTCGGCCACCGCCGCCCTCGCGGCTGCCGCCGATTCGGCCGTCAACGCCGCCGAAGCCTTCGCCCTGGCGCCCTCGAGTGTTACGCCCGACAGCACGGCGCGGACCTCGGCGAGCGCCGCGGGCGCCATCGACAGTGAGGTGGCCCCGAGTCCGGCCAGGACGACCGCCAAAGCCGGATCGGCCGCGGCCTCGCCGCAGATGCCCACCGGCTTGCCTGCCGCCCTCCCGGCATCCCCGATCATCTTGATCAGGCGCAGCACCGCCGGATGCCACGGATCCTGATACGAAGCCAGTGGCCCGAGCATCCGATCGGCCGCCAGCGCGTACTGCGTGAGGTCATTGGTGCCGATGCTGACGAAGTCCGCGATCGCGAGCACCTGATCGGCGACCAGGGCAAGCGACGGGACCTCGGCCATCACGCCCACGGTGGGCAACCCGATGTCGCGGGCGAGCTCGACGAAGTACCGCGTCTCACCGGCGTCCGCCACCATGGGTGCCATCACCCACAGCTCGGCGGGATTCCCCGTCGCGGCCGTCTCGTCGTGCGCGTTCTTGAGCGCCTGGAGCTGGTCGGTGAGTAGCTGGGGGTGGGTGCGCAGCGCGCGGAGTCCGCGCAGCCCCAGTGCCGGGTTCTCTTCGTGATCGCGCTCGCCCGCGTGGCTGAGAAATCGGAGCGGCTTATCCGCCCCGGCGTCGAGCACCCGCACGACGACCTTCTTGCCGGCGAAGTGCGACAGCACCTCGCGGTACTGCCGCTGCTGATCGGCGACGGTCGGGGCCGTTGCCGCGTCGAGGAGCAGCAGTTCGGTGCGCAGCAGCCCGACGCCCTCCGCCCCCAGCTCGACAGCCGGCACCGCCTCAGCCGCGGAGCCGAGGTTCACCAGCAGGGGGATCCTGGTCCCGTCCGCCAGCGCTCCCTCGGCGATCGGCGCCACGGTGCGCGCTGCCTCGACGGCGGTCCGGTTCTCGGCATCCGCCACCTGGGCGTCGCTCGGGTCGACGATGACGATGCCGGATGCCGCGTCCAGGACGACACGCGCTCCCTCGGCGATCACCGCATCGGCTCCGATCCCGACGATCGCCGGAATCCCCCGCGCCCTGGCCAGGATGGCCGTGTGGCTGGTCGGTCCACCGCCGCGCGTGATCAGCCCGAGCACCTTCGTCAGATCGAGCAGGGCGGTGTGGGCAGGAGCGAGGTCGTCGGCTACCAGGATGAACGGCGTGTCTGACTCGGGCACGCCCGCGACCGTCATCCCGCGGAGCGCCGCAACGACCCGCCGCGAGACGTCGGCCAAGTCGGTTGCGCGCTCGGCGAGGTCGCCGCCGAGGGCCGTCAACTGCTGCTGGAACGATCGGAAGCCCTCGAACACGGCACGCTCGGCCGTCGTCCCCGCGTCGATCCGCGCAGCGACGTCGTCCGCGAGCATCGGATCCTCGGCCATCTGGATGGCCGCCTCGATGACAGCCCTGCCCGGTCCGTCGGCGCGAGCGGCGAGCGCGGCGAGCTGGTCGGCGGCCGCCCGGACGGCGGCCGCGACCGCGGCCTTCTCGGCGGCCGCATCACCGCCGTGCGATCCGGGGGCGGGCTCGCCCAGCGGCTCGGGCATGAGCACGACGCGGCCGACGGCGATCGAGCGCCCGACTCCGACGCCGTGCAGCTCGGCAGCGCCGTGATCGAGGTGGCCCTGTGCCATCGCGGGCATCCTTCGCCTCGTGCCGAGAAGCTCGACGCTCGCAAGCTGAAAGCTCTCGGGGGGTTGACTCCCGCGTCAGCCTATTGCGTCGCACCGAACCCTAGGGTTGAGCCATGGCCGCCCCCGCGAAGGCTCCCCATCCCCTGGTGACCTGGGTGAAGGAACGCGTCGCGTGGGTGCAGTCGCTGAAGCCGGTGCGGGTGTTCCAGCATTACTCGCGCCTGCGCGGGCCGATCCTGGCCAGCGGCCTCGCCTTTCAGGGACTGTTCGCGGTCTTCGCGGGGCTCTGGGTCGCCTTCTCGATCGCCGGCCTGGTGATCAGCGGCAACGCCGCGGCGCAGGCCGCCATCCTCACCGCTCTCAACAACGCGATCCCCGGCCTCGTCGACACCGGTGACGGGAACGGAGCCATCAAAGCCGACACCCTGCTTTCGGCCGGCGTGTTCGGGTGGACGGGCGCGATCGCACTGGTCGGCCTGCTGTACTCGGCGCTCGGCTGGCTGGGCTCGGTTCGGGATGCCACGCGCACCATGTTCGAACTGCCGTCCCCGGCCGCGAACTTCGCCCTCCTGAAGGCGCGCGATCTGGCCCTCGGCGTCGGGCTCGGGGTCGTGCTGGTGGTGTCGGCCGTGCTCTCGGTCGTGGGGACCAGTGCCACGGCGTTCCTGCTCGGCCTGGCCGGGGTCCACGCCAAGACGGTCATCGCGATCGTGGTCAGCCGGATCGTCACCCTCGGACTGATGTTCGTGCTCGACACCGTGGTGCTCGCCGCGCTGTACCGGCTGCTCGCCGCGATCAAGATCCCGCGCAAGCGGTTGCTGGCCGGCGCGCTCCTCGGCGCGATCGGGCTCGGCGTACTGAAGACGCTCGGCTCCGCGCTGCTCGGCGGGGCCACGAACAATCCGCTCATCGCGTCATTCGCCGTGCTGGCGGGGCTGCTGCTGTTCTTCAACCTGGCCTGTCAGGTCATCCTGCTCGCGGCATCGTGGGTCGCCACCGGTCTTGAGGATGCTGGAATCGAGATCGATCCGCGCGTCGCGGCCCAGCGCCGCGCGAATGCGCGCGAGCTGGTCGCGGCGAACCAACCCGACCCCGAGCCGGAGCCGGGTTTCTTCGCGCGCCTGTTCGGCCGTCATCGATCCAAGGCCGTCACCACCCGCCGATAGAATCGCCAGCATGCCCCGCCCCCTCCGCATCGCCTCGGTGAACGTCAACGGCGTGCGCGCCGCGTTCCGCAACGGCATGGGGCCGTGGCTCGCCGGGCGCAACGTCGACATCCTGTGCCTGCAGGAGGTGCGGGCCGAGACCGACGACCTGACCGCCCTGCTGGGCGAGGAGTGGAACGTGCTGCACGACGCCGCCACCGCGAAGGGGCGCGCGGGGGTCGCGATCGCCTCGCGCAGCCGCGCCGAGATCCATCGGGTGGAGTTCGGCGCACAGGACTTCGACAGCGCGGGCCGCTGGCTCGAAGCCGACTACGACGTCGACGGGACCATCGTGACCGTGGTCTCGGTCTACGTGCACTCGGGAGAAGACGGCACGCCCAAGCAGGTCGAGAAGTACAAGTTCCTGGATGCCATGGTCGCCCGCCTGCCCGAGCTCCAGGCCCACAATCCCCTAGCCGTCATCATGGGCGACCTGAATGTCGGACACCGCACCCTCGACATCAAGAACTGGAAAGGCAACGTGAAGCGCGCCGGCTTCCTGCCTGCCGAGCGGGCGTACTTCGACCGCATCCTGGGAGCGGAGGACGAGCCGCACTACAACGCGGGAGCCGGGCTCGGCTGGGTCGACCTGGGCCGCAAGTTCGCCGGCGAGGTGCCCGGGCCGTACACCTGGTGGTCGAGCCGAGGCCAGGCCTTCGACACCGACACCGGATGGCGCATCGACTATCAGCTCGCCACGCCCGAGCTCGCCGCTCTAGCCCGGTCGTACTCGGTGGATCGCGCGGCAAGCTACTCGGAGCGATGGTCCGACCACGCTCCCGTCGTCGTCGACTACGACATCCCGTAGCTTTCTTTCTTCATCGAACGGACCTCTGACATGACCAAGCCCCGACTGTTCTCGGGCATGCAACCCTCTGCCGACTCGCTGCACGCGGGCAACTACATCGGCGCCCTCCTGCAGTGGAAGCAGCTGCAGACCGAGTACGACGCGATCTTCTGCGTCGTCGACCTGCACGCCATCACGGTTCCGCAGGATCCGGCGAAGCTGCGCGAGGCAACCCGCCGCACCGCGGCTCAGTACATCGCGGCCGGGATCGACCCGGCGTCATCCATCCTGTTCGTCCAGTCGCAGGTGCCGGCGCACGCCGAGGCTGCCTGGGTGCTGAACACGATCACCGGATTCGGCGAGGCGAGTCGGATGATCCAGTTCAAGGACAAGACCGCCAAGCAGGGCACCGAGGCGGCCAGCGTCGGGCTGTTCACCTATCCGATCCTGCAGGCCGCCGACGTACTGCTCTACGACACGACGATCGTTCCGGTCGGCGAGGACCAGCGGCAGCACATCGAGCTGACCCGCGATCTCGCGCAGCGGTTCAACGCGCGCTACGGCGAGACGTTCGTGATCCCCGAGGTGCGGATCCCGAAAGAGACCGCCAAGATCTACGACCTGCAGAACCCGGGGTCGAAGATGTCGAAGTCGGCCGAGAGCGACAACGGGATCATCTGGCTGCTCGACGACCCGGCCCTCACCGCGAAGAAGATCAAATCGGCGGTGACGGATACCGAGCGCGACATCCGCTTCGACCAGGAGGCCAAGCCGGGCGTCTCGAATCTGCTCACGCTGCTGTCGGTGCTGGGCGGATCGTCGATCGCCTCGCTCGAGAGCGAGTTCGCGGGCCGGGGCTACGGTGACCTGAAGGCGGCGACGGCGGACGCCGTAGTCGAGGCCTTCGCGCCGGTGCGGGCGCGCGCCCTCGAGTTGCTCGCCGACCCGGCCGAACTCGATCAGGTGCTGACCGGCAACGCCGAGCGGGCAGATGCGATCGCCAGCGAGACGCTGCGGCGCATCTACGACCGCGTCGGCTTCCTTCCCCGGGCGTAGCGGTCTGCGTGGAAGCCGTCGAGCTGCGCAGCGAGCGGCTGGTGCTCTCGGCACCGACCGCGGCTGATGTCGACGCGATCACCCGGTACTGTCAGGATCCCCTGTTCGAGCAGTACCTGACCACGCCGTGGCCGTATGGGCGCGCCGACGCCGTCGCCTTCGTGGATGCGGTCGCGCGTCGGTGGGCCGAGGGCAGCGAGTTCACGCTCGGGATCCGCCTCGACGACGATGACCCGCTGATCGGCATGATCGGCTGGCGCGCGCGAGGAGACGTCGGGTTCTGGATGGGAGCCGAGCACCGCGGCCGCGGCTACATGGTCGAGGCGCTCGCCAGCATGGTCGAGTGGGTGTTCGTCGAGCACGCTCCCGATCGGATCACCTGGGAGACCCTGCCCGGCAATCTCGCCTCGGCCCGGGTCTCTCGTGCCGCGGGCTTCCGCTACACCGGCATCGCACCCGTGCTGGTGCCGGCGCGCGACGGCTCGCGTCCGGACAGTTGGCACGGCGAACTGCTGCGCGACGAGGATCGGGACCCGAAGCCGGGATGGCCGCTGTGAGCGCAGAGGCGGCGCGCCGCATCCGCGTGGCCTTGTTCGATCTCGACGACACCCTGTTCGCGCATCGGGAGGCGGTGGAGCGCGGGATCACCGCCTATCGAGCCGTTCTGGGCGGCGAGGTGGCGGCCGCCGACGCTGCCGCCGAAAGCGCGCGCTGGCACGAGCTCGAGGAGGAGCACTACCACCGTTACCTGGCCGGCGAGCTCGACTTCCGCGGGCAGCGGCGCGCGCGGGCGCGGTCGTTCCTCGCGCCGTACGGGCTGGTGCTCGAGACCGACGACGAGGCGGACGCCTGGTGGGACGGCTACATCGTCCACTACGAAAACGCGTGGAGCCTGCACGACGACACGCTCCCCTGCCTCGACGCGCTGACCACCGGGCCCGACCCGGTCCGAATCGGGCTGGTCACCAACGGCGACCTGAACGCCCAGACAGCCAAGCTGCGCGCGACCGGCTTGCTGCCGCGCATCGAGCACACCGTGGCCAGCGGCGACGTGGGCGTCGCGAAACCGGATGCCGCGATCTTCGAGCGGGCGTGCTCCGTCTTCGGCGTGGAGCCCGGCTCTGCCGCGTACATCGGCGACCGGCTCGCCACGGACGCTCTCGGCGCCTCCGCCGCCGGGCTGCTCGGGGTGTGGCTCGACCGCACGGGCTCGGCGACCGACGAGCAGCTGGCGGTCGCGCGCGCGGCGGGCGTGCCCGTCATCCGGAGTCTGAATGCCGTGCCGGGCCTGCTCGGGCGGTGACCCGGAGGCACGGCACGGCACGGCACGGCACGGCACGGCCACCGTACCGGGATCAGGGGATTCCGAGCCGCCGCGCCCGAATCCGTGCTCGCGCCGCCAATTCCCCTGATCGCGGCACGCGGCGATGGTTTCCCACGGCGGCGATCAGCTGACGGCCGACCGCAGCGACGTCGGACACGATCAGCGAGTAACCCGGGCGCAGCACCGTGCGATTCATCGCCGTGAGCATCGCGTCGCGCCGACGATCGGTCGCGCTCATGCTGACGTCGTGGAACGCCGCGCCGTCAGCCTCGACCACGATCCAGTCCTCCACGACGAGGTCCACCCTTCCGACGCCCCGGAACGTGACCTGCGGCCTCACTCGCAAGCCGAGGTCGGTCGCCAAGACACGAACAATCGACTCCAGCCCGGATTCGGCACGCGCATCGACTCCCTCGAGATCGCGGCGTGCGGCCGCGTTCACCCTCTGCCGGAGTGCGTGAACCGTCGCTCGGGACAGCTCACCTCGGCGGAGTGCGCTGTCGACGCTCGCCACCCAGGCTCGGCGCTCAAGGCAACGGGATGCGTCGGCCAACGCGTCGACCACGGAGGCGTGGCCGGCCGGTCCCGGTTCCGCCTCGTCGTGCCAGTGGAGTCGAACCTCTGAGTCAGCAGGCATCGGCGCCGTGCCGGCATCCGGATGCCGAAGGTCGGAGGTGTGCCCGGCGACCTGCACGTGCAGGGCGCCGTCGTCGAGCACCCACACTCCGCGGTACCGCAACTCGGACACGCACCCGAGCCGCCCACCGACGCGGATGGCTCGCATCACGGCCTCGGGCGTTCGCGCCGTCGCGTAGTGGCCGCGTCTCACCCGGATGAGGTCGCCGGCGTCCACCGCTCGAGCGATGCCGCGGCGGGTCCACCCGGCGGCGCGGAGGTCATGGGTGGTGGCGTCATCCATCGAGCCAGGATCGCGGTGACCCAGCGTGCGCGACTCCCACGACGGCACGTCGGTGCGGCCGGCGTGGTGTTCGGTGATCAGGAGGATTGGATGCGGTCGGGCCAACGACGCGAGTTTCGGGGCCATCCCCTGATCGCCGCACAGGGTGGCCCGGCCACCGAACATGGTGGCGCGGCCCGTCGAGGGATGACGCGTACCGCCCCGGGAATACCCGAGTCGGACGCGCGTTGTAGTCTGGGTAACGAAGTACGTGCTCCGGGGTCGGTGAAAATCCGAGCCGGCGGTGATAGTCCGCGAACTCCTCTCGATGGTTGCGAGGAACCGATCCGGTGGAATTCCGGGACCGACGGTCAAAGTCCGGATGGGAGGATGCACGCGTTTCCGGATGTCGCCGACATCTGAAACGAGCAGCACGCTCTGCACACCCCGGAACCCGTCTCGAAGCGCCTGATCACCAGCGCGAGACCTGAGGACCGGATGAGCGACAGCACCGAGTACGACCGCTACATGCGGCGTGCGCTCGAGCTCGCAGCGCAGGGTCCCGTGACAGGCGGCAATCCGCAGGTCGGCTGCGTGCTCGTCGACGCGGCGGGGCGCATCGTCGCCGAGGGCTGGCACCACGGGGCCGGCACCCCGCACGCCGAGGTCGACGCCCTGAGCAAGCTGCCGACGACCGCAGACGGACGACCGGATGCCGCGGGTCTGACCGCCGTCGTGACCCTCGAGCCGTGCAACCACACCGGGCGCACGGGTCCGTGCTCCGTCGCCCTGCTGAACGCGGGAGTCGCGCGCGTCGTCTACGCGCTCCCCGACCCCGGGCAGCGGTCGAGCGGAGGGGCGGCCCACCTGCGTGCCGGCGGTGTCGAGGTGCTCGACGGAGTGCTGGCCGACGAGGCGGAGGCGTTCCTGCACGAGTGGCTCACCGCGGTGTCACGCGGGCGCCCGTGGGTCGTCGTGAAGTGGGCGTCGACGCTCGACGGGCGGGCAGCGGCATCCGACGGCAGCAGCCAGTGGATCACCGGCACCGCCTCCCGTCAGCGCGTGCACGAGGAGCGCGAAGCCAGCGACGCGATCCTGGTCGGCACCGGCACCGTGCTCGCCGACGATCCCAGTCTGACCGCGCGCGGCGATGCGGGCGAGCTGTTGGCCCACCAGCCGGTCCCGGTCGTCGTCGGCGAGCGGGCGGTTCCGGATGACGCGGCCCTGCGCCGGCACCCGGCCGGCCTCATCGAGGCGCGCGAACTGGTCGACGACGGGCGCGACCTCGCCGCGATCCTCGCCGAGCTCGACGGCCGCAGCCTTCGCCGCGTCTACGTGGAGGGCGGCCCGACCCTGGCGAGCGCCGTCATCGCCGCCGGTTTCGCCGACGAGTTCTCGATCTACCTCGCCCCGGCCCTGTTGGGCGGCGACAAGCTCGCCGTCGGCGACCTGGGCATCCCGACCATCGGCCAGGCGATCCGCCTGCGCCTCACCGCGATCGAGCAGCTCGGAGACGACCTGCACCTTCGCGCCATACCTGCACCACCGAAGGAGAACTGAATGTTCACCGGCATCATCGAAGAGCTCGGCGAGGTCACGGCCTGGCAGCCCAGCGGCGACTCGGCGCGCGTCACCGTGCGTGCGCCGCTCGCGGCATCCGACGCCCGCCACGGCGACTCGATCTCGGTCAACGGCGTCTGCCTGACGGTGGTGGCCCAGGGCGACGACTGGTTCACGGCGGATGTCATGGCCGAGTCGATCGCGGCCAGCACGGTCGGCAGCCTGACCGCGGGCGACCGCGTCAACATCGAGCGCGCGGCATCCCTCGGAGACCGCCTCGGCGGTCACATCGTGCAGGGCCACGTCGACGGCACGACGACGATCCTCTCGACCGAGCAAGGATCGGCCTGGCGGGTCGTGCGTCTCGCGCTGCCTGCCGGATTGAGCGCCCTCGTCACCCGCAAGGGATCGATCGCGATCGACGGCATCTCGCTCACGGTGAGCGCGGTCAGCGATGCCGACGAGCCGCAGCAGTGGTTCGAGGTGTCGCTGATCCCCGAGACGCTGGCGGCCACCACGCTGGGCGCCAAGGGCGCCGGCGATTCGGTCAACCTGGAGACCGACATCCTGGCCCGGCACGTCGAGCGCCTGCTCGCCGTGGAACGGGCGACTGAATATGTGACACCCCGCAGCACCGAAGGAGCACACGCATGAGCCTCGCCAACATCCCGGTCGCCCTCGAGGCACTCAGGGCCGGCAAGCCGATCATCGTCGCCGATGACGAGGGCCGCGAGAACGAGGGCGACGTCATTATCGCCGCCGAGTCGGCTTCGCAGGAGTGGGTCGCCTGGATGGTGAAGCACACCTCCGGATTCATCTGCGCCCCCATGACGAACGAGATCGCCGACCGGCTCGACCTGCCGCCCATGGTCGAGCACAACGAGGATCCGCGCGGCACCGCATACACGGTGAGCGTGGATGCCGCCGACCGCCTCAGCACCGGCATCAGCGCCAGCGACCGCGCCCACACCCTCCGCGTGCTCGCCGATCCGACCGCGACCGGAACCCGGTTGACCCGGCCCGGCCACATCATGCCGCTGCGCGCCGTGGATGGCGGCGTGCGCGAGCGCGACGGCCACACCGAGGCCGCTGTCGACCTGCTGAAGCTGGCGGGTCTGACGCCGGTCGCCGCGATCTCCGAGATCGTGGCCGATGACGGCGAGATGGAGCGGCTGCCCGGGCTGATCGCGCTGGGCGAGCGCGAGAACGTGCCGGTCATCACCATCGAGTCGCTGCTGCGGTTCATGGAGGAGAAGCGCTGCGAACGCGACCCGCAGGCGGTCATCGCGGTGCCCGAGTCGTCGCGCGTGAGCTTCGAGGTCGAGACCAACGTGCCCACGCAGCACGGTGTCTTCCGCGTGCGCGCCTACCGCGACCGTTCGACGGGCGCCGACCACGTGGCCTGGATCTCGGGCGAACCGAAAGACGGCACGCTCGTCCGCGTGCACTCCGAGTGCCTGACCGGTGAGGCGTTCGGCTCGCTCAAGTGCGAGTGCGGCCCGCAACTTCAGGCAGCGCTCGACACCATCGAGGAGCAGGGCGGCATCGTGATCTACCTGCGCGGCCACGAGGGCCGCGGCATCGGCCTGATCAACAAGCTGAAGGCCTACCGGCTCCAGGAGGAGGGGTTCGACACCCTCGACGCGAACATCGCGCTCGGCCTGCCCGCCGACGCCCGCGACTACGGGGCGGCGTTCGGGATTCTCAAGGATCTCGGCATCTCGAGCGTTCGCCTGCTCAGCAACAACCCAGAGAAGGCGCGGCAGCTGCGCGAGCGCGGCGTGACGGTCACCGAGCTGGTTCCGCTCGTCGTCGGCGTGGGCGAGTACAACGAGGGCTACCTCGACGCGAAGCGCGATCGGATGGGGCACCAGCTGCCCACCCACGAGGTGCTGGATGCGCAGATCGACGATGCGCTCGAGGCTCAGGGACGGAGCGCACGATGAGCGGCGAAGGACTCCCCACGCTCGACTCCGACGGCACCGGCCTGAAGGTCACCATCGTCTCGGGCCTGTGGCACACCCGGATCTCGGAGGGCCTGCTCGCCGGCGCCCACCGGGTGCTCGACGCCAGCGGCGCCGAGATCTCGATCGTGCAGGTCGCCGGCAGCTTCGAACTGCCGGTGGTGTCGAAGGCCGCTCTCGAGGCGGGCGCGGATGCGGTGGTCGCCCTGGGCGTGATCGTGCGCGGAGAGACGCCGCACTTCGACTTCGTCGCCAGCGCCGCCACCGACGGCCTCACCCGCGTCGCCCTCGACACCGGCAAGCCCGTCGGCTTCGGCGTGCTGACGGTCGACGACGAGCAGCAGGGCCTCGACCGGGCGGGACTGCCCGACTCGAAGGAGGACGTCGGCGGACGCGCCGCCGAGGCGGCCCTGGCCACGGCGCGCACCCTGCGCGAGCTCCGCGGCTAGCGGCCGGCTCAGTCCAAGAAGAGGGCGCGCAGCCGGCGCGTGGTGAACAGCAGCCCCAGGGTGATCAGCGCCGCGTAGTACAGCAGGTGGATCACCATCGACGGCTCGATGTATCCGGTCGTCAGCTGGCGGATCATGTCGACCGCCTGCCACAGCGGCAGCGCCTGGATGAACCACTGGATCGGCACCGGGTACACGCTGAGTGGGTAGAAGGTCGCCGAGAGCAGGAACATCGGCAGCAGGGCGAAGTTGATCCAGTCCATCTGCTGGAAGGTCTTCAGGTAGCTGGTGATCGCCATCCCGAGGCTGGCGAAACCGAACGCGATCAGCAGCACGGCGGGGAGCGCGAGCAGGGCCGTCCACGCGAGGTTGAGACCGAGCGCCTGCATCACGATCATGAAGGCGACCGCATAGAGGCCGCCGCGCAGCAGCGCCAGCACGATCTCGCCGAGGGCGACATCCAGCGGCCCGAGGCTGGTGGCGAGCATGCCCTGATACAGCTTGCCGAAGTGCATCTTGAAGAAGACGTTCCAGGTGGAGTCGTAGATCGCCCCGTTCATCGCCGAGACCGCGAGCAGGCCGGGCGCGATGTACGCCGGGTAGGGGATCAGGTGCCCACCGTCGTGCACGGCGCCGATGTACGAGCCCAGGCCCAGCCCGAGCGAGAGCAGGTAGAACACCGGCTCGAAGAAACCGGACGCGACGATGACGTAGTTCGAGCTCTTCGTGGCGCGCAGGCCGCGCCCGATCACGGCGCCGAACTCGCCCGAGTACAGCGCGCCGACACCGCCGGTTCTCGAGGGGCGCGTCAGACGAGGCGTCGTCTGCTGCGCGGTCATCGGTTGAGCCTCTTCACCGTGAGATCCACCTGGATGAGGGCGGCCACCACGATCAGCGCGACGAGCACGGCAACATGCACCAGGGTCAGCCATCCCGGCTCGACATGCCCGTACGCCGCCAACCGAGCGAGCTGGGTGCTGTGCCACAGCGGCGAGATCCAACCGATCCACTGCAGCCAGATCGGCAGCTGGGTGATCGGGAACACCGTGCCGCTGAACAGCGTCATCGGAAGCACGATCGTGCGCCCGATGACCGCGAACTGGCCGCGGTCCTCGCGGATGGTCGTGGAATAGGCCGCGAGCGGGATGCCGAACGCCAGCCCTCCGAGCACCGCGATCGGCAGCACGAGCAGCCCCTGCGGAAAGCGGATCGCGCCGAACGCCATCGCGATGGCCAGGAAGATACCCGAGGTGAACGTCATCCGGATGATGGTGAAGAGGATGTGGCCGCCCGCGATCTGCCGCGGTGTGATCGGGCCGGCGTTCATGCCGAGGTAGGTCTCGTTCCATTTGAATCCGAGCAGGACGCCGAAGGTGAACTCCTCGGTGGCGGTCTGCACGGCGCCGGCGCAGAGGAACGCCGGGATCACGAACTGGGCGTACGAGACGCCGTCGATGCCCGCGGTGCCGCCCGACTTGATCAGGGTGGCGAGCCCCACGCCGAATGCGAGCAGGTACAGCAGCGGCGACCCGACCGCCGTGGCGAGCATCGACCACTTGTAGCCGGGGATGCGCCGCAGCTCGTGCTCGGCGACGTACCACGCCCCCCAGCGCCTGGACCTGTCGTAGTGGACCTCGGCGGACCGCGTTCCCGATGCGACGGCCGTCATTCGATCAGGCTCCGTCCGGTCAGGCGCAGGAAGACGTCTTCGAGGCTGGAGCGACGCACCAGGCTGGTGACCGGCTCCAAGCCGCGGTGGATCGCCTCATTCAGCGCTGCCTCGCCGTCGTGCGCGTAGATGAGCACACGGTCGGGCAGCACCTCGATGCGCTCGCCGACACCGGCCAGGGTGGTCGCGGCATCCTGGTTCTTGTCGCTGCCGAAGCGCAACTCGACGACCTCGCGCGTCGAGTACTCCTTGATCAGGGATGCCGGAGAGCCCTCCGCCATGATCGCGCCCTTATCGACCACCACCAGGCGGTCGCAGAGCTGCTCGGCCTCATCCATGTAGTGGGTGGTGAGCAGCAGGGTCGTGCCCTGCTCCTTCAGGCGGAACAGCCGGTCCCACAGGATGTGCCTGGCCTGCGGGTCGAGGCCCGTCGTCGGCTCGTCCAGCAGCAGGATGCGGGGCTCGTTCACCAGCGCCCGCGCGATCGTGAGCCGGCGCTTCATCCCGCCCGAGAGGTCGTCGACCTTCGCCTTGGCCCGATCGGCGAGCTGGGCGAACTCGAGCAGCTCGTCGGCACGCTTGGCGACAACGGCACGCGGGATGCCGAAGTAGCGCCCGTAGACCAGCAGGTTCTCGCGAACGCGGAGTTCGGTGTCGAGATTGTCCTGCTGTGGCACGACGCCGAGCTGCGACCGGATCTCGGGCCCGTGCTCGTTCGGGTCGAGGCCGAGGATGTTGAGGTTGCCACTCGTGCGCGTCGAGACCGCGCCGACCATGCGCATCGTCGTCGACTTGCCCGCGCCGTTCGGACCGAGCAGGCCGAACGACTCGCCGGGAGCCACCTCGAACGAGATGCCGTCAACGGCATTGGTGGAGGCGTAGGTCTTGACGAGGTCGACGGCTTCGATGACGGCGGATGGCACGGGTTCGACCCTAGGGGAGACCCCCGACGCGCGCGAGCCGGGCGCTCGACCCCCTCCCGCCGGAGTACGACCACTCAGCAACCCGCAAGTAGCGTGGATCCCATGAGCAGCGCCGGCACCGCCACTACGTCAGCACCCCGCCGCGGACTCCTCGGCCGCCGCGCCGCCGACGACGGACCGCGCGCCAGTTTCCGCCAGCTGCTGCCCTACCTCGCCGAGCACCGCGGGGTGCTCGCCGTCGTCGTCGCGCTCAGCCTGGTGGGCGCGGGCGCCTCGCTGCTCCAGCCGCTCCTGGTCAGCCAGGTGATCGGCCTGGTGCAGAAGGGGCAGGGGCTCGGCATGCTCGTCTGGGCGCTGGTCGGCCTGGTGCTCGCCGCCGCGGTGATCAGTGGCATCCAGCACTACCTGCTGCAGCGCACCGGTACCAGCGTCGTGCTCTCGGCCCGCCGCCAGCTGGTGCAGCGGATGCTGCGGCTCCCGATCGCCGAGTTCGACCAGCGGCGCACCGGCGATCTCGTCTCGCGGGTCGGCTCGGACTCCACCCTGCTCTACGCGGTCGTCACGCAGGGCCTTGTCGACGCGATCGGCGGAGCCGTGCTCTTCCTCGGCGCACTCATCGCGATGCTGATCATCGATCCGGTGCTGCTCGGGCTCACCGTGCTGGTGATCGGCCTGTCGGTGGTGGCGGTCGTGCTCCTCTCGGGGCGCGTGCGCACGGCGAGCCGCCAGCAGCAGGAGAAGGTGGGCGATCTCGCGGCGTCGGTCGAGCGGTCGATCACCGCGATCCGCACGGTGCGCGCCTCGAACGCAACGGCTCGTGAGACGGACGCCGTGGTCGAGGATGCCGTGGGCGCATACGACGCCGGCGTGCGAGTCGCCAAGATCAGCTCGCTCATCGTGCCGCTCAGCGCGATCGCCCTGCAGGTCTCGCTGCTCGTGGTGCTCGGTGTCGGTGGATTCCGCGTGGCCAGCGGGGCGATCACGATCGCGAACCTGGTGGCGTTCATCCTGTTCCTGTTCATGATGATCATGCCGCTCGGGCAGGCGTTCGGCGCTCTCACCTCGGTGAACCAGGCGCTCGGCGCGCTGGGCCGCATCCAGGAGATCATCGCGATCCCGAGCGAGGACGAGAACGACGCGACCCTCGAGCCCGCCGCGCCCACCACCTCGGAGGCCGCCATCGCCTTTGACGACGTCCATTTCAGCTACCCCGAGACCGCCCACAAGACCGAGCGCGAGAAGGCGATCGCGGCCGCCGTCGGAGAGGATGCTCTGCCGCCACGCGACACGGAGGTTTTGCACGGCGTGTCGTTCGAGGTGCCGCGCGGTTCGCGGGTCGCCCTGGTCGGGCCGAGCGGCGCGGGCAAGAGCACGATCCTCGCGCTGATCGAGCGCTTCTACGATCCGACCGCCGGCGTCGTGCGGTTGGGCGGGGTCGATGTGCGAGGGATCCCGCGCGAGAAGCTGCGCGCCCAGATCGGCTACGTCGAGCAGGATGCTCCTGCCCTGGCCGGCACGCTGCGCGACAACCTCACCCTGAGTACACCGGATGCCACCGACGAGCAGTGCCGCGCCGTGCTCCATTCGGTGAATCTCGACGAGGTGCTCGAGCGCAACGAGCTGGGTCTCGACGCTCCCGTCGGAGAGTCGGGCGTCATGCTGAGCGGGGGCGAGCGCCAGCGGCTCGCGATCGCGCGTGCCCTGCTCGCCGCGCCGCCGATCCTCCTGCTCGATGAGGCGACGGCCTCGCTCGACGGTGTCAACGAGCAACTGCTGCGCGACGCGATCGACGCCGTCGCGCAGGACCGCACACTGCTGGTGATCGCGCACCGGCTCTCGACCGTCGTCGACTCAGACCGGATCATCGTGCTCGACCACGGCAAGGTCGTCGGCGTGGGCACGCACTCCGAACTGGTGGCGTCGACGCCGCTCTACAAGGAGTTGGCCAAGCACCAGCTGCTGGTCTGAGGCCGCGAATCGCCTACTCGACCGCGCGCGTTGCCGTACGGGTCGGAACCGGACGCTCCCCCTCGCGCGTTCCCGTTCTGTCGCCCGTTACCTCGCAGTCCCGCCGTTCGACGGCCGTGCGCGCGGAGTGCGACACAACGGGCGACAGAACGGGAACGCGGCCGGCAGGGCACAGAGCGGCCGAGGTGCGACTCCGGCGGGCGAGGGCCGGCGGGCGAGGCCGGCCGGCTAGAACGTGCCGAAGAAGACCTTCAGCACGAACCCGACGAAGAGCGCGACCGCGATCAGGACGCACGTCACGAGAAGCAATCTGGCCAGCATCAGCTGAGGTCCTTTCCGGTGGATGCTTCGATGTCGCCGCCCGCGGCCGCCACCTCGCGCAGGGCCGCCTCGCTCGACTCCGGGGCGACCCCTGCGATCAGGTCGTCTATGACGCGCACGTGACGTCCCGAGGCGATGGCGTCGAGGGCCGACGCCCGCACGCAGTAGTCGGTGGCGATGCCGACGACGTCGACGTCGTCCACCCCCAGCTTGTCGAGCACGACCGGCAGCTCGTCGCCGTCATCCGACGTGCCCTCGAAGATCGAGTACGCCGGCTTGCCCTGGCCCTTGCGGATGTGCACGTCGATGAGGTCCACGTCGAGCGCGGGATCGTATTGCGCGCCGATCGTGCCGGCCACGCAGTGAACCGGCCAGGTGTCGACGTAGTCGGGAGCCGCATCCACCGCGAAGTGCCCGCCGTTGTCACCTCGGCCATCGGGACCGGGCGCGTCGTGCCAGTCGCGTGACGCGATCACGACGTCGTAGCGGTCGGGATGCGCCCGCAGGTACGCCGTGATGCCCGCGGCCACCGCGTCACCCCCCTCGACGCCGAGCGCTCCGCCTTCGGTGAAGTCGTTCTGCACGTCGATGATGAACAGGGCCCGTGTCATGATGCGCCTCCTGGGTGGGTCACGGCCGGCCTAGTTGTTCGACAGGTTGTCGCCGCAGGTGTATGCCGCGACCGTCAGGGTGTCGAGGGCGGACGTCGCGCTGCTCTTGATCCCGGGGCCGACCGCATAGAACGCGAACACCTCGACGGTGCCGTCCGCCGCGGTCATGAAGCCGGCGAGCGAGTATTCGATGTCGATCCACCCGGTCTTCGCCGTCACGTTGCCGCGCACCACGGCGTTGGCACCGGTGAACCTGCTCGCGAGCGAGCCCGTCTTTCCGGCGACGGGCATCGCATCCCGCACGACATCGAGGTTGAGCCTGCCCGCCTGGATGACCCGCAGCAGGCTCGTCATGGCCGCGGGGGGAACCTGGTTGTCGGGGCTCTCGCCGGAGCCGTCGAGGATCTTGAGCCCCTGCGCCGGGATCTGGAACGCCCCGTTGAGCGCCCCCGGAATGGCCTGCTGAAGGGACGCGAACGTGCCGTCGAAGCCCGACGACTTCGAGACGATGCGCGCCAGCATCTCGGCGAGCGTGTTGTCGCTCGGAAGCAGCATCTGGCTGAGCAGGGTGCGAAGCGGTTGCGATCTGACCTCGCCGAGCCCCGCGGCGGTCGCCAGCGCACTGCCGGTACTGGTCGCCACCGTGCTGTCGACCACTCCCCCGGGATCGGCGTTCTTCAGCGCCGTGACGAAGGCGGCTCCCGCGTTGCCGACGGGATTGGTGCTCCGCGGGCTGGTCTCGGCCTTCGGGTTGGCGCGGTCGCCGTCCACCTGGAGGGCGGTCGTCAACGACTGGTAGCCCTGCGTGCGCTCCGACTGCTTCACGCTCGGCAGCCAGTTGTCGTTCGGGTCCCAGTAGCTCGCGTCGAGCACCACCTGCGAGATCGGTACGCCGGGATGCCGGGTCGCGTACGCCGCGACCACCTGCGAGGCCAGGTCGCTCAACTTGGGTGCGCCCGCGTACACGCTCTCCTGCCCGGGCGGGAGCGCGCTCAGCGTGGGGTCGCCGTGGCCGACGAGCACGATGGTGCCCGGAGTGCTGCCGTCAACCACATCCGTGGCGATCTGGAAGTCGGGATGCAGCACGGCGACCGCGGCCGACGCGACCAGCAACTTCATGGTGCTGGCCGTCGGGACGCCCGTCGATGCCCCGTGATCCCAGAGGACTTCACCCGTGTCGGCCCGCAGCACGCTGCCGCTCAGCGTCATCAGGCGCGGGTCGGATGCCGGACCGGCGATGCTGCAGGTGCGCAGTCGGCTCGCGGTCGGCAGCGCTGACGGAGTCGGACGCGCGGGGGCGGCCGTCGCCTTCGTGGTCGGGACCGGCTCGGGAACCGACGCCACGGCGACGCCCGCGAACACCGCGCCGGTGCCGAGCAGGGCGAACACCGCGCCGATCCCGCCGAACAGCCAGGCACGCGGATGCTTGCGGAAGAGGGCGCCAAGGCCCCCGCCGCTGCTTCCACCGCTTCCGCTGGCCTCCCGAGCCTCACGACGAGACATCGGCTGTTGGTCGGTCACCGATCCATCGTATGCCGAGGGGCCGTGCCGCCCACTGCTCGGGGCCTACTCGCCCGGGTACCTCAGCCCGATCTGCCGACGGATCTCATCGAGCGTTCCCATGATCGCGACCGTCTCCGCCGGCGGCAGGATCGTGCCCGCGAGCTGTCCGGCTGCGACCAGGCGCTCCAACTCGTCCGCCTGGAACTGCATCCCGCGGCCGGGCACCTCGTGCACGAAGCGCTCGATGACGGTGCCGTCGGGCGCAATCAGCGAGAACGAGGTCGGGAAGTACCAAGTCGGATCGATCTCGATCCGGGCCTCCGTGCCGACCAGCACGGCGGTATTCGGACCGGCGGCATCCAGCACGGTGTTCATGATGGCCTTCGCGCCGCTCGGGTAGCCGAGCACGATCGCGTCGTTCTGGTCGACGCCGGTGGGCGTCGGAGTCGACAGCGCGTACACAGACGAGGGTTCGCCTAACACGTCCCAGGCGAACGAGACCGGGTAGATGCCGAGGTCGAGCAGGGCTCCGCCGCCGAGGTCCGGGTTCTGGATCCGGTGCTGCGGATCGGTCGGGAGCTTCTGGTCGTGGTCGACGATCAGCGACCGCAGCTCACCCAGGGCACCCGCGGCCAGCAGCTCGCGGATGCGGATCATGTGCGGCATCCATCTGGTCCACATCGCCTCGAGCACCACGAGCTTCTTCGCCGCCGCGAGGTCGACGACCCCCTGCGCCTCCGCCGCGTTCAACGCGAAGGGCTTCTCGAGCAGCACGTGCTTGCCCGCCTCGAGCGCGAGGGTGGCGTTCGCCGCGTGATAAGGATGCGGGGTGCTGACGTAGATCACGTCCACATCGGGATCCGCGACCAGCGCCTCGTAGCTGCCGTGCGCGTTCGGGATGCCGTGCGCCGCCGCGAAGGCGTCAGCGGCCGCCTGCGTGCGAGATCCCACGGCGGTCACCGTGTGCCCGGTGAGAAGCAGGTCGGAGGTCATGGAGGTCGCGATGCCCCCGGTGCCGAGGATGCCCCAGCGCAGTCGGTCCGTCATGCTGCCCAAGTTAGCCGATCGGGGCGCGCGGGCTGAGAACCGCGCGCCCCGTCGGGGTCATGGGAGCCGTCTAGCAGCCGCCCCAGCGCGCCGCCGCGCGGGTGAAGCTCGAGGGCTCGTTCGGAATGCCACCGTGACTCATGGCGAAGTAGATGCAGACGCCGCCCATGCTGCCCGAGTAGCTCGGGCGGTAGAGCGAGAGGCGGTGCTCGATCGAGTTCCACCACTTGGTGGCAACGGTGGCACCGGTGTTGCCGGAGCCGCCCGCGAGGTTGCCGTCGCAGCCGCGGGACGGGACTCCGTCGCTGCGCACCGAGCCCATGTGACCCCAGGCGCTGCTCGGGTCGAGGCTCGGGTCCTCCGCCATCCAGAACAGGCGCTGCTCCATGCAGGAGTCGTAGCGGAAGTTGCCGGCCGGAACCGCGTCGAGACAGTTCTGAGCACGGATGGCGTTGAACGTCGACGAGAAGGACTGGATGTCGCTGGTCGTCGTTCCGGTGATCATGCCCTGGCCGAGCGGGTCCGAGATGCCGGGCGCGCTTCCGCCGCCGCTGCCCTGGCCCGGGCACGACAGGCCGGCGGCCTGCAAGGCGGCACGACGCGAGGAGCCGGCGTTTGCCCGGCCGGATGCTGTCGGCGCGACCACGATCGGCTTCGGAACCGGCTTCTGGGCGACGTGCTCGCTGTCGGCGGTGAGTGTCGCGGCCGGCTTCACGACCGACACCACGGTGGATGCCGGGATCGCGACGCTGCTCACGGCCGCGGCAGCATCCACGTGGGTGATGCCCCCGCCGACGACCACGGAGGTCGACGCGACCGGTGTGCCGTCGAACGAGGTCTCGGCCGCCTGTGCCGGCGTCAAGAACGATGGGCCGCCTCCCCCGACGAACGGAAGAGCCAGAACAAGCACGGTCGCAAAAACCGTGCCCAGAATCACAGTACGTTTCATGGTCAAGTCCCCCCGGACCAAGCTCAGCTCGACGCCCCTCCCCCCGGAGCGGTGCCGTGCTCGGAAACCTACGCTGCCTGAGGACCGGAAACAAGGCAGAAAGTCCCGAATGGGCCCGAAAACGGCCTGTCGCCCCCCGGAGTGGGGGAGCGATCAGGCGCTTTTCAGGCTCCTTCGAGGTCGTTTGGTACCCTGGACGCTGGCTTATGACTTTTCATCCCACTCACGTCGTGATCGGCGCCGCCGTCACTGCCTTCTCGCTCACCGCGATTCTGTCGGTGGCTCCGCCGACCCAGCCGAGCGTTCTGCAGGGCTACATCGCGGCGCACGCGCAGCGGCTCGACGTCTCGCCGACGGCTCAGGCCAAGGTCTCGCCGGTGGGCGTCGCGACCACGCGCGATGGCTACTCGGCGACCCCTGGCATCCAGTCGCTCGTCAACGGGGGCACCAACTACGACTGGGCCAAGCTCGTGCTGCTCGACGGCGGCTTCCCGATGACCGAGGCCAACGTCACCGTGATGACGAGATGGATGCGTCAAGAGAACGGCGCCGACGACTGGTGGAACCGCAACAACCCGCTCAACAACGGCCTCGGCTCGGGCGGCGGCGGCGGAACCGGCACCTATGCCAACCTGCAGATCGCGGCCAAGTACCTCGCGGCGAACCTGCGGCGACCGATGTTCGCGAGCATCGCCAGCAAGTTGGATGCCAACGCCCCCACCGCAGAGATCGAGTACGCCATCTGGTACTCGGGTTGGGCGACCGGGCACTACGCCAACGGCGCGCACTGGCACTACACGCCGGTCAAGGTCGTGAAGGCGCCCGCCGGCGCCTGGTAGTTGCGTAGATCACCGCGACGATCGGTTCGCGGAGTTCACACGCCGCTACGCGGCGGAACTGGAGACGAATCCGGCCTTCGCCGAGTTGCGGTCGCTTGTCGCCCAGCATCCGAAGACCACGCTGCTCTACGGGGCGAAGTCTCCGCTGAATGAGGCCGCGGTGCTGGTCGACCTGCTGACGAAGAAGGCGGATCCCGCGGCCTAGAGCCCGAGCTCGCGCGCCACCAGCATGAGCTGCACCTCGGTGGTTCCCTCGCCCACCTCGAGGATCTTCGAGTCGCGGTAGTGCCGCGCGACGACGAACTCGTTCATGAATCCGTAGCCGCCGAAGACCTGCGTCGCGTCGCGCGCGTTGTCCATCGCGGCCTCGCCGGCGATGAGCTTGGCGATGGCCGCCTCCTTCTTGAACGCGCGGCCCGCGATCATCAGCTGCGCCGCACGGTAGTAGGCCAGGCGCGCGATGTGGGCCCTGGCCTCCATCCGGGCAATCTTGAAGCTGATGCCCTGGTAGGCCGAGATCGGCCGGCCGAAGGCCTCGCGCTCCTGCGCGTAACGCACACTCGCGTCGACGCAGCCCTGCGCGGCCCCCACCGCCATCGCGGCGATCGCGATCCGGCCCTCGTCGAGGATGCGCAGGAAGTTGGCGAATCCCCTGCCGCGTTCTCCGAGCATGTTCTCGTCGGGCACCCGGACGTCGACGAAGGTGAGCGGATGCGTGTCCGACGCGTTCCACCCGACCTTGTTGTACGCCTTCTCGACAGTCAGACCCGGTGTGCCGCTCGGGATCACGAAGCTGCTGATCTCTTTACGGCCATCCTTCTCGCCGGTGACGGCGGTCGCCGTGATCAGCTCGGTGATGTCGGTGCCCGAGTTGGTGATGAACTGCTTGCTCCCGTTGATCACCCACTCGCCCGCCGCGTCGTCGTGCTCGGCGCGGGTGCGGGTGCCGCCCGCGTCGCTGCCGCCTCCCGGCTCGGTGAGGCCGAAGGCGCCGAGCGCCTCGCCGCGCGCCAGCTTGGGCAGCCACTGCTGCTTCTGCTGCTCGGTGCCGAAATGGAAGATCGGCATCGCCCCGAGCGAGACGCCGGCTTCGAGCGTGATGGCGATGCTCTGATCGACCTTGGCGAGCTCTTCGAGCACCAGGCAGTGGGCGAAGTAGTCGGCGCCCATGCCGTCGTACTCCTCGGGGAAGGGCAGCCCGAACAGTCCCATCTCGGCCATGCCCGCGACGACCTCGTAGGGGAACGAGTGCTCCTCGTCGTGCCGCGCTGAGACCGGCGCGATGACCTCGTTCGCGAAGTCGCGGACCGTGGACTGGAGGTCCTGGTATTCGGACGGAAGATCGACAGCCGCGTCGCTGCTCATGTGCCCATCGTTTCGACTCGTGGTGCGCTTTCGGTTACTGCTTGCTAACCGGATTCACTGTAGGCGCACCACGACGGCCATGGCAAGACTCGGGTGTTTCGCTCAGCCCGGCTCGGCCGCCTCCAGCAGGCACGCCATCGCCATCCCGGCCAGGATGCGCGCACTCCGCGGTCGAGGGCCGATGTGCCCGGCGCTGAAGGCCGTCGAGTTGAGCAGCCCGAACACCCCCTGAAGCCGGAGCTCGCACTCGTCGCGATCCAACTCGGGTCGCACCTCGGTCAGCACCGCGCGCCACTGCTCGAGGTACGCGCGCTGGAGCGAGCGCACGCGTCGGCTGGCCTCCGGGGGCAGCAGGCCGAGATCCCGGCCCTGGATGAGGATGGTGTCGCTCTCCTGCAGGGCGAAATCGGTGTGGAACGCCACCAGGCGCTCCAACTTCTCGGCAGCCGGGACGTCGTCGGCCACGATCTCCTGCGCGGCCCCGAGCAGCCGTTGACTGACCGCGACCAGCAGCTCGACCAGCACGGCCTCTTTGTTGGCGAAGTGCTTGTACAGCGCGGGTCCGCTCACGCCGGCCGCCTCGCCCAGGTCGCCGATCGTCACCTCGGCGTAACTGCGCGCCGCGAACAGAGTGGCCGCGGCCGCGAGGTACGCGGATCGGCGGCTGGCCTTCTGCGTGGCTCTCCAGGTGCTGGGCATGGACGGCATTTTAGGTGCTGGACAGCGTGATCCGGGGTCCGTTAGCCTGAATTCAGTTAGCGGACGATAACCGAAGGCGAGTCATGGCGACGACCAGCTATCGCGACCTGGTGCGCGAGTTGCACGAGCGCACGGCCCTCGTCGCCCTGGGCGGACCGCAGAAGTCCCGCGAACGGCACGTGAGCCGCGGCAAGCTGCTGGCTCGCGATCGCGTGAGCGCCCTGCTCGACCCCGGCAGCCCCTTCATCGAGGTGGCCCCGCTCGCCGCCTGGGAGCTGTACGACAACGAGAGCCCCTCGGCCGGTGTCATCGCCGGGATCGGGGTGGTGCACGGCAGGCACGTGATGGTGGTGGCGAACGACGCGACGGTCAAGGGCGGCACCTACTACCCGATGACCGTCAAGAAGCACCTGCGCGCACAGGAGATCGCACTCGAGAACCGGCTGCCCTGCCTCTACCTGGTCGACTCGGGCGGCGCGTTCCTGCCCCGCCAGGACGAGGTCTTTCCCGACCGCGACCACTTCGGGCGCATCTTCTACAACCAGGCCAGGATGTCGCGGGCCGGCATCCCGCAGCTGTCGGCCGTCCTCGGGTCGAGCACGGCGGGCGGCGCCTATGTGCCGGCGATGAGCGACCAGACCGTGATCGTGCGCAACCAGGGCACCATCTTCCTGGGCGGGCCTCCCCTGGTGAAGGCCGCCACCGGCGAGGTGGTGAGCGCCGAAGACCTCGGAGGCGGGGTCACCCACGCCCGCCTCTCGGGGGTCGTCGATCACCTGGCCGAGGACGACCACCACGCGCTCCAGATCCTGCGCGACATCGTCGCGACGCTGCCGGCGACGCCGACACTCCCCTATCTGCCCGCCGCCGTCGCTGCGCCGGAACGGCCCACCGACGAGCTCGTGGACGTCGTGCCGGTCAGCCTGTCGACCCCGTACGACGCGCACGAGATCATCCGGCGCGTGGTCGACGGCGGCTCCTGGCTCGAGTTCAAGCAGGAGTACGGCACGACCCTGGTGACCGGTTTCGCGCGGCTGTACGGGCATCCGGTCGGCATCGTGGCCAACAACGGCGTGCTGTTCTCAGAGTCGGCACTCAAGGGCGCGCACTTCATCGAGCTGTGCGATCAGCGCGGCATCCCGCTGATCTTCTTGCAGAACATCGCCGGTTTCATGGTCGGCCGCGAGTACGAGGTCGGCGGCATTGCCAAGCACGGCGCCAAGATGGTCAACGCGGTGGCCTGCGCGCGGGTGCCGAAGTTCACGGTCGTGGTCGGCGGCTCGTTCGGAGCCGGCACGTATTCGATGTGCGGCCGGGCGTACTCGCCGCGCTTCCTGTGGCTCTGGCCGGGTGCCCGGGTCTCGGTGATGGGCGGGCAGCAGGCGGCATCCGTGCTGTCGACGATCCGGCGCCAGCAGCTCGAGGATGCCGGCGAGACCTGGTCGGCCGACGACGAGGCCGCGTTCCAGGCGCCGGTGCTCGAGCAGTTCGAGGAGCAGGGCAGCCCCTACTACTCGACCGCCAGACTCTGGGATGACGGCGTGATCGACCCCGCGCGCACCCGCGAGGTGCTCGGCCTGGCGGTCGACGTCTGCATGCGCGCCCCGATGGAGGACGTCGGCTACGGCGTCTTCCGGATGTAGGCGGGCTCCGCCATGACCAACGCCCCGTTCTCTTCCGTGCTGATCGCCAACCGCGGCGAGATCGCCTGCCGCATCATCGGCACGCTGCGCCGGCTCGGCATCCGCTCGATCGCGATCTGCACCGAGGTGGATGCCGCGGCTCGCCACGTGCGCCTGGCCGACGAGGCCGTGCGGGTGAGCAGCTACCTGAGCATCGACGAGGTGCTCGCGGCCGCGGAGAGGACCGGCGCCGCCGCGATCCACCCCGGCTACGGATTCCTCGCCGAGAACCCCGCATTCGCCGCCGCGTGCGAGCGGGCGGGCGTCGTGTTCATCGGCCCGTCGAGCGAGGCGATCGGGATCATGGGCGACAAGATCGCCGCCAAGGCCGCGGTCGCCGCCCGCGCCGTGTCCACCGTGCCGGGTGCCGGCGAGCCCGGGATGACCGATGAGCAGCTGATCGCCGCCGCCGCCGCCGTGGGCTTCCCCCTGCTGATCAAGCCCTCGGCCGGAGGCGGCGGCAAGGGCATGCACGTGGTCGCGAGCGCCTCTGAGTTGCCGGCCGCCCTCGCATCCGCGCGCCGCGAGGCCGCCGCGAGCTTCGGTGACGACACGCTGCTGCTCGAGCGCTACCTCGCCTCGCCCCGGCACATCGAAGTGCAGGTGATGGCCGATGGGCACGGCAACGTCATCCATCTCGGCGAGCGCGACTGCACGCTGCAGCGCCGCCACCAGAAGGTGATCGAAGAGGCGCCCAGCCCGATCATCTCGCCCGAGACACGCGAGCGCCTGGGGGTCGCCGCCTGCGAGACGGCCCGTTCGGTGTCGTACTCGGGCGCGGGCACCGTCGAGTTCATCGTGTCGAACAATGCGCCCGACGAGTTCTTCTTCATGGAGATGAACACGCGCCTGCAGGTCGAGCACCCGGTGACCGAGGCCATCACCGGGCTCGACCTGGTCGAGCTGCAACTGCGGGTGGCGGCGGGTGAGCCGCTCGGGATCTCGCAGGCCGACGTCACCTTCACCGGGCACGCGATCGAGGCGCGCGTCTATGCGGATGACCCGATGACCGACTTCCTGCCGACCGGCGGCCGCGTGCGGCTCCTGCGCGAGCCGTCGGGCGATGGCGTGCGGGTGGACAGCGCGCTGCTGCCCGGGTTGCGGGTCTCGAGCGACTACGACCCGATGCTCGCCAAGGTGATCGCCTGGGCGCCAGACCGGGATGCCGCGATCGCCCTGCTGTGCCGCTCGCTCGCCGAGACCGCGGTGCTCGGCGTCACGACCAACCTCGAGTTCCTGCAACTGCTGCTCGAGCTCCCGCAGGTCGCCTCCGCCACGATGGACACCGAACTCATCGGGCGCGAGCTCGGGTCGCTGAGATTCGCCGAAGCCGACGACACCGTGTTCGCGACGGCGGCGCTGCTTCTGTTCGCCGCGCGGTGGGCAACGTCGAGCGACGCGCCGTGGGGTCGGCCGAGCGGCTGGCGTCTCGGCGAACCGGCCCCGCTGCGATACCGCCTGGCGGTGGAGGGGCGCGGCGACGACCCGGGCGTGCACACGGTGGAGGTCTTGGGGACGCCGGCTTCGGCACTCGTGTCGGTGGATGGCGCGGAGACCGTGCCGGCATCCGTCGTTCGGGTCGACGAGGCGGTCGACGGCGCGGTCGACGGCGGCGCCCTCGTCTCGGTGGCCGGCGTCGGGCGGACCATCGTGAGTTGGGCCTCAGACACCACCGTCTCTAGCAACACCGTGGAGTTCGCGGCCGATGGCGTCACCTGGCGCCTGCGCGAGGTGCCGCCCGAGCGCCGGACGAGCGCCGACGTCGTCGCGGTGCCGACCGTCAGCTCGCCGATGCCGGGGTCGGTGGTCGCGGTGCTGGTGGCATCCGGTGATGAGGTCGAGGCCGGTGAGCCGCTGATCATCGTCGAGGCGATGAAGATGGAGCACGTGCTGACGGCTCCCAGCGCAGGAATCGCCCACCTCGACGCGGCGATCGGGGATCATGTGGAGCGAGGGCAACTGCTCGCCAGAGTCGAAGCGCGCATCGAAGCGCCCACGAAGGAGTGACCGGATGACGCGATCGATCGTTCAACGCGGCCTCTACTTCGACGAGCTCGAGACCGGCGTCGTCTACGAGCACCGGCCGCGGCGCACCGTGTCGGAGGCCGACAACATCCTGTTCACCACTCTCACCATGAACACGCAGGCGCTGCACCTGGACGCCGTCTCGAGCGAGGGCACGGAGTTCGGCGAGCGCCTGGTCAACAGCATGTTCACGCTCTCGACCCTGGTCGGGCTGTCGGTGGCACAGCTCACGCAGGGCACCATCGTGGCGAACCTGGGATTCTCGGAGGTGCGCTTTCCGTCGCCCGTCCGCGTCGGCGACACCCTCGAGGCCTCGACCGTGGTCACCGAGAAGCGGGAATCGAAGAGCCGCCCGAGCCAGGGAATCGCCACCTTCGAGCACACCATGCGCAATCAGCGCGGCGAGGTGGTGTGCGTCGCGGTGCGGAACACGCTGATGCTGATGACGCCTGCCGACAAGCCCGCGGGCGAGTGATGATCGGCCCCGCGCTGCTGTTCTGCCCCGCCGATCGGCCCGACCGGTACGGCAAGGCGGCCGATGCCGCCGATTCGGTGATCCTCGATCTCGAGGATGCCGTGGCTCCCGACAACCGCGCATCGGCCCGCGAGTCGGTGGTCGCCTCGACTCTCGCCCCCGCCCGCACGATCGTGCGCGTCAACCCGGCCGACACCCCCGACTTCGAGCTCGACCTGGAGGCCGTGCGCCGCTCCTCCTCTCGCACCGTCATGCTCGCCAAGACCGAGAGCGCCGGCCAGCTGGATGCGTTGACCGACTTCGAGGTCATCGCCCTGTGCGAAACGCCGGCCGGCGTCGAGAACGCCGCAGCGATCGCCGCGGCACCGAACGTCATCGCCCTCATGTGGGGAGCCGAGGATCTGGTGGGCGCCATCGGCGGGCGCTCCAGCCGTCACGCCGACGGCACCTATCGCGATGTCGCCCGCTACGCGCGCTCGCGGGTGCTGATCGCGGCGGCCGCGGCGGGCAAGGCCGCGATCGACACGGTCCACCTCGACATCGCCGACCTGGACGGTCTCGCGGCGGAGGTGGAGGACGCCGCGGCGGTCGGATTCGCCGCCACCGCCTGCATCCATCCCACCCAGGTCGCGGTGATCCGCCAGGGCTACGCGCCGACGGCCGACGAGATCGCCTGGGCCGAGCGGGTGCTCAGCGCGGCCCAGGCGAATCCCGGTGTGTTCCGTTTCGAGGGTCGGATGGTCGACGGCCCGGTGCTCATGCAGGCGCGGGCGGTGCTGGCGCGCCGCTAGTGAATGGCGGTGAACCGCTTGCGCCGGTGCGCCGGCTTCTCGATCTCATCGAGGATCGCCAGCGCGAGGTCGGCCGCCGAGATGGTCGACTCCCCCGCCTCGTTGCGCAGCAGCACGTCGCCGCCCAGCTGGTACGCGCCCTTGACGGGCGTGGACTCCCACGAGCCGAACTTCTCTGGCGGGCTGACGTAGAACCAGTCGACCGACTCGGGCGTCGCGCGCAGGTCGTCGAGCACGTTGAGTCCGGTCACGACCTCGGGCTTGACGTCGGCCGGGATGTGCTCGTGCGTCACGTCCCAGAGCCGCGGCCCGCCCGGCTCGGTGTGCAGCGACGAGGCGCCGCCGACGTGGGCAACACGGGTGGGCGTGCCATCGACGCGGCGCGCGAGCTCGCGCACGACGTCCTCGACCTTGCCCGCCATGTCGCCGCGCGGCGAGAGCGCGCTGATCACCACGTCGCGACCGGGGACGACCTGGTCGAGCACGGCGGCATCCAGAACCGATCCGGTGACGTAGTCGACGCCGGCGATCGGCGCGGTAGGCGCGGTGCGGCTGACCGACGTGACCTCGTGACCGCGGCGGGCCGCCTCGGCGACGATCGCGGCGCCCGCGTAGCCGGTACCGCCCAGAACAGTGATGCGTGACACGGTAGAACTCCTATGCTCTCTTTGAGTAACTTAGAGAGGGTAACCCACCCCGCGACCTCGTGGGAGTAGGCACTTTGAGGTAAGAGAGGAACCACGCGGTGACCGTCGGAGCATGGGACCCCTATCAGCGCGACTGCCCATCGCGCCTGCTGCTCGACCGGATCGGCGACCGCTGGACCGTCCTCATCGTCGGCACGCTCGACGCCGGGCCGCGACGCTTCACCGAGATCGCGACCGCGGTCGAGGGCATCTCGCAGAAGATGCTGACCCAGACGCTGCGGTCGCTCGAGCGCGACGGCTTCGTCTCCCGCACCGCGTATCCCGTGGTGCCCCCGCACGTCGAATACGAGCTGACCGAGCTCGGCCGCTCGCTGCAGCAGCAACTGCGAGCGCTCGAGGGCTGGGCCATCGAGAACATGGATGACGTGGTGCAGCGCCAGGCCGCGTACGACCAGCGGGTGGCGAGCTAGGCAACCCACCGAAACAGAGCCACCTGTCAGAATCGAACTGACGACCTATTCATTACGAGTGCTCCGGCGGGATACGGATTCCCTGTTTCAGGCGTTGCTAGCCTTGCAGTACTCGTCCCGGACTACCCCTCGGTCGTTCTGGGGGGACGCCCGGGGGACGCGCTCGAATCGAGTGTTCGTTCATCGGGGTCACCACCGCGCAGAGTCGGTGCCGATCATCTCAATCTAGCGCTGACTAACCAGGTCAAGCCCAAGCATGTCTATTCCCCATCGTTGCCTCGGCGTAAGTCGACGCATGCCATTATTTGGCGATGCAGATCTTCTTGAGCCACTCGAGCGCAGACAGCGACCTCGTAGCTCAGGTCAAGGCTGCGGTACGTTCCCTCGCAGCCGTCTATTGCACGGAGGATGACGTCCAAGCCGGCATCAACGTGCACTCAAAGATTCAGGCTCAGATCCGCAAGAGCGACCTAATGATCGTGCTTCTATCGCACAACGGAGCCGCCTCTCCCTACCTACATCAGGAGATCGGCTTCGCCAAGAGCGCCGGAAAGCTGATCATTCCGGTGGTTTCAACGGACGTCTCGGCACGCAGCCTCGGGATGCTTGAGGGCATCGAGTACATCCAGCTCGACGACGATGTTGACTGGCTAACACGCCTCAGCATTCGGGTGGAAGCCGTCGTACGGACCAGCGAAGCGAAAGCAAAGGCCGACAAGGCCACCACTGATCTGGTGCTCAGCGTCGTAGTCCTCGCGGCAGTGCTGCTCGCAGCGAGACAACTCTGACCCTGGCCCGCACACGCGCGTGGCCATGGAAGGGTATTCAGCCAACTCTTGTGGGGAGAGTCCAGACGCATTTGAACCTCTCGTAGCTAGAAGTTGGCCGGTCCTCGAGGAGAAACGTTTCGGGCGACAATTTCGAACGCGCGTGCCGATAGGTTTCACTCATGCTGGAGACGGTGATCGGCCCTATTGGCGCCCTCGCGGGAGTCGTAATCGGCTCCATTCTGACTTTCGTGTTCACGAGACGGGCGCAGACATCGAAGGCACTCCACGACGCCCGACTCGCCAGTTTCGCCCGGCTGGCTGCGACGTCGATGGAGTACCGTCGCACGCTCATGGCGCGGTGGTTTGCCGACTCCGATGAGGCCAAAGCATCGGTTGGCAGCAGCGTGTACGAAACGCGCTCCGCCGCCTGGGCGGCGTTGTTCGAAGTGCAGCTCGTCGCACGCACGCAAGCTGTCTCCGATCTGGCGAAGGAGGCGGTCAACGTCACCGACGACATCAGGGATTCCACGGATCAGCCTGACCTCGCGCTTCGGGCCGACCTCTCCCGCACGGCCGTAGAAGCCTTCATCAAGGCGGCACGATCGGAGACGGCATCGAAGTCGCGAGCCACGTGACAGAGACCCTCGCCGAGGCTCTCACCCGGGTCGCCGATGATCTGCGGGTCAATCGCGTCCAGGTGCCTGAACATTGGCGCGAGGAGCTGCGGGCGGGTCTCGGCGGACGAGATCTGGACTCGCTGGGGCCGGACAACGCGGATGCGCTGGTTGCTGCCTACGTCGACTCCAAGGACGCTCGACTCGACGACGTGACCGCCATCTTGTTCGGACAGGCGATGAGTGACCTCATCGCGGCGAACCCGGCCACGATCGGACCGGCGCTCGTCAGTCGCCGCCTCGACCTCTTCATGACGGAGATCGTCGTGCAGAGCCGGCTGGCATCGAAGTACTTCCACGAGGGCCGCCGCCATGTTGGCGAGCCGAGCGGAAGGTGGCTGCTCACGCGATCGCTTCGCCTCAACGCCAGCGTGCTCACGCGCAACGACCGTGCACGCCCGGAGCAGAAGAAGATGGGCCATTCGCAAGCCGCGACGGCAGCGGCGCTCATGGCACGCGTCGACGAGGACGGGGGGCGTCGTTCCGAAGTGCTCACCGAGGGACTGCATCACTCTTTGGAAGCGGAGAAATGGGGAGATACGTCGCGAGAGCACGACGGCTTCGCCGTCGAGCTGGCACTACGACTGTCGGAGTTTGGCGGGCGCGACACGTTCCTGCCTGTGGCGGGTGCAATATCGCGGCTGTCCAAGACGGAGAATGCAACGTCCCGTGGGCTCGTCGGCGACGTCCATTTTGCCCGCGCGGCCATCGCACTCGCAGAGCTCGCGCCGGACCAGGCCGTGCCTCAATTGTTCTCGGCCGTCGACCAATACAACAAGGCGATCGCCCTCCCCCACGGTCCGCAGGACGCCGACCTCGGGTACCACTACGCCAAGCGGGGCCGCTCCTATTCGCTCCTCTACCGGCTGGCGGTCGACGATGCGGGGAGACGAGACACCCTTCAACTGACGCGCGCACTCGCCGACTGGAGCGAGCCGAGTGCGATTCCTCATCGACGCGACCACGAGGTCGCCCAGTTGCTCCTCGACAGGGCGCGACTCTCGGCAGCGCGTGGCGACACAGCAGCGCGCGCCGCCGACATCGCCGAGGCTTCGCGACTCATCGCGGGAGGCATGGAAGGGCGATCAGGGGACGCAGTTCGGGCGGGCGCGATTGGAGCAAGCATCGAGGACGCCCTGGACCGCGCCGACCCGGATCGCGTAGTCGAACTGCTGCGCTCGGCCACAAGCCTGAGCGCTGACGCTCCGGCGCCGTCCGGCGAGATGGCGAAAGCGGCGATCTGGCTACGCAGCCGCGCCGATGATCGGGATTGGCGGCGCCTCGCCGAAGAGGTGCTGGACCGGATCGAGATCGATGTCGCCCACCCGGCGCTGACTCCTGCCGCGCGAGGAAACGTCGCCGGCCACGCCGCCGGGCTCGCCCGATTTCTCGCTCTCGATGGGAGCGATGACACGAGCAGCATCCTGCGAGCGCTGGAGCTCAGCCGAGCCCACATCGCCATCGCGGATCCACTGTCAGCACCGGCACTCGATGGTGCTGCGCAATCCGCGCACGCCTATGCGAAGTCGCGAGGATCGCACTCGGACGCCCCCGATGAGGATGTGCTCGGAAACTGGCAGGACGTCGCCCTCTGGAGCATCGGCGCACTCCAAACCCAGCAGAAGGTGCGCACCACCGTCGACGCGCGGTTCGATCTGCTCGGTTGTGTGCTACGTCTCTCTGAGGCGGCAATCGTCCTCTTCACTGCCTCAGGGGACACGGCGTGGGTGCGCAGTGCTGAGGAGGGATTGCATGTCGCCCGAGACATCGAGCCCGACCCGGCGATGGACCAGATCGCAGCGCAACTGGCTGCAGTCCTGCTCACTGCACCCCTGCTTTCGACGGGCGCTGCGCCCGGCAAGAGCAGGCGCGTCAGCGCCCCCGCCGGCGCACCCGCATCCATTGCATCCACACCCGCACCTGCGACCGCCTGGTTGAAACTCGCTGAAGCGGATGCCAGTACGGGTGCTGCCGCCGAATCGCTGCGCGCGAAGGCAGCGGTTTTGCTCGCCAATCTGGCATCCGAGAGCGACGGAAAGCTTGGCGGCAAAGCGCGAGGTGGGCGTCGTGGAGTTACCGGCATCACTGACCCCTACGGCATCACGCGCCAGCTGGTCGTGCTGAAGCGCGTCGATGCCGCTGCAGCCCAGCGCGAGTTCGAGGCGCTCCGCTACATCAGACAATGGGCTCGGGAGGCCGGGGCGACAGCGTGGACGGCCCCGGAACCACTCGGCATCGTGCCCGACGGCGATGACGCCACGCTGGTGATGCGGCGACTCCCCGGCTACACCTTGGCTCATCACGCCCTCGACCATCTCGAGGGACCTGGCGCGGATCCGCGCTCGATGTTCGCTGTTGCGGTCGATGCGCTGGCGGACTTCCATACCGCGATGCCGAAGTCCGGACGACCCGAGAATGTGATGCACGCCTATCAGTCGGCGGCCTCCTTCATCGCTGGCGCGGATGCCGGCGCGCAATCCACCGACGATGTCGCTCCCATCCTTCTCGCCGGCTCACCCCTGGCTAAGAAGGATGCCCACTCTGGGAACTGGATATGGTCGGGTGCCGCGGGGGCGTTGGTCCTCCTTGACGTGGAGAGCACGGCGACGAGGCCGGCGATGGTCGAACTGAGCACTCTGTTGGATGACCTTCCGCTGTACCCCTTGAACGACCCGGGGTGGACAACTCGGACTGACCTGGCACGCCGCTACAACGAACGGCTCCCACGCGAGACCCGCATGCCGGATGGTGACTTGCGGACCGCTCTCCAAGCGGGGGCACTCAACGTCGCGGTGATCGGAATCGCCCGCCTCCTTCGGCGAGGACGGGGCACGAGTTCACGAGGCGCAAGACTGTCCGACTTGCAGGAGCGTCACTACCAAGCGCTCCTCCAGCACCTCAGCACCGAGGCCGCTGATCGCCGGGTGCGTGAGGCGGCGACACGGCTCGCCGTCGAGAAGCGGGCACCTTCCTAGACCCGAAGCCCGGGGCGTGAGAGGAAGCTCACCTTAGCAGGGCCCCGGTAAGCGCATCAGGCCCGCCTTTCCGGGCTTCTTTGCACTCCAACTGTCCCGAAACACACCATCATCTGTCTCACGGGGACACTGGGGTACACACGGTTCGAGCGTGAACTTCCACTGTTTGCACGGTTCCGAGGGCCTGACCCATGACAACTGGACCATGTACTGCGAGTGTCCAGGTGCCTAGCGGATGGGCGTAGTCTATCGGGTGATCTGCACGTCGACGTAGCCGACGGCATCGAGCAATTGACGGACTCGTAGCTCATCGCCTTCAGGACTCCGAGGGGCCAATTGGATTGAGAGGATCGGCAGCGGCCCGGGCCGTCCGACGGTGCGACAATCGTCGTTTTGGTCTCGATGGGCCTGGGCGTCGCTATCCTCCCGTCGAGCACTCGCCGAATCGGCATGCACGGGATGCGCTACCTCTCGCTTCGAACGTCGGCCGAGCCGGCGGAGTTCTATATCGCCACGTCAGCTGCAGGCGAGGAAGTGACGGCCGAGAACTTCCGCGACATTCTGCAGCAATCGTCATTTATTGAGGCCTAGTCGGCGCGCTTCGACGGTGGCTCAGCGGAGGCCAGACGCACGATGAGCGGGATCACCTGCTCCAACTGCTCCTTCTCCGCGTCGTTGAGCCGGGCATTGATGACCGCATTGAGCCGTCGCGCTCGGCTCTCCCGATCGCGGGCGATAGCCCGACGCCCCGCTTCAGTGACAGTGACCAGCTGAGCACGGCCGTCGTGGGGGTGCCTCGAGCTGGAGGCTTCGCCGCGGCCCACGAGTTGCTGGACGACGACGGTCATGGATTGATGACGGATGCGACAGATCTCAGCCAACTGAGCGATGGTCATCGGTCCGTCTCGCTCCAACAGCCCCAGCGCTGCAGCCTGGTTTGCCGGGAGTGAATCGGCAACGCGGGTGGCACGCACCAGCTCACCGATCGCCGCGCGCAACTCCTCGCCCAACTCTGAATGCACGTCCATGCCCGGAGCCTACCGAGTCGACTGGTCAAATGTGCAGTTCGGCTGTATAGTCCATTTACACAGGCAAACTGTATAAACGAATGGAAACCATAATGACCTACAACCCTTATGAGAATGCGATCCCCACGGGCGTCTTCGACCTGAGCAGTCCGGACTTCGCTGACGGCGGTCCGCTGCCGTCGACGGCTTGGAGTTCCGACACGACCCCCGGCACCTCTCCGGCGCTGACATGGGGGACCCTCCCGGAGGGCACGAGCGGCGTGCTCGTGACCGTATTCGACGCCGATGCGCCCGTCCCCGGTGGCTTCTGGCACTGGGCCGCCATCGTGCCGGCAGCTAACGGTGGACTTGCGGCAGGCGCGGGCGCTCCGGACGGATCTCAACTGCCGCCGCTGAGCACCGCCCTCCCCAACTCATTCGGCGTCTCGGGCTACGTCGGCGCCCAGCCGCCCGCGGGAACGGGAGTACACCGTTACTTCATCGCAGCGACCGCGCTGAATGTGACGTCTCTCGATCTTCCCGCCGAGACCTCCTTGGCCATGCTTCACGCTGCGGTCATTCCGCACACCCTTGGCCGCGCCGTGATCGTCGGAACGGCTACGGCCGCCGATTGAGTCCGCCCGGTTCTCTACCGAACGCGCGTTCAGTAGAGTTCTGGTAGCGACAGTCGAAGGGTCTGGCAATGGTGCAGCACCCACAAGCGCGAGCGACACGCGAGCGCGGTACTGATGCGCCATCACTGGAGGGTGCGATCCGCGAGCGGCTGCAGACGCTTGCGCGGTCGCACGCGGTCGAGGTCATCTGCCCTTTCCACCCCGGCTCGTCGCTCGATCCGCAGCTGTTTCGGAACGCGTACCTGCTTGTGGATGAAGCCCTCACGAACGTGATCACTCACGCTCGAGCCGATCGGATCCGCATCGGCATCCTTCAAACCGACGCTTCGTTGTGCGTCATCATCGAAGACGATGGCGTCGGCTTCGATCAAGTCGCCCAGCGGCTCGAGTCGACGCACGGCATCCGGGTGATGAAAGAGCTTGCCCTGTCGTTGAACGCCGCTCTCGACATCTCTTCCATCCCCGGATGGGGAACCAGCGTCAAGGCGACCTTTCCCCTTGAGCCGTTCACGACACGATTCCAGCAACGCGTGAATGTCCTAGTCGCCGAGTCGAGGCCGGCTTTGAGGGCCGGGCTCGGCTCGATCATCTCGCGTGCTGACATGTCGATCACGATTCTCGGCGAGGTCGGGACGACCTCGGACGCTTTAGATTTCGTGCGCGCGGCGTCACCGACGATCGCACTGGTCGGGCTGGGATTCGAGGACGACGCTCCGCCTCTGATCGCCGAGCTTGTGCGGATCCGCCCCGAGATGCCTGTCATCGTGGTCAGCACGCCGTGGACCACTCACGATCTGCTGCAGCGAGCCTTCGCCAGCGGTGCCTACCTCTGCGTGGATGCCGCTAATGATGGCCGCACCATCGCCAATGCTGTGGAGGCTGCGATCCGGGGGCAGGCGGTGCGCGCCTCTCATCGGTCGGCGCGACCCGACCTTCACATGAAGACCGTCGAGAACGCATTGACACCGCGCGAACGAGAGGTTCGCGCTCTCATGGAACTCGGTCGGTCAGATCGTGAGATCGCGGTCGCCTTGGACATCGCGATCAAGACCGTGGAAAAGCATGTGAGCGCAGTCCTCCACAAGACCGGGGCACGCTCCCGGCTCGAACTGGTCTTGCAGAACAAGCTCGACGGCCAGGTGGTCGTTCATGAGGGTGGCGGGCGAGTTCGGGCATTGCGCCCCCCGACGATCTAGCTCGTCAGAGGTCGATGACCGATCTCAAGCCCACCGCCTCGGTCCGCGCTGCCGAGGCGAGACTCACGACATCGATGAAGGTCATGAAGAATGACGCTCCTCTCCCCCGCCAGACTCCTGGATCGCCGCCCACCCCGGCCGAGATGCCGGAGTGGCGAGCCGCGTCGATGACCCTCTGATAACTCGAATCGACGACGTCTGAACTCGTCCCGATCGACAAGCCCATCTCGATGGCCAGATCGACGGGTCCGACGACTAGGGCATCCACTCCTCCGACCGCGGCGATCGCGTCGGCATTCTCGACAACGGCCCGGCTCTCGATCATCACCATCACCGCCGTGGCGGCGTTCGCGCGTTCGACCCGAGCCGAGAGATCGGTTCCGTATCCCGTGGCGCGGGAGATCCCCACCCCGCGAGTCCCTTCGGGCGGATACCTAGCGAACCGCACGATGCGGGCCGCTTCGGCGGCCGTATCGACACAGGGAACCATGACACCGTCGATCCCCAGTTCGAGCGCGCTCGTGATGGGGACCTCGCCGTGACCTCCGACTCGGACGACGACGTAGGCGCTTCCGAGCGTGACGGCCGCCAGGCAGTCCCTCATCGATTCGAGCGTGAACGCGCCATGTTCCCCGTCGATGATCACGACGTCGAACCCGGACGTGGACAGAACCTCGGCGACCCCCGGATCCGGGATCGTCAACAACGCGGAGTTCAGAGGTTCGGCAGCACCGAGTCGCGCCCGCAGCGCCTCATGCGGCCTCGGCATCGATCTTCCAGCTGTATTCGAGTCCTTTTATGAGAGCGAAGAGGATCGTGTTCAAAGGAGCCTCAACGCCGCTGCGGTCGGCCGCCTTGAGGATCGCCCCGTTGAAGGCGTCGACTTCGGTCGGGCGCCGCGCTTCGACATCGAGCAGCATGGATGCCTTGCCCGCAATGATTCCGTCCTTCTTGATTCCGGCATGCAACCGATTGGCCATGCCGAGAACCTCTTCGACGTCGACGGATGCGCCGTTGGCGATCGCCACGGTGACGTTCTCTCGGACCACTTGTTCACACAGTCGCCAAAGCTCGGGACTGTCGCCGAGGCATTCCATGCTGAGGCGTGTCAGAGCGGACACCGAGGCATACGCCGCGTTCATGGCCAGCTTGGTCCAGATGGCGTTCTGCGTGTTACTTGTTGCGACGGCGTTGAGGCCCGCGCTGTTGAGCAGGTCGGCAACGACCTCGGCCGGCCCAATGGGGCTCTCCTCGCGCCACAGACCGAGCTTGGTCGCGCCTTGCGAATAGTGCGACACATGCCCCGGGGTGAGCATGTTCGCCCCTTCCGACGTCACGCCGACGACGAGGCGATCGGCGGGAACGATGCTCGACAGCACATCGCCATGACCCATGCCGTTCTGAACCGTGGCGACGATCGTCTGCGGCCCTATCAGAGCGGCCGCGTCTCGAGCAGCAGCAGCGTTGTGGACCGTCTTCACGAAGAAGAACACGACATCGGGTTGCTCGATGCCTTCGAACGCACCCCTGATGTCGACGGGAACGGATTCCTCCTGTCCGTCGGCGTGGGTGATCCTCAACCCGTTGGCCTTCACGGCCTCCTGAATCGGCTCTGACAGGTCGACAACGGTGACCTCCGCGGGAGACTTCGCCAGGTGCGCAGCGAACGTCCCCCCGATCGCCCCGCACCCGATGATGACGATTCTCTTCGGCGTCTGGGCTTTCTCATCATTCATCGCGTACTCCGAACGTCATCTCTCCCAAACCCGGCACTGCCGCCCTGACCACGTCTCCGTCTGCGAGGTATCGGGGTGGATCGAACAGGAAGCCGCAGCCCGCTGGTGTGCCGGTCAGGAGGATGTCTCCCGGAAGGAGGGGCATGCTCCCGCTGACGGACTCGATCAGACCGGCGATGTCGACGGACATCTCGCTCGTGCTGCCGTCCTGCCGGAGTTCGCCGTTCACCCAGAGCTGGAGATCCAACTGCCCGGGGTCGGGGATCTCATCCGCGGTGACCAGCCAGGGGCCCGTGGGGCAGAAGGTGGGGAACCCTTTCCCACGAACGATCTGCAGTTGCATCGGATACTCCAGGCCTGGTCCGAACGCGACATCCCGCGCCGAGACGTCGTTGGCGATCATGTAGCCGGCGACGTGGTCGAATGCATCGGCACGGGAGATGTGCGAACCGGCCCTCCCGATGACGACGGCAAGCTCCAACTCGTAGTCGACCTGCGTCGACTGCTTCGGTAGAACGACGGTGTCATTCGGTCCGGAGAGGCTGTTCGGCGTCTTCATGAAGACCACGGGCTGTGACTCGGACGTCGTCGCACCGAGTGAGCCGCCGGTGTGAGTCGGGTAGTTCAGACCGATGGCGAGGATCTTGCCCGGATGCGGGACGGGCGGACCGAGGCGAACAGAATCCGCCGGCAGCCGGTCGCTGGAAGGGTCGGCGACCGCCCGTTCGATGACGGGCTCGACGGCAGCCCAGACCGCGAGCAGTTGATTCATGTCGAGGATGTCAATCCCTGCCCGGCTGAGCGCGGGTGCCAGCGCGACGATCGAACCGCCTGCGTCGAGCACGCCGGGCAATTCTCCGCCGGGCGGTCCGTAGCTGACGAGTTTCATGCATTCTCCTTGTTCGATGGGCGCTGAGTTCCGAGGGCGCTCAGCCGGGTGGGGTCGGGGTGTGGGATCTAGCGCTTTCCGTTGACGTAGAAGTCGAGGTTCTGGATGTGGTTGGCCTTGAGGTCCTTCAGAAGGCTCCCGTCAGCGTGGATGCGCTTGTAGAAGTCGTCAACCGCCGCTTTCAGGTCGGTTGCCGTCTTGGCGTGCGGCCAGTCGGTGCCGGTGACACTCGTCAAGTCGGGGTAGGCGGGATCGTCCCTGACCAACTTGGTGGGGTAGCCGGGGTGCTGGGCACTGAGGTAGACACCCTGGAGGCTGGTGAGAGCGGTGGCGTCGATCCGACCGGCGATCAGATCCTGCAACGCGTTCACATCGCTCTGGTACTCGACCACGTTGTCCGCGCCGATCGCTGCTTTGAGCGGATCGGTGTAGGAAGATCCGGACTGGATACCGACCTTTTTCCCCTTCAACTGGTCGATGGTGTTGTATCCGGCCTTGGAGCTGATGCCCATGGTCTCGTAGGTCAGCTGTCCGTTGGTCTGACCGAACTGCTTGGCCCGAGCAGGGCTCTTGAGGATGCCACCGATCATCAGATCGGACTTTCCCGTGCTCAGGTCGAGCACGGCGGCGGCGCCCGTCATGGGCTTCACGACAAGGGTCAGGCAGTTCTCAGCGGCGAACCTCACGATGAGCGGCCCGTCGATTCCGGTGAACGGCCCATCCGCGCTCGCTGCATAGAACTTCGGCGGCGCGTTGATCCCCGCTACGGTCAGGGTTCCCGGCGTGACGGTGGCGAATGTGTGCTTCGGGGTGCATCCAGTGGCCGTCGCGCTGGGCGTGGGGGATGCGGCAGGGGCTGAGCAGGCTGCCAGCGCGAACGCGGCCGCGAGCATGACCACCGCTATCGAGGTCTTCTTGACTGAAATCGGCATGGTTGTTTCCTCTTCTTTGAGTGATGGGATTGCGGTGCAGGTTCGGGCGATCAGGTCTCCGCGATGACGAGCGCCCGCCTCGTCATCGGCGCCGAGGATCCGGCGATGCGCGCCGCGCGACGCGCGGCGACACGTTCAAGGCCCGTCAGCGCGACGGTCACGAGCAAATAGAGGACCGCGGCCGCGATCAATTGAGGGAACAGGCTGCCGGTCATGATGCCTGTCGAGAACGCCGAGCCGAGCAGTTCCTTGGCTCCGATCGCATAGGCAAGTGCGGTTCCTTGGAAGACCAGGATGACGATTCCGATAATGGGCGGGACCGCGATCCGAAGCACATGCGGCAACACGATCGACCACACAATGCGAGCTCGGGGAAGCGCGAGAGCGGTGGCCGCCTCGAGCTGCCCGCGCGGCACACTGGTAATCGCAGCGCGGAAGATCTCGGCCGAATAGGCCCCGGCTGTGACGCCGAATGCGATCACCACCGCGGTGAACATCTCGATCAGCACGATTCGCTCGAGACCGAAGTACAGCAGGTAGAGGGTGAGCAGCGCCGGGAATCCGCGGAAGATCTCTACGAGGACGATGACCGGGTAGCGGAACAGCTTGCGCCGGCTGGTAAGCACCAATCCCGCGAGGAACCCGAGCGGGATCCCGACGACTGCGCTCGCCGCGGCCATTCGCAGCGTCAGCCAGAATCCCGGGAGCAGGTCGACGATGATCGTGAAGAAGCTGTCCATGTCAGCGCACCATTGCGATCACCGAGCGGCCCTCGATCCAGCGCGCGAAGAAGCCGACCGGAACGGTGAAGACCATGTAGATCACACCAGCCAGCAGGAATGCCGGCAGGGGGTCCGCCCCCTGCTGTACTGAGTTGGAGATGAAGAAGATCAGTTCGTTCGCACCGATGATCGACGCGAGCGCCGTGTTCTTGAGGAGGGTGATCGAATACGCCGCCGTCGACGCGAGCATGATCGGGAAGGCCTGGGGCAGAATCACGCGCACCAGCCCGACCGCTCTCGGCAGGCCCGTCGCGCGGATCCCCTCCCATTGTCCGGTCGGAACGGAATCGAGTCCCGCCCGAATGCTGTCCGACACGTAGGCCGAGTTGACCAGACCGAGTCCGACGATCGCCGAGACCGCGGGGACGTCCTTCAGCAGCCCTGAGGCGACTCCGAAGTAGAGCAGGATCAGCCACACAATCGGGGGAATCCCTCGGGCGAGGGTTGCCCAGATCGCACCCACCGCCCGCGCGAAGCCGAATCTCGATCGCCGCAGCAGCGTCAAAGGGATGGAGAGCAGGATCGAGACGGCCAGGGCCCCGAGCCAGATCAGCACCGTCATCATCACGGCAGCGGGAAGCAACTGCCACTGCATCGCTACAGCTCTCCCGACACGGCATCCACGAAGCGCCGGGTTCGTTCGTTCTTCGGCGAACCGAACACCTCTGCGGGAGTGCCGATCTCCTGCACCTCACCTTCGGCGATGAACGCCACGCGGTCGGCGGCCTCCTGAGCGAATCGCAGCTCGTGGGTGACCATGATCATGGTCATGCCATCGAGCGCCAGCGCTTTCATTACCTGCAGTACCTCGACGCGTATCTCGGGATCGATCGCCGAGGTCGGCTCATCGAAGAGCATCACCTGTGGATCGAGCGCGAGCGCACGCGCGATGGCGACTCGCTGCTGTTGTCCGCCGGAGAGCTGGCTGGGGTGCTTGTGCATGTGCTGTTCGAGGCCGACCCGGCGCAGTAGCTGCTCGGAGCGCTCATCGGCTTCGTGCTTCGTCCGACCGAGGGAGAACCGTTGCGCGAGCGAGACGTTCTCGAGCGCCGTGTAGGTCGCGAAGAGGTTGAAGGACTGGAACACCATGCCGACGCGCAGCCTCAGAGCGCGAGCTTGGCTTTCGCGCAAGGCATCGCCCGCGCTGAACACGCGTTGGCCCGATACCTCTATCGATCCTTCATCGGGGGTCTCTAGCAGGTTCAAACACCGGATGAAGGTGCTCTTGCCTGACCCACTTGGACCGATCACCGCTACGTGCTCCCCCTGGCGCAGTTCGAGACTGATGCCCCGAAGGACTTCTTTGCCCGCGAACGACTTCCGGATGCCGTGTGCCGACAGCGACACCGACTGCGGCCCGGGCTGAATCGGCCCAAATGGATCGGACTCAATCAATTGCTTTGACATCTGCGGGCACCTCCTTGTGTCCTCGAGCGTCACCGCTGCCCTGATGGTGTCAGTGGGGCTCGGTGGAGCAAATCGGGACTTACCCGTCTCGATGGGTAGGGTTCACCCCCATCCTCATTGAGCAATCCGCGCCTCAGCGCGCAACTGCTACTGCCTGCACTTCGATGTCCACCGCGTCGGTGGCGAAGGCGCTAACGAGTGTTGTGCGTGCGGGGCCCGGCGTCGGCCAGATGCGCAGGTATGCCGTATTCCAGGCCGCGAAGTGGCGAGCATCCGACAGATAGGCCTCGAGCTTGACGACCGTTCCGGCAGATCCGCCGAGGCCCTCGACCACCGAGAGCAGCGCCGCGAGCGCCTCTTCCGCCTGTGTGTCGAAGTCGATCGTCTCGGTGACCGACTCGATCCCGAATCGCGCGAACGCGGTCGGCGAGACGATTCCGGAGGTGAAGATCATGTCGCCTGCCCGGACTCCCCCCGGCAGCATCGCCGACTGACCGGGGACTCGTACCAGTTGCATCGTCATCGTGGAACTCTCCTTATCGCTTCGTGAGTGAGATCGGTGATACCACCCCGGCCCAGCAGGGTGAGAACGGTGATCATCTCTTCGGTCAAGAGCTCGATCGTGCGCTCAACCCCTCGTTGTCCGTCGGCTGTCAGACCGTAGACGGCAGACCTGCCTAGGACCACTGCCGTGGCGCCCAGGGCGACGGCCTTGATGATGTCCGAGCCGCGACGGATGCCGCTATCGAGCGCGATGTCGACCTGAGTTCCCAACTCAGACCTGATCTCGACCAATGCCGGAAGCGACGCGGGCACGTCGTCGAGCTGGCGACCGCCGTGGTTAGACACGATGATCGCGGAAGCGCCGGCGTCGACCGCGGCCCTGGCATCCGAGACCGTGGTGATGCCCTTGGCGATCCACGGTAGCTCGAAGTCCTCGAGCAGCGAGCTGAGCTTGCGCCAACTCCAGACGTGGTCGACGTGCGTGAAGAGCTGTCCGAGCGCCGCTTCCATCTGCTCGCGATCCGCGGGGTTGTAGTTGCCCCCGATGATGGCGCTGTCGAACTCCAGGGCGTTCCGCCGGTTGCGCTCGCGCCACCCACCCGTTGGCGAGTCGACGGTCACGCAGACCGCGGAGTATCCCGCGGCGGAGATGCGGGTGAGGAGTCGCACGAAGTTCTCCTCGCTCCCTGCGGGATGCAGTTGCGCGATGCGTGCGGCGGCGGGTGCGGCCGCGGCGACCCGTTCGTAGGAGAACGAGCCGGCCTCGGGGACCATGCTCACCGTCCCCATCGCCTGGTTCGCCCTCGCGACCGCCTTCTGACCGTCTTCGTGGAACATGGTGTCCGACCCGAACGGTGCGGTGAGGATGGGTACCGAGAGCGGAAGACCGAGGAAGGTCGTCGCTGTCGACGGAGAGCTGAGCCCACTCATCACTCGCGGTTGGAACTCCCATTCCTCGAATGCCGACCTGTTCCGCCGGATGGTGGTCTCGTCACCGGCCCCGCCTTCCAGGTAATCGACGATCACGTCATCGAGGTTGGTCAGGGCGACGCGATGGATCTCCTCCAGCGTCGCGAACTGTCGCCGCGACGTCATCCCTCCTCCTTCCTGAGGTCCTCTGGAAGCAGGGAGCGGTCATTCACCAGGCCGCCAGCGCCGACGATGACGTCGATCACGTCCTGGGGACTCATCCCCTGGGGTCCCGCGATGTCGGCGACGACCTTGCCGCTGCTCATCACCAGAAGACGATCGCCCATGGCGATGGCGTGCTCCATGTTGTGGGTGACCATCAAGGTCGCGCACCCCATCTCGCGAACGATTCGGGAGGTCAAGTCAAGTACCTTCGCCGCGGTGGCCGGATCGAGAGCCGCCAGATGCTCGTCCAACAGCAGCACCTGCGGTTGCTGCATGCCCGCCATGATCATCGTCAAGCTCTGTCGTTGGCCCGCGGACAGCATTCCGACCCGGTCATGAAGCCGGTCCTCCAACCCGAGACCGAGCTGGGCGAGATGATCCCTCATCGTGGCCCGGCGACGGTTCGAGACCGCGAATCTCAGGTTGCGACGCGATCCCCTGCTCATCGCGAGGGCCAAGTTGTCCTCGATGCTGAGCTCCGGGGCGCTTCCGATCCGCGGATCGTCGAACACGCGCGCGACCAGCCCTGCTCGCTTGTAGTCGGACCAGGTCGTCACGTCGCGACCGTGCATCCTGACTCGGCCAGCGGTGGGCCTCACCGACCCGGCTACAGCCTGGACCATCGTGCTCTTGCCCGCTCCATTGGATCCCACGACCGTGACGAACTCACCACGTCGCAGCGTCACGTCGATGCCGCGAAGGGCGTGGACCTCGTCCACCCGACCCTTGTTGAAGATCTGCTGCACTCCGATGAGCTCCAGCGCGGCTGGTTCCTCCGTGGTCATTTCGCTCCCTGCTGTTCGACGTTCGGCAACTGAGGCGTCCGGATGCCTCGGCGCACCATCCGCGTGAACATCGGCACGACGTAGCTCTGCGCGGCGATCGCGACGATCAGGGTCAGCGCGGTGACGCCCTTGAGGTCCCCTGCCGGCAGCCCGAAACGAAGGGCGGCCACGAGGATAAGGCGATAGACCAGCCCCCCGATAGCGACTGCGAGCACTATCCTGAGCACCTTCGATCCTGATGGGTTCAGGAGAAGGACCCCGAGCATGACTGCGCCGACGGCGGCGACGAACATCCCGACTCCCATGTTCACGTCGGCGAAGCCCTGAATCTGTGTCAGCAGTCCACCGGAGAGCGCCGATAGGGCGTTCGCGATCGCCAAGGAGATCACGAGCAGCCCGTTGTCGTTGACCCCCTGGCTGCGCACCATCCGGGCGCTTTGACCGCTTGCCCGCAGCGCCAGACCGATCTCGGTGCGCAGGAAGAGCGCGAACAAGGTCAGGAGCGCGGCAACGATCACGGCCAGTTCGATGGAGGCATAAATGTCTCCGGGTGGCAACCAGGAGAAGATCGTCGTCACGCCGATCAGGCTCACCGTCGGTGTGCCGAGGATGTTCAGCACGATCGAGAACAGCGCCATGCTCATCACGAGCCCTGCAAGGAGGACGGGGATTCTCAGCGCCAGATGGAGCACCGAGGTGATGAGCCCGGCAACGGCGCCGGCGAGAGCGCCGAGAAGGATTGCCAAGGCGGGGTTGATGCCGGCCTTGGCGGAGATCGCTGAGACGGCGCCCCCGAGCGCGAAACTCCCTTCGACGGTCAGGTCGAAATCCTCCCGGATCCGCATGATGAGGTACACGCCGAGGACGAGAGGTATCAGCGGCAGACCGGTGACAAAGGTGTCGAGGAGGATGTTCTGGAGCATTCCGAGGTCCTTTAACTCAGCGCACGAAGGTCGCCGAAGCGAGGAGCGTAGGGTCGAGGTTGATATCGAGAGCGGCCTTCGTCGACTGATTCACCTGCAGGCTGACCCCGTCGGGCTTCGCGAAGGGTGCCTCCGCGACCTTGCTCTTGCCCGACAGCACCGTTATGGCCACCTTGCCGGCGAGGGTTCCGAGCTTCGGATAGTCCGGCCCGATTCCGGCGAGCACTCCCGGGGTCTTGACGTCACCGCCTGTGGTGTAGAGAGGCACCGAGGCACCGCTCATCACAGCACCGACGGCGCTCATTCCGGCGATGACCGTCGAATCGGGTCCGATGAGGATCGCGTCGTTGCCGGTGGTGAGGCTCCGAGCCGCGCTTCCCAGGTCGCCGGCGCCGGAGATGGTCGCCTCGTGCAAAGTCAGGTGCTTGTGTTTGGCGACGGCGGCCCTTAGTGCCTCGCTCCAGACCTTCAAGTTCTGCGTCGAAGGGTCGTAGATCGTGCCGATCGAGGTGATGCCGGGCTGGAGCTTCAGAACCTCGTCGAGGATGATCGAGGGGTCCACGAATCCGACGCTTCCCGACAGATTGAACCCGGGCTTGTCGAGGCTGCGAGCGACGCCGGCGCCCACCGGATCCCCGATGGCTGCGGCGAAGACCGGTCGATCCCCGACGGATTGGCTCAACGCCACGACCACCGGCGTGCCGAGTGCGAGAAAGGCGTCGTCGTCGGAAGAGCCCATGTCGCGCGCGATGCTGGCGATCAGGGTCTGGTCTCCCCCTGCGTTCTGAACGTCGAAGGTCACCTTGCGAGGCGCCAGCCCCGCGGTCACCGTCTTTTCGAAGTTGCCGACGATCTGATCGAAGAGCGATGCCTCGGACTGCACGACGACACCGATCTTGAGCGCGGACGCGCTCGCAGATTCAGTGGCCGCCGATAGAGCCGCAGAAGCGGAACACCCGGCAAGGAGCAGGGCCGAGCCCATCGCAACGGCCACGCCGATAAAACGCGGTGATGTCTTCATTCTCAAGTCCTTCTCTGTTTTCGTGGGTGAAGTCGTTGGCGTCAGGCGCTCAGGAACGCGCGCGCCAGTGCGCGGTAGATATCCCTGGCCTGACCCAATTGCTCGACGCCCACGGACTCGTTGGCACCGTGCGCGACGCTCAGCCACCCCGGCCCGAGACTGGCGATCGTCGGTGTCGCATCCGCGAGGACGAACCAAGTCGCGTCCGTTCCCCCGGGGTACGCCCCGAATGGCACGGTCCGATCGAGAACGGATTCGCAGGCGCGCTGCGCGCAGATTGCCAGCACGGAGTCGGGGCTGAGTTCTACGGCGGGGATCCAGCCAAGCGCCCCGTCGACCGCTTTGACCGTCAACGTCGCCGCTCCCGCCACCACCGATTCGGCGTAGGCGGTGGCCGCGGCGAGCAGCTCATGCTGACGCATGCCGGGCGTGAGTCGGATCTCGATCCCGATCACGCAGCGGCCCGGCCACATGCCGTAGGCAAGCCCGCCCTCGACGAACATGCCCGAGTTCACGGTGGCCCGCGCGTCCACGGCCCCCGGTTCGCCGGCGGGGGGCACAAACGTCTCGAAAGCCCGGAGGAGATCGGCCGCCACGAGAATCGCATTGCGACCCAGCAGAGGCGACAGGCTGCTGTGTCCCTGACGGGTTCTGATCTCGATGGTGAAACAACAGACACCCCGGGAGACCAAGTGGATCGCCTCAAACGGGGTGCTGATCCCGCTCGGTTCGCCGATCACGAGTCCGTCGAGCTCCGGCAGCACTCCCGCCTCGGCCAAGTAGCGAGCCCCCAGGCGGGAGCCCTGCTCTTCGTCAGCGGTCAGGATCAGGCTGAGCGACCCGACGGGGTCCTGCGCGAACGCGTCGAGGGCGAGCATCATCGCCGCGACTCCTGCTTTCATGTCGGAGGCGCCAAGCCCGTACGCCCGGTCGCCGATCAAAGTGAGCTTGTGCGGATCGGTGTTCCATTCCCCGAGCGCCTCACCGACGGGCTTCGTGTCGAGATGACCCGAGAACCCCAGATGGCGTCCACCCGCATCGCAGGTGAGGACGATGTTCGGCCGTCCCGGCTCGAGCGCGTACACCGTGGAGTCGAAGCCCCGTTCGCGACCCCAGGTCGCAACGTAGTCCACGACCTCGGACTCGCCAGCTCCGATGTTCTGAGAGTCGATGCCGACCAGTGCCGCCGTCAGCTCGAGCACATCATCGGAGCCGGCGAGTCCCTGGCTCATTTCTTATCCGTCACGGTCGATGAACTGCTCAGAGATGCCGGAATGTGGATTTTCAAAGCGTTGACCGTCGAGGAGTTGAAGACCACGTCGGTGCCCGCCGGTCGAGCGAACGGCGTCGTCGCGGCGGACTTGCCGAGTAGCACTCGCGCCGCAATCGCACCGGCCTCGGTTCCCAGGGTCGGATAGCTCGGACCGATGCTGGCCAGGACACCGGGGGTGGTCGGCTCGCCTGCGGAGACGAACAGCGGGGTCGAGGAAGCAAGCGCCGATGCTCCGATCGCGTCCATTCCGGCATACGCGGTTGCATCCGGACCGATCAAGAGGATGTCGGCTCGTCCGTTGAGGCTTCTGGAGGCGGCGGCGATGTCCGCTGGGCTGGAGATGGTGGCCTCCGCCAACGACAGACCACGCGTCGTGAGGTTGTGCTTGAGCGCACTCGCCCAGACCTGGCTGTTCTGGTTGGAGGGGTCGTAGATGGTTCCCACCGTGTGACCCTTGGGGACGACCTTGACGACGACGTCCATCAGCTTCGCCGGATCGACATAGTCGATGCTGCCCGTGACGTTCGCTCCCGGCGCGTCCAGCGACATGGCAACCCCTGCGCCCACCGGATCGCTCATCGCGACCGCGAAGATCGGACGGTCCTTCACGGCTTGAGCCATGGCGACGACTGCGGGGGTCCCGAGAACGGCGAATCCATCGTCTGTCGAGGATGCGAAGTCTCGAACCAGACTGGCGACGAGGCTCTGGTCCCCATTCGCGTTCTGGTAGGAGAAGGTGACCTTGGCCGGAGCGAGGCCGGCTTTCGCTGCCGCCTCAAACTTGTGGACGAGGTCATCGAGAACCGGAGCCTGAGCAATCGACAGCACACCGATTGTGTAGTGGCTCTTGTGCGGCGAGGATGAAGTGGCCGGGCTGCCCGTTGCGGCGCATGCCGCCAGTGTCACGGCGGCCGCGGTGAGCGCGACGGCGGCGGTGACGATCCGCCTTAGAGGGGAGGATCGGCGTGAAGCTGGATGACTCATTGACACTCTCCATTCGGGTTGAGATGAGAACTTCTTTTCATGTATACGAAAGATATCCGAAGTAGTCTGAAAGATATCCCGTCGACACGAGAATGTGATCTCTTGTTAACGCGAGCGAAATAACGCAGTTCGAGGAGTTGAGGTGCTATGGGTCAAGCAGGCGGAACCCGGCCCCTGCGAGCGGACACGCAACGCACTCGTCGGCTGCTCCTGCAATCGATGGGTGATCTGCTGGAGCGCCAAGGACTGGACTTCACTCTCCCGGACCTGGCCCGCGAGTCAGGGGTCGCGACCGCCACGGTCTACCGTCACTTTGACGACATGCACGAGCTCCGTGCCGAGTTCTACAACCAAATCGTCGATGACCTGCTTGAGGCATTCCGCGAGACGTCACGAGGATTTCGTGGCATCGAACTATTTCGCCGCATCGGAGAGGCATGGCTGTCGACGTCCCGGCGATGGGTCAAGGCGGCAACTTTCATCCGAAGCGCCGAGGGCTTCCTCCAGCGCGTGAATGCCGGGGATCCACTGTCCGCGGGCTTACATGAGGTGCTTGCGCCCGTCATCCAGGACCTCATCGACGATGGTGTGATCCCGGCGCAGGATCTGCGCTATGCCGTCCTGATTTGGACGACCCTCTTTGATGAACGCATCATCGTGGACCTTCGGACCACTCTCGAGTGGAGCGAGGAGACCGTGGCCGGCCAGCTAGGCGAAACGGTGCTTGCAGCGCTTCGCGCGCACAAACTCCCCCAAACCGAGTCGACACTGTAGCCAGCCGAACGTGGTCGAGGCCCAAGACGTGGCGAGGCCGCAAGCTGGGCCTGTGGGCGCTGTGGGCAACGTCTTTGAGGGCTAAGAGCGCGCTGGACCGCTAGGCGATCCTCGATAGCAGGTGGAGCACCAGGGCTGTGGCGCGCTCGCGCGACATCGCAAACTGGTCAGGTTGGCGGATCGCACGGGGTCGGCAGCGAATGATCGCGTCACATAGTTCCCGGCACCCAACGACGGCCGCGCACAGCTGGTCACGGTCACCGACGCGGGGCGTCGGGCCATCGTCCGTGACCGGGAGAACCGGGCGCGGCGGCTCAATGAGGTCATCGACGCCCGGCTTAACAACGCCGAGAAGAAGCGACTGGAGCGGGTGATCCCGATAATCGTGCGTCTGGCCTCCGGCGAGGCGTCCTCGCGGGCGCCGCCTAAGCCTCGATGAACGACGAGCGCTGCAGAATGTCGCGGAAGTTCTCGGCCGTGATGTCCTCCCCTGCGGCGAAGGTTGCGATATAGAACTCCGCTGGCTCGGCGGGCGTTCGAAGCGAGAGGTAGCCGACCACATGCATGCCGATTCGTCGAGTGCTCGACGGGAGGATGGCGACACCGAGTCCCATCGAGACCAGAACGACGATCGTCGAGAGATTCGGCGCCTCGTGGGTGATATCCGGCGCGAATCCTTCGGACCAGCACAGTTCGGTCACATGCTGGCAAAGCCCGGACCCGCTGGCTTTCGGGGTGCAGATGAAGGAGCTCGCGCGAAGATCGGCCACCTCGATCGACGTCAGCACCGCGAGCGGATCTGTGTCGGGCACCGCGACCACCATGTGGTCGTCGGCCAGTTTAGAGAGCGTCACCGACGGAAGCACTGCGCCGCGCGGCTTGTGAACGAGGCCCACCCCGAGCTCGCGGTTGGCCAGCGCATTGATTTGGCTCATCGAGTCCATCTCGGTGAGGGATACGTTGACGCCCGGGTACCGGGTCCGAAAGTCGCGGACGGCTTTCGGGAGCGGATGGAGAAGCAACCCGGATTGCTGGCGACGCGAAGATACCGATTCCGATCCGCGCTAAGAACTCCTCGTGGACGGTCGCAATGCTCGTGGCTATAGCTCGAGCCATGCGCCGGTGAAGGGGTAGTCGGCGAGCGGGATGCCCACTTGCGTGAGCACATCGGCAAGATTGTATGAGTCGCGCACTCGGGTGATGCGGCCCTCGATGTGGTCGATTATAGACACCGCTGCCACCTCGTACCGTTGCCCAGTACTTGCTACGGGACCGAGCCGCACCGGCGTCCCTGAAAAAGTCCAGCTGACTGCGGCCGTTTGGTCGTCGTGGACCGTCTCATGAATTGAGACTTGCAGATCAGGGATGTGCTCTGCACTCAGCTCCACCCACCGCGCAACCCCCCTAGGGCCGAGCGCTCGGACCTTAAAGGCGAGGTCCTCGTAAATCCCTGTGGGAGCAAACAAGGACGCCATCGAGTTCGCGTCTCTGTTATTCCAGGCCGCCGCCCACCTCGCCACGACGAGGGGGATAGGTGATCTATCGGCGCGCACTGCAACTCCTTAAGGTTCTCGGACTTCGATAACTGTCGAACGCGCTACCCATGACAATCACGACCACCTCTGACGGGCCTTAGCGGAGCCATCTCCGTCAGAGGTGATCTGAAGAGCATGATCGGTGCGGACTTCACCCGCGTCTTCCGGGACGGGGATGGATCTTGTACACGGTGATGCCGGCGCGGGGTTCAGGGAGTTCCAGCTCCGATGCACCCTCTGGCAGGAGAAAGTCGCCGGTCGATCCAGTCACACCAGCGATCGTCGGGTCGAGGAGCGACACGTGCACCGGCCGATCCGCCACATCGGCGGCCCAGCGCACCAGCAACAAGAGGCGCCGCCCATCAGGATGGGAATGGATGCGCGCCAGATAGCCGTGTGGTACTTCGACGCGCGCAGTGCCCGGCCTCGTGGTCATTTCTCCCAGTGCGAACTGTCGCCCCGCCCGCACGGCCTCCAGCGCTGCCGCTTCGGTCAACTCGTAATCGGCGCGAGCCCGCGGGACATCCCAGCATGTCAGCGGACTCGCCTGTGTCCCACGGACTCGATACGCAGAAATCCGCGCTGCGTCGGTCCAAGCAAGGGTCTGCTCGACCTCCGGCTCAAATGCTGCGAGATCTGGGAACTTTGCGATTTCGGCGAGAAATGCCGCGAGCGCGTCACCCAGGTCGGATCGGCGCCCGTTTCGACCGATGGGGGCGCCCTCCCAGTTCTCACGGTCGACCAGCATGTAGAGGTTGAATCCGCGGTAGCCGAGCGCCAGAGCCGCTCCCCACCATCCGAGAAGTTCAGTGGCCGTCGGATCGCGGTAGTCGATCAACTCACCGGGCGAGCGCCAGATTCCGGCCTGCATCTCCGGAGCCCAAACCAGTGCGGTCCCCGACTGGGCCCCTTGGGCGGCGGCCAGGGCGAGGCCGGCCAGGTCGACATCGTCGAGGGGCGGGACGAAGTAGTGGTCCTCGCCAACGACCGTCCCGGGAAGCGCAGAACTGAGAGTCCGGCCGTCCTGCGGCCAGCCGCGAACCGGGTGGGTGTTGAGGTTGACCGTCCCCGTCAACTCCGGAGCCCCCGCCTCGGCGTTGGCTCGCTGCCACCAGACCAGGTACTCGGTGAGGTATTCGCGCTGCCACGTCGCCCAGAGTCGCTCCACGTCGGTCGGGGCGACGCGATCATCGACCCTGGGGTGCGGGGGCGCGACGTCCTCGCCTGCGAATCGATGCCAAGACGCCAGGGAATCCGGATGGTGATCGAAACCGTACATCCAGTCCTGGAAGCCTAAGCTCGGTTCGTTGTCGTACTGCGTGGCGACCACGGGGCCGTCGTCGGCCACGAATTCGGCGAGATCCGACCAGACCTGGGTCAGCCAGCGGGCGGTCATTGCGCGGAACGCACCGCTCGCGTAGCTAGGCATTGGATGTCGAAAAGGCGGGTTGTACCCGATCACTGGATGCCCGCGATAGTCCCGCGCCCACAAGGATTCGTCGGTCAGGACCCAATCCGGCAAGCCTCCCCCGTGCTCCTCGGCGCAGATCCACGGGCCCGGTTTGAGGATCACACGAAGGCCCGCCTCACGGCTGAGCCGCAGGAACCGGTGGACATCGAGTTCGGGGCCGTGGGCTCCGCGCAGATCAAACGAACCGGGTACGGGCTCATGGCGCCGCCAGGAGAGGTACGTCGCGATCGTACCGATCCCAAGATCGCGAACCTCCCCCAGGGCGCGCGACCAGATCTCGGGATCCATGCGCCAGAACTGGACCTCACCGCTGATCGGGATGACGCCGTCCGGGAACAGCGCACGCGTCATCCCTTCACCCCACCCGCGAGCGCGCCACCCAGAAGCCATCGCTGGATGAAGAGGAACAGCACGATCGACGGGATCAGCACCAGGACGCTCATCGCCGATACGTCGTTCCAATGCACTTGGAACGCCGAACTCAGCTGCGAGAGCCCGACCGGTAACGTGCGGTTGTCATCCGAACTGGTAAAGGTCAGCGCAAAGATGAACTCCTCCCACGCCCCGATGAACAAGAAGATGCCCGTGGCGACAACCCCCGGCCTCGCCGCAGGGAGCACGATGCTGAACAGCGCGCGGAACCAGCCGGCCCCATCGATGCGTGCGGCTTCGTCCAGTTCGCGCGGCACCTGGTCGAACGCCGTCTTCATGAGCCAGACGCCGAGCGGGGCCGACGACGAGACGCCCGCGATGATGAGCGCCCCTATCGAGTCGTAAAGCCCCACGTTCGAAACGATCCAGAACAGCGGAATGATCAGGAGGACGCTGGGAAACATCTGCGTCATGATCAGTCCAACCAGGATGACGCGCTTGCCGCGGATGTCGAAGCGCGACAGGGCATACCCTCCGAGGCCGCCGATGATGAGCCCGAGGACGACTGTGCTGAGAGACACGACGATCGAGTTGAGGAACCAGAATCCGACGGCACCGCGGGTCAGCACATAGCCGTACGCCTCGAGGGTCGGCGCGCTGGGAAGGATCGTGGGCGGGCTCTGGAAGATCTCGTTGTCGCCTTTGAACGACGCGAGCGCAGTCCACAGCACCGGGATGAGGGCGAAGAGCCCGATCAGCACCCCGCCAGTCCTCGCCAGGACGGGTCCGACGCGCGGTCGGCGACCAGCCGGCGTGCTGACACTCATCGCAGCGCCTCTTTGCCAAGTGCGCGAACATAGAGCAGCGACCCAAGGGCAACGATGACGAACAGCACGACCGAGAGTGCCGAGGCATACCCGAAGTCGAAGCGTTGGAAGGCGTTCTTATAGACAAAGGTCGTGAGGATGTCGCTGGCTCCGTTCGGGCCGCCCTGTGTCATGACGAAGATGAGCCCAAAGTTATTAAACGTCCAGATCAGCGACATCAGGGTGCTGAGGAGGATGACCGGACGCAACAGGGGCAGGGTCACCCAGAAGATCCGCTGGGCGACGGTCGCGCCATCCACCTTCGCGGCTTCGTAAACCTCGTCTGGGATCGCCGCCATGCCGCTCAGCAACATCACCATGATGAACGGAAAGCCACGCCAGACGTTGGTGACCATCACCGCGCCGAGCGCGGTGTGCGGGTTGCTCAGCCATGCGGTCGACCAGGCGCCGAGACCGATGTGTCCGAGCACATCGTTCAACAGTCCGTACTGCGGCTGGTACATCCATTTCCAGGACAGCGCGCCGACGATGATCGGCGTTGCCCACGGGAGAACATAGGTCGCTCTCAGCCATGCCCACGCGCGGCCCTGCAGGCTCTCACGCACCAGAACAGCCGCGAAAAACGCGAGCACGAATTGCAGAAGTACCGAGCCGAAGGTCCAGATGGCGCTGTTGAGCATGACCGGCGGCAGCTCTCGGTCGCCCAGGATACGGATGTAGTTGCCGAAGCCTGTCCAGTCCCAGCCCGCATGATCGCTGGGATTGACGTCGAAGAGACTTTCAACGATGACGAACGCGATGGGGAAGATGATGACCACCGTCGCGGCGACGGTGATCGGCGCGAGCATGATCGCCGGGGCGAGCCGCTCGCGGCGTCGCCGACGGGGACGAACCCCGCCGGCGACACCTGCAATGCTGAAATCAACCATTGAGCGCGGTGTTCGCCTTCTCCACAGCCTGCTTCAGCGCGTCCTCGGGTGTCGCCGAGCCCGAAAGCGCGGCCGCTACCGCGTTGCCGAGCGCGGAGTCCACGTCGGCCGCCTTCGCCACGGTGGGACGCGACTTCGACGAGGCGATGATCGCTCCGAAGGCGGAGATCGTCGGATCCGTCTTGAACGGCGCCGAGTCGTAGAGCGACTTCTTCGCCGGAACGTAGTGCAGTGCGGAAGCCCAGGTGGTCTGCACCTTGTCCGAGCCGAACCACTTCAGGAAGTCCAGGGCCGCTGCTTGATTCTTGCTGTTCTTCAGGACGGCGAGGTCCATGCCACCGAGCACGGACGCGCTCACCTTGTCCTTCGGGAGTGGAGCGACACCCCACTGGTCAGCCTTGAGGCCCGAACCCGCCAGGGTGGACGTCATGTACGGGCCGGAGGTGAACATCGCGACGGTCCCATTGACGAACGGGCCGCGAACGTCGTCCTCGGTCGCTGCAGCCATGCCAGCCGGCATCGAACTCTTCTGCAGGTCGGTCCACAGGGTCAGGGCCCGAACCGCGTCACTCGAGTCGAAAGTCGCCTTCGTTCCCTCGCTGTTCAGCACCTCGGCGCCCGACTGCCACAGCCACGGGTAGAACTCGTATGCGCCCCAGCCGCCGAAGAGGCCGATTCCATACTTTCCGTTGCCTGAGAGCTTGGCAGCATCTGCCTTCAGCTCCTCCCAGGTACTCGGCGCGGCCGAGATGCCCGCCGCCTGGAAGAGATCCTTTCGGTAGAACAGGGCGAGAGTGGAGACATCCTGCGGGAGGCCGTAGACGTGTCCCCCCTTCGTCGCGGCGGCGATGGTGTTGGCGAAGTAGTCGGACTTCGCACTCAACGCCGAGTCCACAGGAGCAAGGAAGCCGCTCGCGGCGTACTGAGAGACCTTCGGGGGCTCAAGTCGAACGATGTCCGGCCCCTTTCCCGCGGCGATCTGCGTGACCAGCTTGTCGTAGTAAGAGGCATCGTTATCTCGCACCAGGTTGATGGTGACGTTCGGGTGCGCCGACTCGTACTCGCCGACCAGAGTCTTGATTTCCGCTGATTCCGTGTCGGAGAACTGGTTCTGGAAGGTCAGTGTGACCTTTCCCGAACCCGATCCGGCGGAACTGCATCCGGCAAGGGTAAGACCGACCATTGCAACTGCGGCCACAGTGGCCATGACCTTCTTCATTGAAATGTCTCTTTTCTTCTCTTGGGGGTGGGAACCGACGCGGCCGCAAAGGGATGCCTGACACGGCCGCGGTGGGTTGTGATGAGGTGCGAGTAAAAGGAGGCTGACGTCTTCGGGACGCGTTTCTGCGATCCGAACTCGACAAAAACCAGGCCGAAGCGCTTGTCGTATCCCTCGGCCCATTCAAAGTTGTCGAGCAGCGACCAGGCGAAGTAGCCGCGCACGTCGACACCATCGGCCACAGCGGTGTCGATGGCGGTGATGTAGTCGGCAAGGTACTCGACGCGCTCGGGATCCTGCACGGTACCGTCGGGCCGAATGTAGTCGGTGAGGCTGATGCCGTTTTCGGTGACGTAGACGGGCAGGGTGGTGTAGACGTCGCGGACGTGCTGCAACACGCGCGTCATGGCGTCGGGGCTAATCGACCAGCCGAAGGAGGTTCGTCTCTCTCCCGCCGGTGTCTCTCGGACCCGCGCGATCCCCCCGATGGGGTCGTCCTCTACCAGGACCTGCTGGTAGTGATTGATGCCGACGAAATCAAGCGGGGCACCGATCAACTCAAGGTCGCCAGGCTGCACCAGGTCGGACAGTCCATATGGGTCAAGGAGCGCGGTCACGCTCGCGGAATACCCGCCGAGAAAGACCGGCCCCAGAAAAAGTTGATGGTTTAGCGCGTCGAGTCGAGCGACCGCCTCTGCGTCCGCGACGGGATCAACGGGGACGAGGTCGGCGACGAGGTCCGTCACCCCGACCTGGTGCGTCCCGCCGGCATCGCGCAAGGCGCGAAGTGCCAGTCCGTGGGCCAAGTTCAGATGGTGCGACGCCGCGGTGGCCTCGCGCTCACTGCGGCGACCCGGCGCATGCACGCCAACCCCGTAGCCGAGGAAGGCCGAGCACCATGGCTCGTTGACCGTGACCCAATCGTGTACGAGGTCGCCGAACGCTTCCGCGACCAGCGCAACGTAGTCCCCGAACGCCTCGGCGGTGGCGCGCGTCGTCCAGCCGCCCTCGTCTTCAAGAGCCTGCGGCAGATCCCAGTGATAGAGGGTCACGAGGGGACGGATGCCGCGGTCGCACACGCCGCCTAGCAGTTCGCGATACCACTCGACGCCCGCGGTGTTGAGCTTGCCGCGACCCGTCGGCTGTAGCCGCGGCCAGCCCAGAGAGAGCCGGTACGCCGCCACGTTGAGATCGGCGATGAGCTCGAGGTCTTGGCGCCACAGGGCACGGTGGTCGCACGCGATATCGCCGGTGTCGCCATGACGGGTGCGTCCGTCGCTGTGCGAGAACGTGTCCCAGATGCTCGAACCGCGACCATCGACATCGACCCCACCCTCGATCTGGTACGCCGCGGTAGCGACGCCCCAGAGGAAGTCCTCAGGGAGGTGCTCAGTGGTGGGGGACGCCATCGTCGGACCTCTCACAAATCGGTGGAACGCTGTCACGGTAGCACATTAACTTACATACCAGTAAGTAAGTGAGCAACGAGATCCAGGCACGGGTGGGCGCTCGGAGACTCGAGCGAGCTATGGCAGCGTCGCCGCCACGTCCGCGGCTTCGACCGAGTGCAACGAGAGGTTGGGGTGCAGCGCCTGCGACGCTTCCACGTCGGGCAACGGGGTGGCCGACGTCGTCCCTATTGTCTGGTTCGTCGGGCCGTTGACCGGATGAGATACCCACCGCTGATTGAGTGGAGCGCACATGTTATGCGGAGCGCTGTCTGTGCGGATGTCAACGAATTGCAACTGCGCCGTGGTGAGCCCCTCCGCGGTGCGGATTTGTGAAATCACGGTGCTCTCGGTATCGACGTGGGCGTTGATGATCCCCTGAAGGTACGTGGCTTCTGCGCTCGTATAGCTCCACAGTGCAGGGCTGGCGGGATCTTGACAGGACACCGTCCCCGTGCCGAGAGCCGCGTGATATCCGATGAACCGAATGTGCGCGTTGGGCGCGGCGAGCAGGATCTGGTCGACGATCGGGCGCAGGTTCTTTGACATGGCGGCGACAGTGATGTCGCCGGCTCGCACCGTCTTCTTACCGTTGACAATGAGTATGGGCTGACCGCCCGCATCGACGCAGGTCGTGGTCTGACTGCACGCGTCGATTGCCTGGTAGATGGAGCTGCCATAGGTCCCGTCGGTCGACGTGTACACGTCGTTGGCCCCGATTGCGACAGTCACTGACGTCGTGCCGGATCCGAGCGCTCCGCTCCCGGGAGAGTCCGCTCGGTAACCCGCTGTCGCCTCGGCGATCTCGTCGCCCACCGAGCTGGTCGTGCCGTCCGAGTTCGTCGGGTTGGCGATACTCGCACTGATATCACCGGAACACGACGCGTCGTAGAACTGGTCACGGAGTCCCTGCCGATCGGCAAGTTCGTTGAGCTGGTTCCAGCGCGAACGACCACAAGTGATGGATGCGCCTGTGTACCCATTCTTAATGAACCCGCGCGAGTTCGGTGAGGTGACGGGGTCGATCCCAGGCCCTGCGGCCGAGGACGATCCGAACCCGACCGTTTTCGCCCATCCCTGTCCGCTCGGCGCGATGGTGAACCGGTCGAGGTTGAAGCCCCCCTGGGTCACGAGGAAGTACAACTGATGCGTGCCGCTGGGGATGGTCACTGGCTGGGTTTCGGTGATCCAGGTCTGGAACCCTCCTGTGTTAGGCACATTGAGAATGGCGGGACTAATCACGTTTGTGGTCGAGTCGAGCGCGAACTGGAATCTTCCCGAGTTGTAGCCGCTCGCAACTCGAGCGGTAATGTCGTAAGCGGATGTAGTGGGAGAGTAAACGTCATACCGCAGCCACTCCCCGTCCTCCATACTCCCGACGTCGTAATTGTCGAGTTGTGATGTTGAAACGGACGACGGCTCGAGGTCGACGTCGCCGCCCCGGTAGTACCCGCGAAGCTGCGCGCCGTTATAGACGGTGTTTCCGTTGGCCGCGGTCGCGTCGTGGTAGCCGACGCCCTCCCCTCCGGGGCCGTAGTCCTCAGCCTCGATCACGCTGGTGGACGCTAAGGAGTTCACGCGTGGCACCGTCAGGTACCGCAGATCGAAGCCAGCGTTGACCACCACGAACGTCAGGGTGTGCTGCCCCGCCGGGATCGAGACTCCCCAGTCGGGCGAGGCGACCCACGCGCCGCTGGTATTTGTCACGGTCACGACGCCCCCGATATCGACGCCGTCAACCTGGAGCTTGTAGCTGCCGGTGCCGGTGGTCGACCTCACGCGAGCGACGACGTCGTAGTTCCCGCCGGCGAGCACCGTGACGGTGTAGTTGAGCTTGTCGCCCGATGACAAGCCTGCGACGTTCTGCCCTCCCCCATAGCTCGTGTCGGTCGTCGTGACGAGGTTGGTCTCGTCGGAGCGGTACCCAGTCGAGGAGGCAACGGGGGCGGCGATCTGATAGCCCTGCCCCTGACCGCCGTCGTTGTAGTCCTGCGCGAAGATCACTCCCGGCAGGACTCCGGTGTCGGTGGTGTACCCCGCCGGAACCCCACCACTCACAGTGGAGGCATGGGGGAGCCCGACCGACGGTGTCGGCGTGACTCGGATTGCCGCGATACTCGGCGTTCCTGTCACGGCGACGGTCGAAAGATTGAGAGTTCCATCGGTGACGTTCAGATACGTCGGAGCCGGCGTATATGCGGTCTTCCCGCCAACGGATGCGAAGGGATCCAGCGAGCTCCACCGGGTGACGCCTTCGACCTTCACACTGAAGACCTTTTGTCCGGCGGCGGTGGAGGTGTTGTCGCTCAGCAGGAGCTTCACCTTGTAGCGGCCGTTGGGCACAGGCAGTGCGTATGAGAACGTGCCGTCGCGCGTCGTCCGGTACAGGGCGTCGTCGGCGGTTCCAGCGATGTTGACGGAGCTAGCGATGCTGGCGACCGAGCCGCCTGTGAACGAGCCATCGGCGGTGTAGTGCTCCCCGGCGATGTCGGTCGAGGGGGCGGTGGTTGCACCGGCGTCGATCGAGTAGCTGTCAACCGAGCCGTTCCAGGTAAAGGTGGTGGTTGAGTGCGCCTGCAAAGTCGCGGTGAACCCGTTGGCGCCCTCACCGACCGTCACGGTCGTCGCCGGGCCGCTGTTCACGATGACGAGAGCCCGGCTGCCGTCGGGATTCTCGAACGCAGTCTGCGCGACGTCGTCGCCAGTGGTCCCACCTTCGGCCCCGATGCGGTGAGCGCCGGGCCGAACGAACTTCGAGAACTGCGCGAGTTCGTAGAACTTGGGCAGGTAGGAAACGGTGGCCGGCGACACGCTGGTATCGACTTCGATGAGCGGCTCTTGCGGAGCGCTCGGGTACTCAACGGGTGCCCCATTCTGGTTGAGCACCATGTTCCAGTAGATGTACCCGCCTTCGCCGTGTTGGAGCTGCTTGACGATTTCGCGGCTCCACTTCTCGTCGCGAACGTAGTTGCTGGGCTCTGCCTGGCCGAGATCGGTGTGCTCGCTCATCCAGGTCGAGTAGCCGGGGGCCGCCTGGTTGAAGAGGTCCAGATTCGCATCAAGGCAATAGTCGATCCCGAAGTCGCATTCGTATGGATGAAAGTCGGCGCCGCTGGCGTACTTCTTCACGTTTGCGTCGTTGAGCACGTTCGCCGGGTAGTACCAATGGTCCTGGTTGTGCTCATAGACCCGAATGCGGGCACCCGTGCCCTGGGAAACGAACGTCGGGCCGAGATTCCCGCCGACAAACGACGACATCGTCGGGTCTGTCCAGAGGGTGGCCTCAAAGGCCGCGGCATTCTCGGGTTCGTTCTGCACTGAGATATCGGTAATCGGAATGCCCTGCCCTGCGTACGCCGCAACGTACTTCGCGAAGTAAGAGGCGTATGCAGCGTAGTTCGCGGGAGCGACGGACGCGTCGCCCGAGGCATTCGCAGTCCCGAAGAACGACTTGTTGTTCTTCATCCACGCGGGAGCCGTCCACGGCGAAGCCATGATCCGAAAGTTGCCGCCCGCTGCTGTCTGCGCTGCCTTGATGTAGGGCACGAGGCCGGATGTCGCATTGAGGTCGTGCGAGATCGAGAAACCGGAGAGCGACGGGTCGGCCGTATTGCCAGTTGTGTCGTCGTAGGTGTAGCGAGACATCGCGAAGTCGTCGGAGCCCATAGGAGTGCGCGTGAGGCTGAACCCGGCGCCCGCAGTGGGGCTGAAGAGCTGACTCATCACCGCAGTGCGCTGCGCTGAGCTCACCGTCGGCTGGTTGAGCGTGTTCCATCCCGCCTCGTTAAAGGTGCCGCCGAATCCGTCGATCGCCTGGAACTGCCGGCTCGAGTCGACCCGGATGTCCGGCACTCCAGAAAGTGCCGAGAAAGACAACGCCGACTTCGAAGTCATGCGATCCCCTGCGAGGCTCGTAGCGGTGACGGCGACCGAAGTTCCGGGTCCCGCCGCGACTGCAGGCGAGAGGACCGAATCAACGGCGACTAGCCCCCCGGCAGCAAGTGCACTGGCGGCCATGGCGGCGATGGCGATGCGGTGTCTCATAATGCTGCTCCTCGTCGAGTCTGCGTATGATCGCTCCACCCAACTTAGTTACTTACTAGGTAGTAACCATATTACGAATCGATAACTATCGCTTGCCGGAGTCCCGGGTGCTAGTTGCCGACGATGGCAACCAGCAGCCACGTCTGACGGGCAGTACCGAGGAAGACGGCCGCTCAGGCACATCCGGTTGAGTCGCGGCGGGCCGGGCGCGTGAACGGTCGGCGCCTCTGTTGCTACACAGCGCCGAGGCGCGCGATGATCGCGTCGACGGCAAGCCGGAGCGCCGTCGTCATGTCCACCGATGTCGGATCGAGCAGCCACTGGGTCTGCAAGCCGTCCATCGTGGCGATGAGAACGGAAGCGGCTGTCGAGACTTCCGCATCACCGGGTGCCCGTCCTGTCGCCTCTGCGACGGCGGTCGAAATCATGCCTCGCAGGCCCGAATAACGGTCAGTGAAGAATGCCCGCGCCGGATTATCCTCGGTCACGGATTCGCCGAGAAGAACCGTATACCCCTGCACGATACCGCGCCGCTCAGAATTGAGCTGAGCTGTCGCGACCAAGTGATCAAGAAGTGTTGCGTCGCGCGGGGCGTGGTGTCCCTCGAGCTCTGCGACATCGGCGTCGTCCCGGTACTCCAATACCGCGATGAGGAGTTGCTCTTTTGAACCAAAGTGATGTAGCACCCCGGCATGAGTCATACCAACCCGCGCCGCGATCTCATTGAGCGAGCCGTTCGCGTAGCCACGCTCGCCGAAGACGGCGGTCGCCGCCCGAATGATCTCGGCTCGGCGCAAACCGCTTCGACGCGAAGGTCGCTGCGCTCGTGCCGCGCCCGACGACATAGGCGCCGGCCACGATTCCTGCACGCTCATGGTGACCTCCGCGGCGATCCTGTGGCGGGATATGACTCACAGCTCGGTAAGTCAGGTTGCCCGAATGACCTTGAGCCGCCTCTTCCAGACCGTCGGCATTCGGGATACCTATGCCACAGCGTATCCGCTGGTCGGTCGAGTCGTGTCACGGCGTGGTCGAGAGGATCTCCATCGCGTTGAGGTGGGCATACGAGCCCTGAATGAGCGTGACGTCGACCCACACCTGGCCGAAGGCGTCGGGGTGCACTCCCGTGATGTCCGCGGTGTGGCTGTCGTTCCCGTTGTACGTGCCATTGCTGCCGATGCCGACGCCACTTGTCTGCAGGGTTGCGGCCTGGCGGTCGGTGCCGTAGACGGCGTACTCGGTCACCCGCGTCTCGGTCGAATCTCGCGAACCGAAGAAACGGAAGGTGTAGGTCTGCGAAGGGTCTAGACCGGTCAGCATGAAGCCACCCGGTAGATCATCGTCACCGCCACCCCACTGGTTGTCTGCAGTTGAATAGAAATAGTCTTCCGTCGCGGTCGCGACGCCCAGGTCGCCGAGCAACGCTGTGCTCGGTCCGTTGGGAGGCTGGAGCCCCCCGCTCTGTTTGCCGTTGACGAGGAAGCCGCCAGTGATGGTCATCCCGATTTTTGTGTTGCGGCCCGCTGTGTTGACCAAACCTGTGATGTGCTCGCCGTCGTTGACGAGGCCACCTCCGCTCGTAGCGGTCCAGTTGTTCCAGTGGTTACCGGCTGGGTCGACGTTCGTCGGATCGCCGTCCGCAGAGTTGCTCGGTCCGAAGTCGAACAACAGCTTCTCGCCCGGCTGAAGCGTCGCGGGGTTGCTCGTAACCGTCTTGTTCGGCGGGACGACCGCGGCGAGCGCCGGGCGCACGATCGACAGCCACTGCGCATAACCCGCGCGGCTCAGGTGCAGATTGTCGACATACAGGCTGTGGAACAGGGTCGGGTCGGTTGCGTGCACGTTCTCGAAGTAGCTCGCCACATCGATGTAGTGCAGCAGCGGATTGGTTTGGGTCTCTGCCTTGATCAGGCTGTTCGTCTGGATCCTGAGCGGGTCCTCCCACGCATTGGCTGGATCATCGTTGTACGGCGTCGGCGTGATGCTGATGTAGAAGATCTGCGTCGTGGGATGGGACGTGTGCACGAGATTCACGAACGTCCGGAAGTTGTCGAGCACGGTCTGAGGACTCTCGCCACCGCGGAGGTCGTTCGTTCCGGCCCAGAGCACAATGGCGGTCGGGTCGTACGGCAACACGACCCACGGAGCGTAGTCGTTCACCCCCGACAGATATGCGCCGCCCCAGGCCCTCTGGATGACGTTGTAGTCCGCGAAGTCACGAGTGAGCGACTCCCAACGCCGAATGCTCGAGCTTCCCGTGAAGAGGACCGAGTTCGGAGCAACCGGGTCGGCCGCGTCCTGCGAGACCCACCGCGAGACTTCCGCAGGCACGACCGGTGGAGGCGTCAGAGCCGCGCCGCCGGTGATCTCCATCAAGCCCAGGTAGCCGAACGCGTTGGTCTGTCCAGTGAACACAGCTTTGGCGTTCACTTGCACGGTCAGCGTTCCCGCTGTGGTCGGTTGCATTCCGGCCACAGAGGCGAGCGTCGCGTTGTTGCCGTAGCACGGGCCGGTGCCTGTGCCCGTGCAGGCACCCGTGCTGGTGCCACTTCCGGGCCCGGAGGTCTGCAGCTGAGCAGACTGGGCGGCGGCGTTGCCCGTCACGCTGTACACCGTGTACCGCACATCACCCGCGGTGGTACCGGTCGATGCAACCGAGCCGGTGATGCGAGTCCCGAAGAACTTCAGGTCATAGAGGCGATACGGATCGAGGCCCGTCAAGGTCAGGCTCGCCGTTCCACTGTTCTGCACGAACATGTAGTCCTCGGTCGCTGTGGATATGGCGTCATCTCCGAGGTTCGCGGCCGTCGGGGTGAGAAGGCCGCCGGTCGCGCGCCCGTTCGAGAGCCACCTATTGGCGACGGTCGTCGAGGTATTGACCGTCACACCCGTCGTTGTGGTGACGTTGGCGGTCGTCTTGAGCCCCGGAACGTTCACAGCGGTGGTGATGGCGGCTCCCGCGGCGGCGCTCGACAACGCGTTGTTCCAGTAGTTGCCGTTCGTGTCCGGGCTCACGGTCTGGTGCCCATTGGTGCCATCGTTCAGGCCGAAATCGATGCGTACCGTCTGGCCCTGGCCGAGCAGGGTCTGGGTGTAGGTGACCTTGAGTTGTGAACTGAAGTCCTGGAACGAATAGCTGTAGCCGTTGTTCGCCACCGTCTGCGTCAGATCCGCCGCCGACGTAGGAACATCTGTGAGCGTTCCCTTCGACGTCACGCCGATCAGCACGTCGTACCATGTGCCCGGGGCGGTCAGCCCCGACAGAGGGAAGTCGAACGAGAGCTGACCAGCGGTCGACGCGGCGTTTGGCACGTCGATAATGGTCGCTCCCGTGCGCACCCGCAGAAACACGTCGCCGTTCGAGGTATTGGTGACGGTGCCCAGCACACGCAGAGTCGAGTTGCCCGACACCGTGAGCAACTGTGCGGAGGTCACCGTCGTCACCACTGAGACGTCGTCGAAGTTCACCTTCAGCAAGTTGTTGAACTGTTGGAAGGTGTACTTGTGGTTCGCGACGGTGATCGTCTGTGCCATATTCGCGACGGCCGGCGTCAGGTCCGTGAGCGTTCCCGTGGAAGACACTCCGACGAGAAGGTCGTACCAGGTCCCCGTTTTCGTGAGCCCTGACAGGTCGTAGGCGAACTGGAACTGGCCCTCCGTGGTCGCCGTGTTCGGCACGTTGAAGGTTTCGCTCGACGTGCGGATCCGGAGGAAGAGATCCGCATCGTTGGTGTTGGTGACTGTGCCGGTCACTCGAAGGGTGGGCACTCCAGACACGTTGACGATCTCGGCCAGAGTGGGAGTGATGACGGCGGTGGCCGAGTTGAACGTCACCTTGAGAGTGCCTCCCCACTCCCGGAAGCCATACACCTTGCTCGCGGCAGCGGCCGTCTGACTGATGTCGACGATGCCCGGGTCCGATGCGAGATCCGTGAGCGTGCCGGTCGACGTGACGCCCGTGAGCAGGTCGTACCACGTGCCCTGCTGGGTGAGGGCGCGGAGGTCGTATTCGAACAGCGCTTGCCCGGCGACACTCGAGGTGTTGGGGACGTTGACCGTTTGCGCTCCTGTATTGATGCGGAGGAACGCATCGGTGTTGCCGGTACCCACCACCGATCCGGTAACGCGCAGGGTAGGTACCCCCGAGACGCTGACGATCTGCGCTTGAGCCACCGAGACGGCCGCGGGGGTGTCCGTGATGCGCAGCTGCAGGTCACCGGCGTTGCTGTGGAATCCGAAGGTCCGTCCCGCGAAGCCGACGTTCTGACTGAGATCGGCGACGGCCGAATCGATGCCGGCGAAGCCACCCGTCGATGTTTCGCCGATCAGGAGGTCGTAGTCGTCCGTGAGGAGCGCATCCGGGTGGTACTCGAACAGCGCCGACCCAGAGTCGGGCGAGGTGTTAGGTACATCGACGAATGTGCTGCCCTGGCGAACACGCAGGAAGACGTCATCATGTCCGCCAAGCCCGGTGACGGTGCCGCTGACGCTCAGCAGCGGAACCCCGGAGTCGGTCGTGATGGCGACCGCGGTCACGTCGACCGCCGAGGGTGCAACCGTGACGTACAGGTGCAGGTCGCCTCCGGAGTCGCGGAACGAGTGCAGATGTCCCGCCATCGACAGCGTGTCGGTCAGGTCAGCCGTGGATGACGGAACGGCGTGGAGCGATCCGGTCGAGGTGATGCCCGCGATGAGTGCGTACTCGGTGTCGAGCTGAATGATCCCGGTCAGGTCGTAGGTGAACAGAGCGGTTCCCGGCGCGGTCGCCGTGTTCGGCAGATCGACCGTCTGAGCACCCGACTGGAGGCGTAGGAAGGCGTCGGAGTTGGTCGTTCCCGTCACCGTACCGACGAGGCTCAGCGCCGGATGACCAGCGCTGACCGTGAACTGAGCCGAGTCGATGTGGAGCGCGATCGCGACGTCCTCGTACGACACCTTCAGCAACGAGTTGTAGCTGTGGAAGGCGTAGTGCCTGCCGTCGAGGTCGACGGTCTGCGAGAGGTCAGCAGTCGTGTCGCTCAGGTCGACGAGCGATCCGGACGACGTCACTCCGGCAAGCACGTCGTACCACGACGACGCCTGAGTAAGACCCGACAGGTCGTAGTCGAACTCCGCGGCACCCGCCGTCGAGGCGCTGTTCGACACGTTGATCGTTTCGGCGCCACTGCGAATCCGCAAGAAAACATCACTGGATGCGAGTCCGACGGTCGTGCCCACGACATGGAGTGTCGGCACGCCGGCGACGTCCGTGATCTCGGCGGAGTCGATGGTGAACGCCGTCGCGACGTTGTCGTACGAGACCTTGAGATCGTGGTTGTACTCGTGGAAACCGTAGCTCCGCGCGCCGACCTGCAGCGTCTGTGACAGGTCAGCGACAGAGTCCTGCAAGTCCACGAGCTGACCGCTGGAGGTCACGCCGGACAGCAGGTCGTACCAGGTGCCGGGCTGCGTGAGCCCGGTCAGGTTGTACTCGAAGAGCGCCTGCCCTGCGGTCGAGGATGTGTTCGGGACGTCGATGGTCTGCGCTCCTGTGCGGACCCGCAGGAACAGATCGCCCGCGACGGTCCCGGAGTACGTGCCCGTCACCCGCAGAGTCGGGACTCCCGAGGAGTTGACCAGTGTCGCTGCGTTCACGGTGACGCTGACTGGAGTGTTGTCGAACGCCACCTTGAGGTCGCCGTTGTACTCGTGGAAACCGTAGGTCCGGCCACCGAGCAGCAGGGTCTGTGTCAAATCAGCGACGCTCTGATTCAGGTCGACTACCACACCGGTTGAGGTCACGCCCGTCAGCACGTCGTACCAGACTCCCCCCTGCGTGAGGCCCGAAAGGTCGTACTCGAAGAGTGCATCGCCTGCGGCCGTTGCCGTGTTCGGCACGTCGAGGGTCTGCGCTCCGCTACGGATTCGCAAGAACACATCGGTGTTGGTGGTCCCCGAAACGGAGCCCATGACCCGAAGAGTGGGCTTCCCAGAGGCGTTGACGATCTCGGCTTGCGAGACGGTCACGCCGACACTGACATCGTCGAACGACACTTTCAGCTGGCTGTTGAAGTCATGCAAGCCATACGCATGGCCCGTCGAGGTGAGACTCTGGGCCAGATCCACACCTGCCGTCGGAACATCGACCAGGGTGCCAGCCGTGTGGTCTCCCACCAGAACGTCGTACCAGGTGCCCGCGCTGGTCAATGAGGTCAGTGGGAAGTCGAATTCCGCCTGGCCCGGTGTGGTCGAGGTGTTCTCCGTGTCGAACACCTGGGCGCCGGTGCGAATACGAAGGAACGCGTCGCTCGCGGAGATCCCGTTGAGTGCGCCCTCCATCCGAAGGGTCGGAACGCCTGCGTTGTTGACGAGTTGGACGCTGGTGAAGTCCACAGTGCCCGCAACGAGGTCGTACGTGACCTTCAGTTCGCTCTCAAAGTCACGGAACCCGAAGGTCCGACCGCCAGAGACGAGCGTCTGGGTCAGATCCGCTGCGCTGGACGGGAAGTCGTCGATCTTGCCGTTCGACGCGTTTCGGAACGTGACGTCGAACCACGTGCCGGGCTTGTTCAGCTTGGTCACGTCGAACACGAATCGGAACTTGCCCGACGTGGTGCTGGAGTTCGCGACATCCTGGACCACACCGTCACCGGTGCGGATACGCAGGAGGGCGCTCGAGTTTCGAATCCCGACAAGATCGCCGGTCGCAACAAGGGAGGGAACACCATTGATGGTGGCGAGCTGAACATTCGAGTTGACGAACGGCTTGGCGTCGAAGAACACCTTCAAGAGCCCGTCGTAATCCGCGAAGGCGTAGGTGCGTCGATCCGTGGCGACCCATTGAGTCATGTCTCTCACCGAGAGCGTCGAGATCGGGGAGGAGGCACCGCTGATCGGATCCCGGAACTCGACGTCGTACCAGACGGAGGACTGGTCGAGCTGTGCGAGGTCGACCACGTACGAGAACGAGCGACCGGAACGCGCGTTGTTCGCCAGGTGGACTTCCCCGGTCGTGTCCTTCACGGTCAGCTGGTAGCCCATCATCGCGGCGACCGTGGTGAACGTGCCCGAGACATTGAGATGCGCGGTGTTGCCGCTCTTTGTAAGCGTTACGGCCAGGCTCTGGTAGACGAGGTCGAGCCGCGTGAGCTGCAACGCCTCGGGGCGGCGCATTCCGAAGACCGTCTGCCCCGATACCAGTCGCTTCGACAAGTTGATCTTTGACGCATCGAGCGACCACTCGAGCGTGGCGCCGTCTTCCTGGAGGAAAACGACGAGGTCGTCATACCCCGGGTCGAGCTTTTCGGCCGGCACGTCGAAGTGGAACCGCCCGTTTGCGGCCTTCGTCGAGGTGTCGTCGACCATGAAGGTGGATGCCGGGTTGCCCGCGTTGAAGTTGCCGACTCGCAGTTGGTAACTGCGCTCGACGTCGTCCGTTTGGCGCGAGGCGAGAAAGCCGTCGATGACGTAGGTGGGCGCTCCGTCGATCGTGCGCAGGTCGACAGTCAGCGAGCTCTGGGTCGCGGTCGTGAAGAGAGCCGATGAGACGAAGGTGGAGTCGCCCCCGTGGCCGACGAAGACGAGATAGTAGTAAGGCAGGGTCGCGTCGGGGCTGTCGATGCGATAGTTCGTCTTGGTGATGGCGAGGTTCTTGGCCAGTGGTTTGGCGTCGGCGCCGAATGCCAGGTTGGCGCTCTGATAGACGTTCTTGCCCTCGGGGTCGACATAAGAGCTCCACGAGGAGTTCCCTGCCTGGTCGAACTCGATGGTAGGGATCGTGCCATCCAGCCACACTCGCGGCGCCATGTCCGGGATCGTCACGGTTGCGGCGATGCGCTGATGACCCGACAAGACCCACAGGAAATGATCGCCTGCGGCCAGGGTGGTCGTCGGCAGTTGAACTCGTCCCCCTGAGACGGTGCTGTCGATGCGGGTTGCGCCAGCTGAGCTGTAGTCAGGTGTCTTGGTGACCTCGACGGTCACGTCGTGGGCACCGGAAAGGCTCTTGGGCAGGTCGAAGCCGATGTCATAGCTATGAGCGCCCTGCTGCACGATCCGCACATGGTGGACGCTCGATGCCACGTATTGCGGCTTGGCTCCTCCGGCCGTGATGGCCGACACGAGGACGATGCCGCCGCCGACGACCACCGCGGCTGCCATGATGGCGCCAACGATGATGAGGATGATCCGGTTCATGTGTCGAGCTCCTAGTAAAGGAAGGTGGAGACGCTCTGCGGAGCGATTTCAGCCGTGAATGTCGAACCGCCGATGGCGACATCGACCTTCTGCGCGAAGGACGTGCTGGAGTTCTGGACGACGATCGCAAGCCGACCGTCGGGGCGTTGAATGGCAGCCGCAAGCACCTCGGGCGACGACGACTGGCTGGCGACGACATGAGCTTGACCGCCGTTGGCCGTGCCGAGGAACCTCGAGATCTGGGCCATCGCGTAGTACGCAGAGCTTTTGACGTATGTGCCGTCGTGCGATACCGAGATGACGCCCAGGCTGGTTCCGGCACCGCCCTTGTACGGCGTGCCGTCGTCGTAGAGCACCGCGTTCCAGTACAGAGCCCCCGACGAGAAGTAGTCGAGCGGGCCGAGCGTGACGTTGGTCAGCGCGTAGCTGAGGTTGGAGGCGAAGTCGACGCTCCACGTGCCCTCGGCGATCTCGGTGACCAGCGACTGCTTGTCGGGATAGGTCTTGTGAACGTACTGGAAGCCTTTGCCGAACGAATCGAGGCCATCGATCTCGTATCCGTGGAACGCGACGCCCGCTGTGTACTTGGATGCGTCCGAGTTCTTCAGGACAGTGTCGATGTAGCTGGTGGCGATGCTGGAGCTCTTGTCGCCGAAGTTCAGGTCCCAGGCGAGTACTTTGACGTTGCCGAAACCCGCCGCATCGAGCTTGGGGCCGAGCTTCTTGATGACGGACAGCTCCTGCTCCTCACCCATTTCCATCACCGGGTAAGTGGCCGCGCTAACGAGCGGCTCGTTCTGGATAGTGAGGTAGTTCAGGTCGATCCCCTGTTTGTGATAAGCGGACACGTAGTCGACGAGGTAGTCCGCATATGCGTCCTCATATTTCGGCAGGAGGCTGCCCGAGTACAGGCTGCCCGTTGTCTTCATCCAGGCCGGCGCGCTCCACGGCGATCCGATGAGAGTGAGACGCGGGTTGATCTTGAGGGCTTCGCGCATGACCGGGATGACGGTCTTCTCGTCGTTCGCGACGCTGAAGTGAGTGAGGTCCTTGTCTGTCTCGCCGTCCGGCATGTCGTCGAGGGTGTAGTGCACCGCCTTGCCGTTGAGCAGGCCGGCATAGTCCGAGGTGCCGATCGACATGCGAACCATGCTGAACGCTGCTCCGCCGTTCTTGACCGAGAAGAGATCTTCGAGAATCGCGTGGCGCGTCTGTGACGACTGCTGCTGCAAGACGGTCGCCGCCGATTGCGTCATCGCCGCGCCGTATCCATCCATGGTCTGCAGTTGCGTCCCGCGGTCCACGGTGACGTCGACATCGCCCGTGCCTTGGCCAGAGGTGACTTTGAGGTCGGTCTCGCGGGTGAGCAGTGCCGACTTCGTACCCGTCGTCGTATACACCTCGACGTAGGTCGGCGAGGCGACCCCGCATCCGGTGAGAGCGAGCAGCACAGCGCCCGCGCACGCCACCACGGCGAGCCTTCGAACGTTCTTCATGTGACTCGTGATCTCCATTGACCTATTTGTCCAAATCTTTAACGAATGCGGGGTAACCGTATCACTCCCGTTTGTCCCCGCAAGTCACGAGGCGGTAACGACCGCCGAGGTGATGGATTGCGCAGCAAGCGTGAGCGACGCGACACGACCACCCAGGCGTACGCTGCTCGTGACGTCGCTCTCCGAAGGGTTCAGCGCCACGAGCACGATCGCTCCGTCGGGGTTCTGGACTGCCATCACCTCGATTTTCGATGAGAAGCTCGAGGTGGCAATACGCCGAGCCCCTGGCCGAATGAACCGGCTGAAGTGTCCGATATAGCTGTACGAAAGCTTCACCTCGACGGTGTCAGCCGCCGTGTCGCACATGATGGGCGCGTCGCAGTAGTTGCCCACGTGATTGGGGCCACCGCGCTCATCGAGCACGATGTTCCAGTCGACGTAGACATTCATGCCGGCGTTGAAGTTGCCGATGATGTCGTGAGCGTACATCTGAGCGTTCTCGAGCTGGCCGGTGCCGAGTCTGCTGTACTCGACGCACCCCTCTGTAAACACCAGGTCGAGCTGGGGAAACCGCTCCCGGACCAGCCGAAGGGCGTCGAAGTGGTCACCCGTGTACCAATGGAACGCGATGCCGGTCACGAGGGGCAGCGTTGGCGCATCGAGCACCTCGATGGCGCGTTCGTACATGCGCTCCTTGTTGTGATCCCAGATGTGGATCCCAACATCGTCGAGCCCCGCGGCTACCAGTGCCGGGTGCAGGTGATCGCGGAGGAAGACCCTCTCCTCCTCGGGTGTGAACCGGCAGCTATCCCACACCTGGGTCGCCTCGGGCTCGTTCTGAATGGTTATCCGGTTGACATCGAAGCCCAGCCCGCGGTACTCAGAGACGTAGCGAGCGATGTACCGGGCCCAGGTCGTGCGGTACTCGGGCTTGAGCGACCCACCGCGCACGCGCGACGCATTGGTCTTCATGTAAGCCGGCGGCGACCAGGGCGACAGCATCACCTCGAGGGGCGCCCCCCGGCGCTCTTGGGCACGTCGCATGAGCGGAAGGATGTACTGATCGTCCCTGGCGAGCGAAAAGCTCTCGAGCGTTGGGTCGTCGGTCGGAACAGCCTCGTATGTACTCAGCGAGAAGTCCGAACTGTCAAGGTGGGTTCGCACGACCGAGTAGTTGTTGCCGCTCGGACCGAAGTAGGCGTCCAGGATCTGCTCCTGACGCTCCTGACTCATGCGCGAGAAGGTGTACCCGGATGACTCTGTGATCGCCCCGCCGAAACCCTTGATCTCTTGGTACTGGATCTCGGGATGGATGTTGATGACCGAGAACTCAGCGCCCATGTCGGCTTCGAAGGTCGTCGTCCGTTCCTCGACGGAGCGCACGCCGTCGCGAAACGTCGTGCTGACGGCATCGAGGCGGAGTTGGCCGACCGTGTCGGGTGAGGGCGCTGTGGTATCGAGCAGCATAGATATTCCTTCTGGGCGGTGATGTGGAGTGGGCTCAGCCCTTGACGGCGCCGGCGCCGATGCCGCGGACAATGAAGCGCTGGAAGACCAGGAAGATCACGATGAGTGGCACTGCCACGATGACGGCCCCGGCCAGCATCACCGGATAGAGCTCGGCATTGCTTGCGCTCGCTGACACCAATGCCCCCAAGCCCTTGGCGAGGGTGTCGTTCTCGGGCGATTGGATCACGACGAGGGGCCAGAGGAAGTTGTTGTAATTCCACATGAACGTCATGATCCCGAGCACAACTAGCGTCGGCCGGGCGAGCGGCATCGCAATCGACCAGAACACCCGGAACGGCCCGGCACCGTCAATGTATGCGGCCTCCTCAAGTTCGCGGGGGAACCGTAGGAAGGTCTGCCGCATCAGGAAGATGTTGTAGACGCTCATCGCAAAGGGCACGATAAGAGCCGCCAGGGTGTCATAGATGCCCAGTTTCGTGATGATGATCAGGTTGGGCACGAGCATCACCGTGCCGGGCACCATGAGCGACGTGAGGGTAGCTCGGAACAGGAATTCCCGGCCCTTGAAGCGGATCCGAGCGAACGCGTACCCGGCAAGGCTGTTGAAGAAGAGATTGAGCACGGTCGCCGTGGTGGCGACAATCAACGTGTTCCCGAACAGCACCCCTACGTGCAGGTAGTCGAACGCGTAGACATAGTTGTCGACGCGGAACTGGATATTGCCATGCGAATCGAGGGGCAGCAGGGAGAGGTTCGGTGTAAATATCTGGCTGCCGGTCTTGAACGAAGAAAGCACGAGCCAGAGGAACGGCCCCACGAGGATCACCACGAGGATGGAGAGAATCGCGTACAGGGCGATGCGCTGCGGCCTGAGCGGCCTGCGTCTTCTTGTCATCGGTGACCTCATTCGAACTGCTGGGGAACGAGCTTGAAGCCGATCCACGTGACCGCCAGGATGATCACCAGCAGGATGTACGACATCGCGGACGCGGTCCCCATCTCGAAGTAGCGGAAGGCATGGTTGAACAGGCTCAGGAGATAGGTCGTCGTCGTTCCGTCGGGACCGCCGCCGGTGATCAGATACATCTGGTCGAAGGCCTGGAATCCGCCGATGACAGCGGTGATCAGCAGGAAGAAGATCACCGGCTGGATGGCGGGAAGAGTGACCACCCTGAATCGTTGGAAAGCGTTGGCGCCGTCTAGCTTGGCTGCCTCATACAGGCTCTCGTCGATCGACTTCATCGCCGAAAGCAGGATCAGGACGTTATAGCCGAGGGCTCCCCAGATGGCCATGGCTGCCAGCGATGGCAAGGCGGTATTCGGATCGCCCAGAAAGCTCGTGTGCGTACCGAGCACCTTGTTGACGACGCCGAATTGCGGATCGAGCATGAAGATCCACATGGCCGCTACAGCCACGATGGCCGTGACGTTCGGGATGTAGTACGCGGTCTTGAAAAACCCCTCTCCCTTGACGTGGGAGTTGAGCATCGCCGCCACGATCAGCGCCAGAATCAGGCCGATCGGCACGCTCATCGCCACGTACTTGAGGGTGACGCCCAGCGACGGCCAGAAGTCGGGATAGCGCGTCGGGTTTGTGAGCAGATTGACGTAATTGTCAACGCCCACGAACTTCGGCGTCGTTCTGAGGTTCCAGTTGGTGAAACTGACCGCGAACGAGATCAGCATCGGCAGCAGCAGGAACACTGCGAAGTAGACCAGGAACGGGGCGATGAAGAGATAACCCGTGATGTTCTCGCGAAGCCGGAAGGCCGAACGGCGGTTCGGTGGCTTGGTGGCTACTGCCGTCATGACTTCGGGAAGAGGACCGAGTCTGCGGTCTTCTGCGCCTGGGGCAGGACCTTAGCCGGATCGGCACCCGTCACCAGGATGTCGTCCAGCGCCTTGCCCACGACCTCGTCGTTGACCTTCAGCCAATCGGTGAGCGTCGGGCGAGCCACGGCGGTTTCGAGCTGCTTGGCGAACGGCCCGAGGTACGGATCACTCGCATAGCCGAGGGCCTCAGCCGCCTTGACATTCGCCGCGAAATCGCCGGTGACCCCTGCCATCGCAGCGTCGCCGTTGGGATCGGTCAGGTACTCGGCGAACTCATAGGCCAGCTTGGCCTTGGTGGTGTTCTTGTAGATGACGATGTTCTCGCCACCGATGACCGAACTGGACTGGTGCCCCGCTTCTGCCGGGATCGGAGCGATGCCGAAGTCGAGATGGGGGAAGTTGGTCTTCAGCGCGTCCACATCCCAGGGACCGGAGATCTCGTAGGCGACGTTGCCATTGCCGAACGCGTTCTGGCTTTCGCGGACCGCCTGGTCCGAGTACTTCTGCAAGGTCACCAAAAGGTCAGCGGCGTCGATACCGGGGCGTGCGCCGAACGTTGCGGCCGTCTGGTCGGAGTTCACCATGCTGCCTCCGGCGCTTTGCACCAGAGCCGGGAAGATCCATGCACCGTAACCGCCCGATCCGATTCCGGCGAAGGCCGCCACCTTGTTCGGCACATAGGTCTTGCGGGCGGATGCCTCCCACGCGTTCCAATCAGCAGGCGGCGTCGAGACCATGGCCTTGTTGTAGAACAGGGCGACTGTCGTCATCGACAACGGCAACCCATACACCTTGCCGCCGATGATGTTGGTGTTCATGGCGCCCGGATAGAAGCTGTCGGTACCGAGTCCGGCCTTCAACTGCTTCGTGACGTCCAGCAGCAGACCATCGTGGGCGAACTTCGGGACGAGCGGCTGGTCCAGATAGGAGACATCGGGGTTGCGACCCGCGGCAATCGACGAGTCGATCTTGGTGTTGAAGCCATCTTTCGGCACGAAGGTCACCTTGACGTCGATCTTGTGCGTCTTCTCGAAGCTGGCGACCAGCTTGTCCATCGCGTTCTTCTGGGCCATGGCGTTGGGCTCGTATGCCCAGAAGGTGAGGGCATTCGAGTCGGCCCCCGGACCGCTCCCTGATCCAGTGCATCCCGCGAGCATCAGGGCGGCTGCGGCAGCGACTGCGGCGGCGACGGCAATACGACGTGGCAACATCATTGTCTCCTTGGGTGATGCGGTCGCTCCGCAGAACGGCGGGCGCGCGAGGTTTTACGGTGAAGCACTGGCGAGTGTACTCCATGTTTGTCCAAAGTTTGAACTAATATTTTCGGATACCGTATTGGTTCAAGATGACGACAAATGCAGCGACGTTTCCTCGATCGCCCCGCAAGGGTCCGTCGAAGAGCCATGGACTGACCCGATTCAAGCGGTCGAACCTGACGCAGTTGCTCGGGCTGATCCACTACGAAGGCGAACTCTCGCGAAGCCAGTTGGCCGAAGATGCTGGTATCACCAGGTCGTCCGTGCTCGGCCTGGTCGCAGAGCTCGAAGACCGGGGACTGGTCGAGCAGGTCATCGGCTCGGCCACTGGCGAAGTCGGGCGTCCGAGCACCCTGGTCCGCGCCAGCGCGGACGTGGTGGCGTTCGCGGTCACCCCCCTGTACGACTCGATCGCCGTCGCGGCGGTCGGTTTTTCGGGGCGCGTTCTCCACCGGTCGACTCGCATACTGCAGACGCTTCCCAGCCCGGAGGAGTTCACGGTCGCCGCCGCCGAATTGGTCGCGGCGCAGACCGCCCTCCTGCCGCCAGGAACAGGGATCGCGGGGATCGGCGTCGCCATTCCGGGCCACGTGCGCATCAGCGACGGGATCGTGCATTCCGCATACTCGTTGGCGTGGGGCGACGTCCCTCTCGCAGGTTTGCTTTCGGACGCCACTGGCCTGCCTGTCTGGCTCGACAACGACGGCTCGCTGGCCTCCTTGGCCGAGCACCGGTTTGGGGCCGGGCGAGGGCTGGATCATATGATCCTGCTGCTGGGCGCGGTGGGCGGCATCGGAGGAGGCATCATCGTCGATGGGAGCCTCGTCCGAGGCAGGGATGGATACGCCGGCGAGCTCGGCCACGTCCCCATCTCGGACGACGAGCGCGCCGGATATGCCGGCATCCCCGGCAGCCTCGACTCCATGGTCAATCGGCTGGAGCTCCTCGACTCTCTAGGTCTCGCGCGTGCGGACGAAGGTACCCTCACCCTCGCCCTCCGAAACCGCGCCCATGAGCCGCTCGTCAACGAGACCCTCGAACGGCAAGCCGACTACCTGGGCCGCGCGATCGGCATGTTCATCAACCTGTTCAACCCGGATGCGATCGTGCTGACGGGTTTCCTGCGGACCATCCTCGAAGCCCGCAGAAGCCGGGTCATGGCATCGGTGCGACGTGACGCGCTCGAACGACTGGCCGAAGGATGCGAGATCCGAGTGGACACGCTGGGAAGCGACATCGTCTTCATCGGTGCCGCCGAACTGCCACTCGGTCAACTGATCTCGGACCCTCTCGGCCACCCGATCGTGCGTGTCGGCGCCTGAGCGCAAAGGGCGATCTTACGTCCGCACGTCAATGTGCGGCGCGCCTGCTAAGGCCGTTTGCTCTGACGAAGCGATCCCTCCCGACGACCCTGAGGAATTGCAGCTGCTCCTCGCCCCGGCTACCGGGAGGCGTGGTGAGGACGACAAGAATCTGGGTCTGATCTTCGGTGAACAAGGCCTGGCAATCGAAGTGTATGCGACCAATTTCCGGATGCACGAGGGTCTTGTGGTCTTCGAACCTTCTGGTGACTTCTTGACGAGCCCAGATCGCTGCGAACTCCGGACTGCGCTGCATGAGTTGGCTCGCGAGCTTTGCGGCATCGGTCTGTTTCCCACGCCCCGCTGTCGCGATGCGCAGCGCGGAAACGAGCGCGCGACCCTGCTGCTCCTGATCTTCCGCGAGGTAGACGGCGCGTTCCATTTCGGGATGAATGAACCAGCGGTAGATGGCGCTGCGCTCGTCACCCCGGTACTTGTTGTGGTCACCGAACAGCGCCGAAGCGAGAGAGTTCTGACGGAGTGTGATGCCGATGTCCGACACGATGAATGCGGGCGTGTGGGGGATGCTGTCAAGCACACGACGAAGCCCAGCTCCAACGTGGGGGAAGCCGAACATGCGGTCCGGTACATTGTGGCCCGCAAGCCGGTAAAGATGCTCGCGTTCGTCGAGAGTCATTCGCAGGGTGCGGGCGAGGACGTCGAGCATGGCCGTTGACGGCTGAGCGCCGCTGCCGCGCTCGAGGCGACTGTAGTAGTCCACCGACATCACAGCGAGGTGAGCGACCTCCTCGCGACGTAGCCCTGTGACCCGGCGACGAGGGTTCGCAGGGAGACCCACGTCCTCTGGATGCAGAGACTCGCGGCGCGATCGGAGAAATGCTGCCAGGGCGAAACAGTCCATCGTCCAATTCTTACGCGTTCAGCGCTTCCGAGAGGTGCCCTATCAGGTCACCGATAGACGCGTCCTGCACGCGGATAGTGAAGTCCGACATCGTCGAGCTATCAATCCCTCGACGAAGGTGTGCCCGACATGACTGACAAGTGGACGTTCGACAGCATCCCTGATTTGACCGGCAAGACCTACATCGTGACGGGAGCTGCGGGAGGAATCGGCGTGATCGCCAGCCGTGAGCTCGCTCGCGCTGGAGCCAACGTGATCATGGCCGTCCGTGATGTGGAGAAGGGCCGTGCGATATCACGGAGCATGGGGACGGTGCGCGGAAACATCGACGTGAAGCAACTCGACGTGTCGAGCCTGACTTCGATCCACGCGTTTGCCAACGCATGGTCCGGCCCCATCACGGGGCTGATCAACAACGCCGGCATCATGTCCGTCCCGCTCCGGATAACCGACGACGGGATCGAAAGTCAGGTTGCGACTAACTACTTCGGACCCTTCGCATTGACGAACGCACTCCTTCCTCACATCACCGATCGCGTAGTCAGCATCGCTTCACAGCTGCACCGAATGGGCCGCTTGTATCTGACAGATCTCACCGGACGGAATCGCCGCTACAGCCCGTGGTTCGCCTACTGCGACTCCAAGCTAGACATCATGCTCTTCTCTTTGGAGCTGCAGCGCCGACTCGAGCAGTCGGGCAGTTCGGTGCGTTCGATGATCGCCCACCCGGGGATCGCGAAGACAAATCTTGTTGCTCACGTCGGCGGCGTCTCGGGCTGGATGAACGGACTCGCGCAGCCGCTCTTGAACGAAGCAGAGGACGGCGCTCTGCCAACACTCTTCGCCGTCACCGAAGACATCCCTGGGAACTCCTACGTGGGCCCGGACGGCTTCGGCAGCATCAGCGGCCACCCGGCCGTTCGTAAGCCCTCTCCTGCCGCCCGCGACTCGAAGAATGCAAGGGCGCTGTGGGCAGCAACCACCGAGGTCCTCGGAGATCGATTCATCATCGACGCCAACGGCTAAAGCGCGTCAGCGAGACGGGGACGTCAGCGGGAGGAGACCTGCCGCTGGATGATCGACGTCAGCGCCTCCAGACTGAATCCGTCATGGCATCCGTCGGTCTCGGCGTCGAGGGAATGTCCAATGATCCTCTCGATCGAGCAACGTCCATCGCCACCATCCGGGCCCACTCGACCACGGAGTGACCTTGCTCGACATTGTCCGCCTTCAGGTCAGCCTCCTATTCGAGACGGTCAGGTCCGTGCTCCTTGCGGCGGAAATCCAGCAAGTAACCGCCGCGAAACGATCGAACGACTCGCCTGAGAGGGCGGCAAAGTGACGTGCTTTGAACCTGTTGGGGGCGGTCAGGGCCAATGCCGAAGTCGCGTCGGACGGGGTTGTGAATCGCTTCGATCCGCCGCATCGTGTGGCGGTCGCTCGCGACATGGCTCACCGTCCGATCACCGCGCTGATCGAGCCCCGCAAGGGCTGTTCGGTGGCTACACCGATGACGATCTTGCCTCGAAGGCCACCTTGTTCGAACTGTCGATGCGCATGGGCGATTCGTGAAAGTGGGTAAACCGCGTGAACTACCGGCTGTATTTCGCCCGCTTCGACGATGGTTGTAAGTCGTTCGATCGCCCCGGGCTTGGGTGGCCCTAAAAATGTACGGATCCGTCGGCGGCCGTGAACTGCAGAGAATGCTATGTAGGCCAAGCTCTTAGCCGAGTCGAAGGCGACCGCCACCATGCGACCTCGCGCTGAAAGGTGTCGGCGGATCATCCGAAGGTCGGATCCCGCCGTGTCGATAATGACGTCGAAGACCCCCAGTTGCTCGTGCGGGACCTTAGCTCTGTCGAGGGCGATATCGGCACCTAGCTCAATGGCAAAGTCGACGTGATGCTCACTGACGAGAGTGGTCACGTGGGCTCCGATCGAGTGTGCGTATTGGATCGCCACGCTTCCGACGCCGCCTGCCCCTCCTCTTACCAAGACCCGTTCGCCCGGTCGGACGCGAGCGACGTCCGTGATCGCGCGGACCGCAGTGATGCCCACTGCCGGTAGGGCTGCCGCGGCCTGCAGATCGAGCGCAGTTGGGACTCGGGCTAAGAGGGATGCATCGATCGCGATGAATTCTGCCGCGGCGCCGGATGTCTTCGAGAAAAAGCCTGCCTGAACTCCCCACACCCGCTCGCCCGCGTCGAAGGAACGAACGTCGTCGCCCAGTGCCTCCACTGTCCCGGCGATGTCGTGAGCAGTTCCTTTAGGAAACTTCCCGCCCGTTATTGCGCGCAGTGCTCCAGCTCTGCTTTGTGTGTCTTCAGCGTTGATGCTTGTCGCGGCGACTCTCACGAGCACTTGGCCGGCTAGGGGCACTGGATCAGGCGCGTGCCCGACCGTTAGCACGTCGGGCCCGCCAAATTTTGCGTACTGTGCTGCCTTCACAAGCCCCTCGCTTTCTAAATGGGACGATCGTTCCACATGGACGCTACCATAATTGGTACGGTGGCACCACTTGTGAAGAGGATTGGAACTCGAATGGCTAACCCGCTGCGTGCAGATGCCGTCCGCAACATTGAACTCATCGTTGGCGCAGCAGCCGAGGCTTTTGCTGAAGTTGGCACGGGTATCTCCATGACCGAGGTCGCAACCAGAGCGGGCGTGGGCGTGTCGACTCTCTTCCGTCGATTTCCGACAAAAAGCGACTTGATCGACGCGGTGTTCTCCGCGAGCGTGACCCGCTGGTTGGGACACTTATCCGAGGCGTTAGAACAGCCTTCGCCCTGGCCTGCGCTGCGGGATTTGATTCTCAAAGTCACAAAGGAACAAGCTCGTCAGCCGGCGTCGGCGAATATGATCGTGACCTCGTTCCTGCACGGGGATGGTTTCCTTGCAGAGAAGAAAGAAACTGAGAACGGCATCTCGACCCTTCTGCGTCGTGCGAAGACGGCCGGGGACGTTAGGGACGACGTTGAGTGGTGGGACGTGCGTCTAGTCCTCGAAGCAAATGCCGGAGTCCTGATGTCCGGCGAAGATGATGCTGCCGAGTCTTCCCGGCGCGTCGTGGAGCGCATACTCGATGGATTTGAGCGGAAATAGCTTTGCCCCTTTCGAGGGGGGGGCGGTTGCGTGCGACATGTCGGGACCTTGCCCCGAGATCGAACGCACCGGCCCGGCGGAGTTGCCGAAACTCGCTACGCAGCCCTCTTGATGGCTCGTCTGGACAGTGATCGTCAGCCCCCCGAAGGGCGGGAGAGCGCACCACGAACAACGCGAGATGCTGACCGCTTGTCTCTGCAATCCACGGCCGACGACGATGTCGGAGAACTGGACGTTCGTCCAATGAACGACAACGGTCCCTAGGCACCAGCCAAGTGTCGGAGGGGGGACAGTAGGCGACAATCGAATCGCGGATTCCGGGTTACGTGACTCCGCGCCGGTGAACTGCTCCCCCTTGGATCACTTTTCAGCCGCAGAGAGGCAATGGAAATGAAATTCCGACGTCGGACGACATCGCTTGCTTCCGCCCTCGTGGTCGCCCTCGCCCTCTCGCTCGCTGCATGTAGCCCGTCGGGGCCGTCCAACAAACACTTCGACGACGTGACGATCGCTCTGGCCGACAAGCTCCCGTCCATCGAGACGGGCCAGCTGAACTCCCGTGATCAAGGGCTGGTTCTTGGCCCGGTCTACGCCACGCTCACCTCCCTCGATAAGAACGGCTCGGCAGTACCCGAGCTTGCGAAGAGTTGGACCGTGAGTGACGACGGTCTCCAGGCACGATTCGTGCTCCGTGGTGGGCTGGTTTTCTCGGACGACACACCGCTGACCGCAGCCGACGTGGTCGCATCGATCAATCTCGCGCGGAAGTCCGACTCGTTCATCTACGCGCAGGCGTTTGCCTCAGTTGTCTCCACGGAGGCAGAATCCGCAACCACTGTTCTGTTCAAACTGTCATCGCCTCTTCCCGACCTTCCGATGCTCCTCGCAGACGCTGCGCTGGGGGTCTTCCCCGCCTCGCGCGTGTCCGAAAAGGGCTTCTTCGACAAACCGATCTCTGCCGGGCGGTACGTACTCGAGAAGTCTGCGAAAGATGGCTCCTCGTTTTCGATGACAGCCAATCCGTTGTATTGGGGTGGTGCAACCGCCCCGAAGCGGCTGAAATTCGTGACCATCGAAGATGCAAGTTCGCGACTGTCACAGTTGCGCGCGGGCACGATCGATATGGCCGACGCACTGGTCCCGGCTACTCTCGACCAGAAGTTTGCCGACGTGAAGATCAAATACGTGCCAGCGTTCGGCGGTATCAAGATCTTCGGCAACACCAAGAAGGGTCTGACGGCAGACGTCCGAATCCGCCAGGCTATCTCCGCTGCTATCAACCGTCGAGCGATCGCGACGACAGCAGTACCTGGGGCCGGACTGGCCGCAGCCGGATACTTCCCCCCAACGTCGCAGTACTACCTTGCCAACCTTGCCGATGCCAACCCCAAGGCTGCGAAGGACCTGCTCAAAGGGACTTCCTGCGCTTCCGGATGCAAAATCGAGGTGCTCGTGGATGGCACCGACGAAACCGGACGTACGATCGCCTTGATGGCTAAGGAGCAACTTGCCAAGATCGGCATCGATCTGACCATCTCGCAAGTTGACTTCGGTGTGCTCGTCGATCGTCTTCTCAACAACGACCACGACCTGGTGATCGTGAGCACGTTCAGCTTCTCCGATGACGCGACCATTCTCCCAGCACTGGAGTTGAGCGCCGGACTCGGCACCGGCTTCGTGCCGGACGAGAGCACCGGCGGCCTCATCCAAAACGTGATCACGTCGACTGGCCAGAAGAGAGCCGACGCTGCCGATGCTCTGAGCAAGGCCTTTGCCACCCAGCTGCCATTCATCCCCGTCATGTCTGAGGGGTACATCACCGGAAGCCGCACTGGTCTGCCCCTTTCCATCTCCAAAGCGCAGCTGCTGCACTTCAACGAGGAAGGGGCCAACTAGTCGGTGGCCGTCGTCAGATCCGCTCTGAACCTGCTCGTCCGACTGGGTGTCGCAGTCCTGGCAGTGACTGCCTTGCTGACGGCCCTCATCCGGCTCGTCCCGGGAGATCCAGCGGCAATACTCCTCGGAATCAAGGCGAGTCCCGAGGCCATCGCCGCGCTTCACAAGAAGATGGGGCTCGACGCTCCATACTTTCAGAACCTGTTGGAGGTCTGGCGTCGACTGCTTGCGGGCGACATGGGGTCATCGCTCGTGAATGGGCAACCGGTCACCGCTATCGTGTTTCCCGCGCTAGAGATCACGTTGAGCCTTGTTGCGTTGACGATTCTCATCTCGGTCACGTTCGGCCTCGCAGCAGGACTGCTCATCTCAGGTCGTACGCGAGCGGCGGGTCGGAGCCTCGTGTCCGCCTTAGTGACTGTGGGGCTGGCGATCCCGCCGGTCGTCGCCGGGATGGTTCTGATTCTCGTGGTCGCACTAGGTGCAGGCTTCGCCCCGGCCGGAGGGTGGCCGGGAGAGTGGCCCGACAACCTGGGGTACGTGTGGCTCCCCAGCGTCGCGCTAGCGTTGGGCTTGGTGCCCTACGTCATACGAGCTGTTGTGCAGGCGGCCGACGGTGTGAACCGGTCGACATTCGTCGATGCCGCGGTGACGCGCGGAATTGCCCCCATCGGCATCACGATCCGACACGTCCTTCCCAACAGTCTTGTCACGCTAATCACCCTGATCGGTTATACGGTCACGACCCTTCTCGGCGGAGCCGTCGTCGTGGAGGCTGTATTCGGAATCCCTGGGCTTGGTGGGGTGCTGCTGAGCGCGGTCGCATCGCGGGATATTCCTGTCATCACGGGTGTCGCGGTCTGCGTCACGGTCGCGGCCGTGTTGGCAAATGGACTCAGCGAGGTCATTACCTCTGTCATCGACCCGAGGGTTCGAAGAACGGGTCATTCATGAGGACCGCCGCTCGCTTTGGACGCAGGCGGATTTCGTTCCGCGGCCAGTTCGTTGTCGGGGCAGCACTGATCATCGTGATGCTCGCCTTCTCGTTCATCGCGCCCCTGATCTCGCCCTATACGCCGACGCAGCTGGCGGGCGCGCCGCTGCAACCGCCGTCCTCGCATTTCTGGATGGGAACCGACACTCTTGGCCGCGATGTGTTCACCAGGCTTTTCGCTGCGGCACAACTCGACATCCTTTTGATCGTCTTGGCAACGGCACCGCCTGCCTTGGGAGGCGCGCTGGGTGGCGCTGCCGTGGCAATGACGAAACGCTCGTGGATGTCGGCAGGCCTGATGCGCGTCACAGACGTCGCCATCGCCTTTCCCGGCGTGGTGCTGATCTTGTTCATCTCGGTCATCATTCCGAGTGACACTTCGTGGCTTGGATTGCCTCCGGGGTCCGCATCCTTCCTGGTGGCGGTGTACCTCGTCGGTTGGCCCTTGTACGCGCGCGTGGCGCACGCAGAGACTCGAATCCTCCGAGAGCTCGACTTCATTCAGGCGACGTACGTTGCCGGCTTTTCCCCGTGGCGGAGGCTCACGAAGCACCTTCTGCCAGCTGTCTTGAGCAGTACCGGCGCCATTGCACTCTCGGACAGTGTCGCCATACTGGCAACGCTCGCCGCCTTACCCTTCCTGGGCGCTGGCGTCCAACCGCCAGTGTCCGAATGGGGTTCAATGATCTACGAGGCGCGCACGCAGATCGAGTTCGCGCCGTGGAATCTGGTGTTTCCTGCAGTCGCAGTCGTGTGGACGGGGATCGGGTTCGTCTTCGTCGGCGACTCCCTCATCAGCGGAAAGTCGCGCGCATGACCGATCTGGTGCGGGCAACCGCGATCACGATTGAGGTCGAAGGACAGCAGGTTGTCACTGGCGCCTCGTTCACGATCGGGCGGGGCGAGGTCTTGGCGCTCGTCGGAGAGAGCGGCGCAGGGAAGAGCATGTGTGCCAGGGCCGTAACGGGCACACTGGGACGCATTGGCGCAGCCGTGACCGCAGGTGAGCTCGAGGTACTCGGCGAGAACGCCACCGCAGCATCCCGCGGTTGGTGGCGTCGTGTGTGGGGACATCGCATCGGGCTCATCCCGCAAGCGTCGATGATGGGGTTAGATCCGCTGTGGACGATTCGTCGGCAATTCAACGAGACCGCGAGGCACCTCTTCGGTCGACGACAACCCGATGAAGACCTCATCGCCCATCTTGACCGTGTCGGCATCCGTGCACCTGAACGCGTGCTCTCACAGTATCCTCATGAACTTTCCGGCGGGATGCGTCAGCGGGTCATGATTGCCCTCGCCTTACTGGGAACGCCGGAGTTGCTCGTCGCCGACGAAGCCACGACAGCGCTGGATGTCACTATTCAGCGGAGCATTCTGATGCTGATCCGAGCTCTTGCAGACAGTGGAGTCGGCGTGCTCCTCGTCACGCACGACCTCGGCATCGTGGAGGAGTTTGCCGACAAGGTCGTCATCATGCGCGACGGGCAGGTGGTCGAAGCGAACGGGGTCGCGGAGATCTTCGCCCGCCCGGAGCACGAGTATTCGCGCACCCTTTTGGCCGCGCGCTACCAACTTGGTCGCTCAACTGGGGATGCATGATGCTTGTCGCACGCGACCTTGAACTCGCCTATGGCCGGCGTGGCCCATCTGTCGTTACCGGGGTCTCTTTGACGGTCAAGCCCGGCGAGTCCCTGGCAATCGTCGGCGAGAGCGGGTCCGGAAAATCCACCATCGCTCGCGCGCTCGCGGGAGTCCTGGCTCCTCGTTCTGGCGTCGTGACGATCGACGGTAAAGACTGGTCGACTGTCGGGTGGCGAGATCCGCAGCGTCGATCCGTTCAGATGATCTATCAGGATCCGTACTCGTCGCTCAATCCGCGTCAGACGGTCATGCAGACCGTGCGCGAGCCGATGATCGCGCACCGAATTGCTCGGCACGGAGTTGCCACCGAGCGTGCCGCCGCGCTACTGGCGTCGGTCGGCCTGCCTGACTCCCTCTTTGCTCGTCACCCCGCCCAACTCAGCGGCGGGCAGCGGCAGCGAGTCAGCATTGCGAGAGCGTTGGCCAGCGACCCCGCGATTCTCATTGCGGACGAACCGACAAGCTCGCTCGATGCGTCGGTCCAAGCGGGTGTGCTAGAGCTCATCCGCGGGGCTGTTCTCGATCGCGGCATGGGGCTCATCCTCGTGTCGCACGACCTTGGCGTTGTGGACCGCCTCACGGAGCGAACGATCGTCATGCGAAACGGGCTCGTCGAGGAAGAGGGGGCGACGTCGTCAATCCTTCGGAACCCGACGTCAACCTACACACAAGAGCTTGTCGCGTCCGTTCCCGGCATGATGTCCGGACGAGACCGATCGAGGAGAGAGAATTCATGACTGATCGACCGTGGCGCGAGCAGATGGTCTCAACGTCGGGCGGCGAATTGCTCGTTCGTGAGTGGGGTGACGAGTCAGGACAGCCGGTGATCTTTCACCACGGCAGTCCTTCCTGCGGCCTCGACATACCGGGAGGCTTCGCTGCCCCGGCCGAAACCGGGGTTCGGCTGATCAGCTACGACCGACCCGGGTATGGGCAGAGTACTCGCGTCCCCGATCGTCGCGTCCACGACGTTGAGAAATGGATCGAGGCGATCACTGCCGCGCTCGGAGTCGACCGCTTCGCCACGATCGGCATCTCTGGCGGCGGGCCGTATGCGATGGCGACGGCCGCGCTGATGAGCGATAGGGTCACAGCACTCTGCATCGAGGTCGGCTTCGGGCCGGTCGAGCTCTTCGACTGGGAGCCCGGTATGCCGAAGGAGTCACTGGACGAAATGCACGCCGCCCAACGCAGTGAGGCGGACGTCCGCGCAAAGGCGCTCGAGTTCACTCAGGGCGGGGCGAACGTTGACGTCTGGCTGGATCAGCAACCGGCGCGCGACAAGGCACTCGGCGAGACTCCCGAAGCTATCGCCGAGCGCAGAGTCCGCGATGAAATCTACCCTGATGTCGATATCGACGGCCTCGTTGATGACCTGCGATCCTTGTTGGCGTACCCGTGGAACGCGAGCCCACGCGACGCGCACTGCCCGACCTTGCTGGCGTACGGGGCGGCCGATCCCTTCGTCCCCACGTCACATGGTCGCGCATACCAGCAGTTCATTCCTCACGCCACACTCCAGTTGATCGACAACGCTGGACACGACCTCCGACCTGAGGAGCCAGGCTTTCTCCGTTGGCTTGCGAGGTGGTGATTCATGTCGCGGACCGTGCGGGCGGGTGGGTTGATTGATGTTGCCAACGGCGAGATTCGTACCGACGTCGCCATCGAGATCGACGACGAACAGATATCGGACGTCCGGTCCTGGACCGCGCGGTCGGCCCCCAGCGAATATGACGACCTCAGCGAGTATTTCGTCGCACCGGGCCTCATCGACATGCACACCCACCTGGTCGGACATCTCGCTGGCGGCGACATCCGGAGTTTCGCCATCGCGAGCCAGGCGCGAAACCTAGTCCACGGAATATCGAATGCCCGGAAAACACTGCGGGCCGGCTTCACCACGGTTCGGGACCTAGGCACGTATCGCGCGTTCATCGACCTCGAACTGCGCGACGCGATCGACTCCGGGGTCGTCGAAGGGCCGCGCATGATCTGCGCTGGAGCCTTCATCACGGCCACGGGCGGGGGTGGCGCGTTCAATGAGTTTGCGACCGACGTGACCATGCCCTCCGACTTCTCGGTCGGCGTGGCCGACGGGGACGTCGAGGTCCGCAAGGCCGCGCGACGGATCCTTCAGAGGGGTGCAGACGTCCTGAAAGTGATGGCCACCGGCGCGGTGTTCACGGCCGGCACGACGCCCGGATCCCCGGAGTACTCAGAGTCGGAAATCCGGGCGGCAGTCGAAGAAGCCGCAAATCGTGGTCGTTTCGTCGCTGCACACGCGCACGGCGACGAAGGAATCAAGCGAGCAGTCGCGGCAGGGGTTCGGACCATCGAGCACGGATCCCTCGCGAGTGATGGCGCGCTTCAGACGATGCTCGAGCATGGAACTTACTACGTCCCCACGACGTACGTGATTCGCTGGTTGGAGTCACACGCCGCCGCCGGCGAAATGCCGCCGGGCACGCTCGAGAAAACACGTCAGGTCAGCGATTCCGCGCGCCGGGCGCTCCGAATGGCCGTGGACGCCGGAGTCAGGATTGCCTACGGAACGGACGCCGTGATATTCCCGCATGGCCTCAATGCGAATCAATTCGAGGACTTTGTCGATGCCGGGATGACGCCGCTGGCCGCACTCAGATCAGCCACGTCGGTCGCCGCTGAGGCGCTGGGCCGGTCCGACATCGGATCGATCGAGGTCGGCAGGTTCGCAGACCTCATTGCCATCAAAGGAACAACATTCGAGGACGTACGTGCCCTGACGGACATTCACGCCGTCATGAAATCAGGGTCGTGGGTCCGCGACTCCTGAGTCCGATCCTGAACCCGGAACAGCGAGTACAGCCGGAGTGCTGTGTGAATGTCGATCGCCGCAGCCGGCGATGACAATTGCGCGGAAGCCATCAATTGTTGAGCCTTGTCGAGCCGGTAATAGAGCGTGGCTCGCTTGATCGAGAGCGCCGCGCACACAGCCTGCACGTCTCTCCCGAGGTCGTAAAACGCCGTCAACGTCTCGAGGAGCGGCGATCTGGAGTAGCCGATGAGCGGTGCGAGCTGAGGGCAGATTCCCACGACGCGCTTGAGAGACGGCTCGACATCGGTCAGCACCTGCCATGCACCCAATGTGTCGTAATACACGGGTGCTCGCTCGTTCCGAGTTCTTGCGACCCTGTTCGCAAGACCGGCCTGCTGTGCCGACCGACGAACCTGAGGGGACGACAGCTCGCTCACCCCCACGGCCTGAAGGGTGAGGCTGCTTCGCTCAGCCGATCGTTGGAACGCGCCTGCGACTCCTGATACCCCCGTCTGTGGCCATCGGGAGCGACCAACGGCCAGGATTCCGTCCCCGAAGGTCGTCGTGAGAGATCTCACCGTGCCAGCCGTGCGGGCGTAATCCACGAGCACGGTGTTGAGCTGCTCCTCGAGTGGGCGTCGATCACGGGCGGTGAACGTCAGGCTGAGGACGAAGGCTTCGCCGGAAGGCTCGAGAAGCGCGGCCGACGCGGCGTCGGCTACAGACAAGCTATCCGTCGCGATCGCCTCGTCGAGATAGCTCGACGCACGTGACACCCGGCGCTGGCTGTCCAACAGAGTGCGCCCGAGAATATCGGTGATCCGTTGGGACGCCTCGAGGAAGCGCTTCCTTTGCACGTTGGTCACTTCCGGATCGTCGAAAACCCAGAGGTAACCGAGTAGCTGTGCTCCCTGGCGCAATGGGACGCAGAGCCGCGCCAGGGTCTGAAGTTTCTCGTTTCGAGGGACTTCGACGATTCCGGAGGCCGACTCCAAGTTGAGGCTTCGAACGAACTCCACGACGGACGTCGGAGTGCGGCGCCCCAGAATGGCGTCCGATCGCGCCTGGTCGATGACCCCGCTGTGAGCACTGGTCGCAATCACCTCGATGAATTGATTGTCGAGGGCAACAGATCTCTCGAGGCGCGCTGCCAGCTCGTCAACCGCAGCTTGGAGATCCAGCGAAACGGGTTGCATCCCGTCGCGGGCGTCGCGGCTATCGGACATGGGTACAGATTTTAGGGTCCTCAGTTCCATATAGACAATCGTCCAAACCAAATCGGACAGGCGCCCCATCCGAAACCCGCGGGCAGTTTCTAGCCTGTGAGAGGTCGACCAGCGGAGGAGTCAGCGCGATGCATACCGCGACGCAGCTAGACCTTCGGATGTTCGCGGTGTCTAGGCGGGAGCGCGAGGTAGCGGCCGAAGCCGTCTTCGATGGATGGAAACGCTCCGATCGACTGGGTGTCGTCGTCACGGAGGCCTTTGGCGCGCTCGGCGCCAGCCTCCTGATTCAACTTGCGACCGCCCAGTTCTATCGCGCGGATGCCGGCCGGGCGCTCGAAACAGCGCAATACCCGGAGATCTATCTGTTCCATTGTGGGCGGCGCTGGGGCGATCACCGACCTTTCGACTTCTGGCCCCCCCGCAAGGAAGTGCTCGTGCACGGTCCTCTCAACCTTGTCGAGGCAATCAATGATCGAGCGATCAGCAGGCTGCTCCTGCCCACGGCCGAACACCCCACGTGGGAGTACTTGACGGATGCTCCAACCCCGTGGGCTGAGCGCAACTCCTTTCTCGAACGTGTTGTGACCGCGATCGAGTACGACGCGGCCGGCATCGTGGAGGACCCGGCAATCACTGTTTCGGCATTGAGCACCGCGCTTGAGGCCAATGGAACTCGCGCGCTCAATCCGGAGATCAGTCTCGAGTGGTACCGAAACCTCCAACCCGAGGCAAGGGCCACGGCGTTGCCCGGACCGAGTGGTGGGGACGAGACGGCGAGGTGGTTGGAATCGCTCCTCCGTCGGGCGGACGAGGTAGATCCCGACACCCGTGCGACGGTCCGCAGGCGCCGCCAACGACTCGTGCGTCAGGGTCTTGCCACGGAGTCCTATCGCGACATCGCAGGCGAGGACGCACTCAGATTGATCTCCACGTATTTCTCACGCACAACCGAAAGCGGGGCAACATGAAGGTGGGCATCGTCGGGGGCGGGATAGTCGGGCTGTGCACGGCGTGGAGCCTGCGTCGGCGGGGCCACAGCGTAACCGTCATCGAGGGGGGGCACATCGGCGAATCCGCCTCCGCCGTCAATGCAGGTTGGGTTACGCCCTCCCTTTCCACACCTCTGGCGTCTCCGGGTGTACTCGCCACCGGTCTCAAGCATGCTTTTCAGAAAGATGGTGCGCTGGTCATCCGTCCGCAACTGGACACTTCCTGGCTGAGGTGGCTATGGAAGTTCCATCGCGCGTCTCGCCCTCAGGCCTACTCGAATGGCGTGAAGGCGCTCATGCGGCTCAACAATCGCACTCTTGAATTGTTCGACTTGCTGCACTCGGACGGTGTGAAGTTCGAAATGCACGAGGCGGGAATCTTAGCGCTCGCACGTGAAGCCAACGGGCTCGAATGGTTCGAGCAGCTCTTCGACGAACTCCAACCGCTCGGCTTCCCAGGTCGAATCGACTACCTCACCGGCGACGAAGCGCGAGCGATTGAACCTGGCGTCGGTGCGGGCGTCGTCAAAGCGGCACTGACCTCCATCGACCGACACGTCAACCCCGACTCGCTCCTCGTTGGCCTTGCGGATTGGCTTCGTCGCTCCGGGGTAGACATCCTGGAGGAAACGCCGGTCACCGCGCTGACTGCACACGGCGACGGTTGGTTGATCGACGCCGACGATGCTGGTGTCGAGGTCGACCGCGTCGTCGTCGCATTGGGGGCTGCCACCAATCGACTGATCGGACCGCTGGGAGTGCAGCTGCCCATCCTCGGTGCGAAAGGCTACTCGGTTCTCGTACGCGGCCTGGCCGCGCCGCCCACTCGCGCCCTGTACCTGATGGAAGCGAAGCTCGGACTCAGTCCGTTCGAAGACGGCGTGCGGATCGCGGGCGTCTTCGAGCTTCCCGGAAGGGACGCGCGAGTCGAGCAGCATCGGACCGACGGATTGGTGCGACACGCTGGGCCCTATCTCGAGGGGCTCGATGCGGCGGCCGACATCGAGGTTCGAGAGAGCCGTGCGGGCCTTCGTCCCGCAACGCCCGACAGCTTGCCGTTCATCAGTGAGCTCCCGACGGCACCCGGAGTATTCGTGGCGGCTGGTCACGGAATGCTTGGAGTCACCCTCGCTCCGGCGACTGCCGACGTGATCGCCGAACTGATCGAAGGTCGGTCGCCGCAAGGGGTTGAGTCGTTCGCGATCTCCGGGCGGCTGCTATGAGCGACCACGTCACGCCACCCGCCGTCGCCCCATTCCGTCGCATGTCACCCGACTGCATCATCTTTTCCGGTGTCGTGGCGCTCGACGGAACTAGGCCGGTCGTCGCGGACATCGACGGCGAAATCGCTCAGGTCCTGCGCAATGTCGACCAGCTGCTCGCCGCCGCCGGCACGTCGCCAGACCACATCGTGAGCGTCCGGGCCTACCTGACCAGCGTCGAACATTTCCGCGGGTGGGATCGTGCTTGGAACGATTACTTCGCAGGGCGACCCTTACCCACGCGGTCAACATTCTTCGTCGGACTGCACCCGCCATTCAATGTCGAGGTTGAAGTGATTGCGAACCAAAGCTCGATCGCCGCAGGCGTCGCGACTAGATTTCGCCGATCGCCTGCCCCAACTGAAGGTACATCCGGGTGACAGTCTCCTGGTCCACCCCATACCGGATCCGCTGGCCGCGTCGGGCCTTGTCGATTGGCGGGTCAGTAGTGAGTAGTCCAGCTTGGACCATTGCCTTCAGGGACGCGGCAATTGTCGGGATCGGGAGGTCGAGCGCTGCGGCGATCTCCGCGCGAGTCGCCGGGCCCTCTCCGCGCAGGTATCCGATGATGCCGGCCCGGACGAGGTTGCCTAGGGCTTTGATGGGGTCCTCCAGCCACTCGCTCCATCCCCCTGGTGCTGGTGTCACGCGTCTAGGCATGTCGCCCATTCTCGCGCGGTCGGTGTCACCAACCACGCATTCCCAAGTGGATGTATTGACTATTCACTTTGCCGAGTGTATGTCTTTAACATTCACTCATGCAAGTATCGCGCTGGAGGCAAGCGCGGGTTCGTAACGTGGAGGAGGGGCCATGCAGGGAAGGCGTTCCAGCCGCCGGGGGCTGATCGTGGCGGTGCTGGTCTGTGCTGCCGTGGTGGTGGTGGTGATGATCGCGCTGGTTGTCCGGGGATCGGGCGGCAACCATGTTGCAGACCCGATGCCGTCTCAAATCGGTCCCTCCACAAGTGCATCCGCGACCTCGGCGACGGTCAGTGACGGCGCTGTCGTCGATCCGAGTGTGAGCAAGCGCGGTTGGGTGCCTGAACCGATCACGCAGGATTCGGACGTGTACGTGCGGGCCGCTCTTGAGGCGGCTGCAACATTCGACACTAAGCGCTCTAGTCGTAATGAGTGGGTGAAGTGGCTGGGGACGTGGTTCACTCCGAGCCCTCTGTACGACAACCAGCAAGACGCACTGGATCAGATGGCCAGGTACGAAGGGGAGCTGTCTCAGACGGTTGTCGTGCCGCAGTCGCAGTGGGATGACCTCGCTAAGAACGACGGCTACGTGGCCGCGCGGGTGGATGGTCCAATCGACTACCTCGATCAACCCGACGCGGCACAGAAGCACGTGCGGACGGCAACGGCGAACGTGGTGATGACATTCGCACAATCCGGTAATCGCGCCGGGGGTGACGCTACCTATGACCAGAAGGTCCGGGTCAGTGTTCAGGTTGTCTGTGGGGGCGCGAGCGTTCCGACGCCGGACTCGGCCCAGCGAGCTGGTGATTGCAAGGTCGTCCGTTTCTTCGACACGGCGGTGGGCTGATGGCTCAGCACATGTTGTTGCTCGCGGCGGTGCGGTCGAAGACGGTTCGACGGATTGTAGGCGGCGTGATCGCGTTCGTGATGATCCTGATCCTGGGGATCGTAGTGCCGCTCGTGGCGGTGCCGGTGATGCTGGCCAGCGCGAGCACGAACACCGTCACCGACAGCGCCCAGCCAACGGTGGTGGGCGAGTGGGGGTACCCGCTTGCCGGCCACTACAGCATCACGTCAAGGTTCGGGCCGCGATCGGTTCCGGATTGCTCGTTCTGCAGCACGTACCACCGCGGCTATGACCTCGCGGAGGCCTGCGGAGTTCCGATCTACGCCGCCGGCCCCGGAATAGTGATTCGCGCGGGTGCGTGGGGAACGTTCGGTAACGCGGTGCAGATCGATCACGGCGGCGGCGTGACGACGATCTACGGGCACATGATGTGGAACTCGCTCCTGGTCAGCGTCGGAACAACCGTCGCCGCCGGCACCCAACTCGGGCTCGAAGGTCGCACCGGCGCGGCGACCGGATGTCATCTGCATTTCGAGATCCGTATCAACGGGACCTCGGTTGATCCGGGACCTTTCATGGCCGCACGCGGTCTGCCCTTGTAGTAGCTCATCACCGGACAGGAGAACCATGCTCAACCATCTGATCCCCTCCCGCAACGATGTGGACGTGCCACCGATCGGTCCGAACTTCTCGGCACCCTTCTTCGCGGGACTGCAACTCATCGCCTCCTATCTACTGGGAGCAGCGCTGATTGTCGTGTTCATGATGCTAATCATCGCCGGCGCGGCCTTAGCGTTCCGCGGTCTCGCGCCGGAGCGGGTGCGTACCTGGGCGGGTGAGAACATCGCTTGGATCTTCATCGCCGCAGCCGTCCTCGGCGCCGCGAGCGGACTCTTCCAGTGGTTCGTCAATTTCAAGTTCGGCTTCTAGCCATGCGCCACCTGCTCAGAGCCGGCTTCACCGCACTGCTTGTTGCGGTGACGACCGGTGCGGTTGCTTCGCCGGCCGACGCCGCGGAAGCCACGGCGACCTCTCACACCCTCAGGACTGCGAGCTCGCCGTCGACACCCGTTACTGGCCAGCCGTGGTCAGCACCATCGTTTCCGGTGGACTGTGAGGCGGCCAGCGGTCAGATCAGTTGCACCCCAACCGATCCGACGGCCGTCACTTCCCAGGCCTGCTTCATCGGGGTGCCGTTCCAAGGCCAGACGGCGATGGTGTGCACGACCTTCCAAGGACACCAAGATGCCATCCGAGCCGCCGGAGGAAGCGCCCTCCTGGTCTCCTACGGCTGCACCATCGGAGACCTGGTCTGCTCGACGTTCGAGAACTTCGGCCGCGGCCTCGCGCTCGGCGCGACCGCCGCCGCGTTCGCCATGGCGACGAGTATCTCGTTCAACACTGACTCGACCTTGTGGTCCGCAGCGGTGAAACAGTGGTCGTTCTGGCAATGGGCAGTCCTGGTGATCCTGTTCGCCGCGATGGTGTGGTCGATCACCGCCGCGGTCGTCTCCCGCGACCACGAACAACTCATCGCCGCGTTCGTGCGCACCTTCATCGCCGTCCCGGCGGTCCCGCTTACATTGTGGACGATCGGAAACCTGGTCAACTCGCTGGACGACATGACCTGGTACATCCTCGACCGGACCGGCCCGGACTCGCTGTTCGTCACCTTGCAGAAAGTCATGTGGGCGGGCGGTCAGTCAAACTACTTCTTCGCCTTCCTCATCGACGGACTCCTGCTCGTGGCGATGCTGCTGCTGGTGTTCGTGTTCATGTTCCGCAACCTCGCCCTGGCGGTCCTGATCGCGGTTGGGCCGGTCGCGTGGATGGTCTTCCCAATCCGCACGGTCGGCCCCCAGTGGGTGATTCGTTACCTCTCCGCCGTCGCAGCCCTGCTGCTGACGGGTCCGTTGACGATCGGATTCCTGGCGCTGATCATCAACGGACTGGGCGGGGTTAAGACGATCTGGGACCCGAGGTCGTGGCCGCTGCTGCTGGGTTTGGTGATGGTCGCGTTCGCACCGTTTGCAGTGTTCGGTCTGTTCAGTTTCATCGGCGGCGCCGCCGTGGACGGCATCGGATCCCGCATCGGTGGAGGTGTCAGCCGGGGAGCGAGTACCGCAGCCCTCGGTCTGACCCGGCTCCCGTCCCGCATCGGAGCGAGCCCCGCAAGGCGCTCCCCCGGAGGCACCGGCCCGGGTGGAGGTGGTTCTCGCCCGTCGCAGCCGTCGCGTGTGGGTTCGGCTCCCGCGTCTCAGTCGCCCAGTCGTGTCCCCGTTTCCTCGAGCTCTCGGAGGTCCTCATGAGCAGCACGTCCCACACCCCGGCTGATCCGGCACGCCCGGTCCGGTTGCCGCACCGGTCCCGGCAGGGCATTGTGCTCGGACTCGACGGACCCCAACTTGTGTTCCTCACCGCTGCCGCGCTGGTGGTGTTGATCGGGGTGAACCGTTTTGGACCGACCGGACTTCTGTACTCGGCACCCTTGTACCTACCGTTGGGAGTCGTCGCGCTGGTGTCGGTGCATGGTCTATCGGCACCGCGAATGGCCGGCTTGTGGCTGTCGAAGCAGGTGCGGACGGCCACGGGGGCGACCGCGCATCGGTTCCGGCCGGAGCGAGCCCGCCTCGACGGCACCCTCAACTTGCCGGGCACCCGCGCGTCGGTGCAGCTGTGGGAGGTCGACGGGATGGCGTCGGTCTATCACCCGGGCGAGCGCACGGTGTCGATCACCGCGGAGCTGGAAGTGCAGGGCTTCCTGATGAAGGACACCGGCGAACGTATCGAGCTCGCCCAGCAATGGTCCCCGGTACTTGCTGCGTTGACGCAGCGTCCGGGCATCAAACGCGTCACCCTGCAGGAGCGCACCACGAGGACGACGATCCGTCCGTCTCGCGATCAGTATGAGCAGGCATCCCGGAAGCGACTCGTCGACCCGGCAAGCCCTGCGGCGGTCAACTATGGCGAGGTGCTCGACAGCTCGGAACAGTTCGCCGTCGGGCACCGCAACTACCTCACCCTCACCCTCGACCTCGTCGCGCTCGGCGCCCAACTGAAAGCCCTCGGCGGCGGCAAACAAGCCACCCAGGCACTGTCGGCCGTCGAAGCTGGCAACCTCGCCGAAGCCCTCCGCACGGCCAAGATCACGGTGCGCAGATGGCTCAGCCCACGACAGGTTGCCGAGCTCGCGCGCACAACGCTTGATCCTGATTCGATTCCGATGCTCCGCAACCGCGGCAACGACCACGCGGGGGTGGACCCGGTTGGGATCGGGCCGATGTACCTCGAGGAGCCAAAGGGTCGCAACGGAGTCGTCCTCACGGACTCTGCCGTGCACACCACGATGTGGATCCACGAGTGGCCACGCTCCGACGCACCTGTCGGGTTCCTCGCACCCCTGGTCTTCGCCCGCCACCCAGTGACCAATGAAGCGGTCACCCACATCCTCTCGATCGTCGCGGCACCAGTTCCGGTCGGGCGTGCTCTTCGGCAGATCCGTGAGGAGAAGAAGGTGTGGCGCGGCAACGAACGCCTCCGTGCCCGCCGCGGCACCCAAGGATCGATTGTGGACGAGTCGGACTGGCTCGCGTTGGAGCAACGCGAGCAGGAGCTCGTCGCCGGCCATGGCGAGTTCTCCTACGGCGCCTACCTGACCGTGTCGGCCGACGACGAGGAGACCCTCGAGCAGGCGATCGCGGGAGCCCGCAATGCGCTGTCGGTGGTGGGGATGGAGGCGCAGATCCTGTACTGCCAGCAAGCCGAAGCGCTGCTGGTCAACGCCCTCCCCCTCGGCTTGGGGATGAAGTAATGGCCCGCCGCGTCATCCAGTTCACCCCACCCGAAGAGACCCGCGCCCAACGTCGCGCACGCCACGCCGTGGTTCAGCAGCTCGAGGAGACCGCGCGGCCAGAGCGATCGACCCGGAAAGATCGTGCCCTGCCAGAGGCAGTCGTGCCGGGTCCGTTTGGCCCAGGTCTGCTCGATGGGGGCTACTGGAATGTCGCCCGCCTCGCCGTCCCTCCGCACCGTGCGACCAGCCAGCACCTTGCCGGCATCTATCCCTTCGTCGCGGACACCGGCATCGGACACCACGGCCCCGTCGTCGGAGTCGACCTGAACGCGGACGCGCTCTGGCACTTCTCCCCGTGGGACGCCTACGCCGACGCCAGCGAACGTGGTGCGTTCTCCACGAACGTCCTCGTCCTTGGCGCATACCGGTCAGGGAAGTCCGCCGTGGTGAAGACCCTCGCGGTCCGATCCGTCGCGTTCGGTCACCAAGCCGTCGTCCCGTCGGATTCGAAAGGTGAATGGGTCGTCGTTGCCGAGGCGATCGGCGGGACAGTCATCCGTATTGGCGGGGGCCACGCGAACCGTCTGAATCCCCTCGACCGAGGCCCGCGTCGGACGGGCGCCAGCGACGAGCAGGATGAACAACTCGTCCGGCAACGGCGGGCCGCCACCCTTATCTCATTGGTCCAGATGACTGTCGAGTCCGGCAACCTCACGGCGGCCGAGCACGCCTGTATCCACCTCGCCCTGCAACGCGCGGTCGCCAACACGAACAACCAGCCCACACTTCGGCACGTGCACGCGGAACTGGAGGCGGTCGCCGCCTCCAAAGCAGGCGACCCGGAGATCCGGGCAGCCGCATCCGGACCCAGGTTCGCGTTGCGCCGTTTCGTTGACGGGGACCTGTCGGGCCTGTTCGAAGACGAGTCGACAGTGACGTTCGATGAAGACGCCCCCATGGTGGTCGTCGATACCAGCGAACTGTTCGCCCGCGGGGACCTCGTCGCACAGCTGACCCAGGTGTGCACCACCGCGTGGGTGCAGGCAGTGATCTCCGACCGTGACGCCCGCCGCACGCGCTACGTCATCCGAGAAGAAGGATGGCGCGACATGTCGTCACTGGCCGCGCTGCAGATGTACCAGCAGTGGCTAAAACTGTCCCGCCACTACGGGATCAGCAACATCGTGATCCTGCACAAGATGGGCGACCTCGACGCCGTCGGCGATGCCAACTCCCAAGAACGCAACCTCGCCTACTCGGTCGTGGGAGACATCGAGAACAAGTTCATTTTCCGCACCAACCAACAAGCCGCCGCCGACCTCCGCACCCGCCTGGACCTGTCCGCCGTGCACGTCGACATGGCCCGCCAGCTGCGGCAAGGACAGTTCATCGCATACGTCGGCCAGTTCGCCTATCTCGTCGACGCGTTCGCCACCTCCACCTCGTGGGAATACGAGCTGTTCAAAACCGACGAGGCGGTGCTGGGCGAGAAGGCCGACGCCGGCGGAATCGCACTCTCCGATCACGTCTCTGAGCTGTGGACGACCGAACCAACTCAAAGGAGTTCCGATGGCACGCCCTGATGTCCCCCGCGCATTCGCCGAGATCGCGGGCACCAACGCCGACTACCGCGGTCCCGGCGCCGACACCACCGATCCCCTGATTGGCACCAGCCCGGACGGCATCCGCGACTTCGTTCTACGGCGCACCGTTTGGGAAGCACGCCGGATCGGAAGGTCCGTCGAACTCACCACCGTTGGCGACCAGGGGGAACACACATTGCTGGTCACCCCGGAGGGACGCGTCACCGCCTTCGGCGCACGCAAAGTGGATAAGTTCGCCGAACTTTTCGTGAGCGACAATGTTTGGCTGGAACCCTTCCGGGTGTCCGCCGAGTCGCCCGAGGCCCGCTCCCTCGCGACAGCACGCGCCCGGATGCGGGTGTCGTTCATCGAGTCAGAACCGGAGTCGACGCCTGTTGGGCTGATTGGAACCCTGAGCAGACTCGGTGCACCAATCAAACCCACTGCCGGGCAGATCCGCCACCTCGAGAACGTCAGGGCGACGTCGCAGCATTGGGCTGGATGCCGGGCGATCGCGGTCGTGAACGGGAAGGGCGGGGTCGGCAAGACCACCACCAGTGCGATGCTCGCCGCCGTGTTCGCCCGCAACGGCGGCGGCAGCGTGCTGGCGTGGGACAACAACGACACCCGCGGCACCCTCGGCTGGCGCACCGAAACCGGCCCCCACGACGCCACCGTCACCGACGCAGTCGCAGCCGCACCTGAGCTCCTGTCGCCCGACGCATCGACGGCGGACGTTGCGGGATATGTGCACCACCAGACCTCTGACCGGTATGACGTGCTGCGCTCGAACCCGCACCTGCTCGCCGTCGACCAGCGCATCGGCGGAACCGAGTTCGACCAACTCATGCAACTCGCCACCCGCTACTACCGGTTGGTGATCTTCGACTCCGGCAACGACGAATCCGCCGACCGCTGGCTGCGGATGATCGACTCCACCCAACAACTCGTCATCCCCACCCTCGCCGCACCCGAATCAGCCGAGTCCGGCGCCCTCCTTCTCGAAGCACTCCACGAACGGGACGAGCACTCCGCCGCTCTAGCCCGAAACGCTGTGGTGATCGTCACCGAGTCTGAACGAGGATCCGCCGGCCAGACCCGCCGCATCGCCGCAGCGTTCGAAGACCTCGTCCGCGCCGTCGTGGTAATTCCCTTCGACTCGGCACTCAAGAGCGGACCGCTCCGCTTCGACGCACTCCGACCAGGGACGCAGCGCGCGTGGGTCGCCGCCGGTGCCGCAGTCGCTGTGGGACTGGAATAGGGCGCTGGCGCCATGAGCCGGGACGAAGTGTGGCCAAGGATCCTGGCCGCCGTCATCGCGCTCCTGGTGGTGGTGAACTTCGTTCTCGAGTTCGTCGCCGAGGCCGTCACCTCGCTCATCTGCGGGGCACGGCCGCACCCGACGGGACCCTTTTCGGGTTTCTGGCTGGGCGTGTCCGGTGACCCGACCGCCTTCCGCCTGGATGGGTGCGTCATACCCGTCGCCCAGATCAGGATCCTCGACGCCGTGGCGGTGATACTGGTCCTGGCGGCGGCGGTGATCGGTGGGGCGCGATGGGTCCGTTACCGGCAGTCAGATGCTGCGTTCGTGGCAGAGCTGCGCCGGCGTCCGGGATTTGCCGCCGCCTCGGAGGTTCAGAAGCATCTGTCGGCTCGGGCGGTCAAGCAGCGCGCGCGGATTCTTCGTCCCGGACAAGACCAGGTCCGGGCGGGTGACGTCGGTTGGCGAGTCGGTCGATCCCGCGGGATGGACGTCTACGTGTCCATCGAAGACTCCGTCGCTCTCGAAGGACCGCCGCGGTCGGGGAAGGGGTATCGGGTGTTGATCTCGGCGATCCTTGACTGGGCCGGTCCTCTGATCACGACCTCGACGACGAACGACAACCTCACCGCCACCATCCGGATGCGGCAACGCCGCGGCGAGGTCTACGTGTTCGACCCGCAACAGCTGTCCGGAATCCGCAACACCCTGCGGATCGATCCGATCGCCGGATGCGAAGACCCCCTCGTCGCGGTCCAACGAGGGAACGCGATCGTCACCGGCACCGCCCTCGGCGCATCGCTCAGCAACCAGGAATGGGCGGCCGCATCCAGCACCGTCCTTGCCCGTCTGCTGCACGCGGCCGCCATCGGCCAACGCACCGTCGCCGACCTTTACGAATGGGGATCAACGCCAGCCCTGGCACGTACCGCGGTCGACATCCTCCGTACCGACGGGGCGGCCGGCTGGGGCGACGGGCTCGAGGCCGTCCTCGTCGGCGATGAGAAGCTCCTGTCGTCCACCTGGTTCGGGGTTCAAGCAGCAGTCGCCCCGTTAGCGATCCCGCAGATCCGCGAAGCTCTCCAACCCGGTCCTGCAGGTTCTTCCCTGGTGCCGAGCGAGTTCCTCACCGCGGAGAACACCCTCTACCTTCTGGGCTCTGGAACCGGTGCGGGTGCCATGGGCGGATTCCTGTCCGCCGTCCTAGACGACATCGTCGAGGTCGCCCGCCGCAAAGCGCTCGCCTCTACCGGGGCTCGCCTCGGTGAACCGCTCGGGCTGATTCTGGACGAGATCGCCAACATGTTCCGATGGGCGGCCCTTCCCCGTGTCATGGCCGACGGCGGCGGCCGAGGTATCTGCACCTTCGTCGTCCTGCAAGCTCTCTCGCAGGCAGAGACAGCGTGGTCGCGTGCGGAAGCGGACACGATCTGGAGTGCCGCAACCGCGAAGGTGCTCCTCGGCGGCGCCTCCCACGTGAACCACCTTCGCGACGTCGAGACCCTGCTCGGCTGGAGGGAACGCCGACGCACCCAACGGTCATGGGACTCACGCCGGGACGGCTTCCACACCGCCGAAATGCCCGAACGCCTGCCGCTGATGACGGCCGACGAGATCCGTCGGCTTCCCCCGACTGCCGGGCTCCTCACCTACCGCAACCGACGCGGCGTCCTGCTCGACCTCTCCGGGTGGGATGAACGACGCGATGCGACCGACATCCGCACCAGCAAAAAGGTCACCGAGGCCGAGCAGCGCATCCAGTTCGACCAGCAACTCCAATTGCACCGGAGACCGGCGGAGGAGGAGTCGTGAGCAACGCCCGGAAGCGCCATGCGACCGCCCGGTACCGGGTCGGGTATCTGCGGTCGGTGGCCTGGTTTCGGCGGCGGGATCGCTGGTTCGCCGAACAGGAACGTCGCACGGGAATATTGCGCTGCGTAGTGTGCTGGCGGGCCGCATCCCACCGAGATCTCGAGCTGCATCACCTCCACTACCGGCACGTGATCCGACTTCGCCAAGGGTGGGCTGCGCGGGAACAGCACGAGGACCTCTGCGCTATGCATCCCGGATGCCATGAGCTGGTGCACCGCATCCTCGATACCGACCTCGTGCTCCGCTCGTACCGCCGCCGCGCGGTCGCAACAATTCGTGCGATCGAGATCGCCCGCGCCCATCTGACCGCGATGGTGAGGCCGCGGACGTGAAAGGCGAATACGACGACGGAGAGGACTGGGGGGCCGTCGAAGACCTCGTCGACGGACTCGGTCTAGACCCATTCGACCCCTTCGGTCGGCAAAGTGCCGGCGCTGCCACAGGATCCCGCCCCGTCCGGTGGCGCGACCTCGCACCCGAAAACGCCGCAACCGAATGGGCTGCGCTCCGGGACTGGGTCCAATGGGTCACGACCCGATTCGACATCCCCGTGACCGTGATCCCGAACTGCTGGTGGCGCCACCCCGCCCTCGTCGACGAGCTCTCCGCTCTCCACGTCGCCTGGCGCACCGCCTACGACCCGCAAGACAGCGGCCTCGGTCCGCTGATGTGGCTCGAACGCTGGCATGCCGCCCGCACTCGACTGCGCGCCGCCTACTCAGGGTCCTGCAGCAACGGGCACAAAGACATCAAACGTCGCTCCTGGGATGACGTCACCGACCAGGGCGAATGGGACGCCTGGGTGAAAGACACCCACGGCCAATAGAAGAAAGGAACACCATGGGAACAAGAATCCCCGTCACCATCGAAGGCAACCTCACCGCCGACCCCGAACACGACACCAGCGAGAACGGAGTCGAATACGCGAGGTTCTCCGTCGCCGTCAACGACCGACGCCTCAACGAACAAACCCAGCGATGGGAAGACGCCGGCACCGTCTTCCACCGCGTCGTCGTATTCAACGACCAAGCCCGCCACGTGATCGACAGCCTCCGCAAAGGAGACTCCGTTCTCGTCGCCGGCGACCTCCGCTTCGGCAGCTACACCGACAAGGACGACAACGTCCGCGAAAGCCGCGACATCGTCGCCGACACCATCGGCGCGTCGCTGCGGTTCGCCACCGTGGAAATCGAACGCGCCCCAAAAGCTAGCGGCCCCAACGCATACGCGGAGGGGCCGATAGCCACACCGGCGGCAACCGGCGCAGCAATCGCACGCTGACCAACAAACAAGAGAGCGGGCGGGAGTCATGGTACTCCCGCCCGCTCTCTGCACCTGCTTTCGCCTTGGTCGCACTTCGATCACGGCCCTCCAACATTCCGCGCACTCCACTGGCCCGGCGGCTTCCACGCGCGATAGTTGCTGTCGGACGTTGGCTGCAATCTCGAAGCATGTCGATAGCGATGTCAGACCGCCCGGGCCTGAGGTTCGTCCTGGTGGAGCTGGCGGCCCTTCCCGTCGTCGTGCTGCTGCTCGTCGCAGCCGCCGTCAGCCTGATCGTGGGCGACGGCGCCATCCTTGAATGGACTGCCGTCGCCATCGCGCTACTGGACGGGGTGGTCGTGGGGACCTTTCTGATCGGAGGACGACCTCTGCGTCCCCTAGCCGAAACCAATCTCCTAGCTCAGATCCTGAACCCCCTTGGTCGATTTCTGGCTGGCGCGATGGGCATGGTGGCGAGCGGCTTCCTGGGCGCGATCATTGCGCTTTACGTGGCGGCGGATGCCGCCGGATCCGGATACCCCGGTTGGACCTCCAAAGTTCTCGGCGTCGTTCTGGCATCCGCGGTGGTTCTTGGAACCCTTGGAAGCGCGGCTCTCCTCTGCCGTCGTGTGATGTCGCTCAAGGTTCGAGCCCGCGTGAAGTCGCTTCGAAGAGGAGTGCGGCGCTTGGGGCGGGCGATGGGGACGCCGGCGATTGAGCTCAATGACCGCAGCATTGTGCTGCATCACCTGGCAACCAGGTGGTATCTGCTTTGGCTTCCGCTGCTTTGTCTGGTGGTCGCGGCCATTTGGCTGCTAGCAACCGTCAAGTAGTTCCCTGTCGTCTAGCTGAGGTCTAGACCACCGCTCTTACCTACGACTGTGGGCAAAAGGTCCGATGCCTCGTACCTGAGATCGGGGGCGGCAATCCGATCCTTGTGACTCAGGAGAGTTGCCAGCGCGTTTCTGGCGTCCCCAAGTTGTGCCGCAGCCTCCGCGCGCTCAGCCGCCGATGGAGGATGAACCTTTGTGGCAGACCCAGTTCGCGCATGGCACGCGGCATCGATGCGAGCAAGACGCATGTCAATCTCGAGAAGACGAGTTCGTGCGTTCCGTTCGGTTGCAAGTGCCGCTTCGAGACGATCCGGGACGGGGCGCGCGGCGCGACCCAGCTCACGGAGCGATTCGCGTCTGGCGTCGTCGAGGGTGACTTCAGGGCGACCGCGCATCATGGTGTCGGCAAGTTGGTCAATTGCCTGATCGAGGTTGCGGGCGACCGTCATAACCGTGTTGGAGCGGCGTCCGCGGGTCATGCCGACGTACAGACCGGCCGCATCAACTCCCGGTCCGACGTAGGAGTGATCGACGGTTTCTCCCTGGATGCCGTGCACGGTGGAGGCATAGGCGAGGTGGATATGCTCAGCGGCATAGCCGCTGTCGACAGCGCGGATGTCGCCAGAGTCGGTAAGCGACGCGAGACGGACACCGTCGCGCGTGATGCGGGTGAGAACCCAGAGCGCGCGATTGTCGATGCCGAAGCTGGCATCGTTGCGACGGGTCTGAACGATATCGCCGACCAGCAAACGTTGGCCGTCCTGGCCCACGGCGAACCGGTCGGCGTTGAGCGCGCCGGTCTCGAGGCGCTCCTGTTGAATGCGCTCGTTGATCTGTTGGGCCTCCGCATTGGTCGCGGTGACCAGAGCAACGCGCTCCCCGCGTGCTGAGTGCTTCAACCACATGGCGACCATGAGTTCTCGCGCGTCATGCTCGCTTGCGACAGTGTCGACGTGTTCGGTTGCGGCGAGGTCGCGGGCAACGGAGAGCGCATCGGCGCGGTCGGCCGGCTCGCGGAGGCGGAGGGTGAGGGCGCCGTAGGCGGGGTCCCGGAATCGGTGCACCGCAGTGAGTTCGACGGTCGAGCCGGAGCGCCGCTGCATGCTGGCCATCGCACCGGAGTGCCCGACCGGCGCAGCCTGGAGGTGATCGCCGATCATCGCGATGCCAGCCCCGGTGTCGGCGGCAAGCTGCGCAAGCATGTTCGCGGAGTGCAAGTCGACCATGCCCGCCTCGTCGACCACAATCCGGTCCCCACGCCCCAACGGGAATCGTGTTGGTCCTCGCCAGGCCACCCCGTTGCTCGGGTCCGTATCGCCGGGCGCTAACCGGGTCCAGTGGGTTCGACCGGTCGGATCGTTGCCGAAGCGGTAGCCATGGTCGACGAGCAGGGCGTGCAGGCTCGATGCTGTCGCGCCGATCTCACGGCCGGCGACAGTGGCGGCCTTTCGAGTGGGCGCAACCACAACCATCCGGCGACCACGTGATTGGAGCAGGACGCGGGCTACCAGCAGCAACGTCGTCTTGCCTGTGCCCGCGGGCCCCGTGACCGTGACAAGCCGGTTCGTGCCCGCGATCGCGGCCGCCGCCTGAAGCTGTCCGGCATCGAGCTTCGCATCACCGACCAGTACCCGATCGGCTGCCCGGGTGGTTGCATCCACGGGGACATCTCGCCCGGCCGTGTTCAGTTCCTCGAATCGTGCGGCGAGGTCCAGCTTCGCCTGGGCCGTGGTCAACGCCATCAGGTGCTTCACGTGCGCAGGAACGTCGGCCGCACCGTCGAGGAATTCGACCGTCTGCCCCTTCAGCGCCCGGACTGTGACATCCTCGACAACCTCATCGAGCACCGCCCGGTCAGCGATCACACCTGAAGCGGCGATCGCGCGAATCACACCAGCCCGGACGTCATACCGGCTGAATCGTCCGCCACATCCCGCCGCCCGCCCGTCGGCATCCGCGACCGCCGTCGCTGCCAAAGACTCCCGATCGAGGTCTGCAATCGACACCACTCGAACCGTCGCTACCCTCCTGGCGTGGGTCACCGATGCATCGAGCATGGTGATCTCGTCGAGAACGACGCTCCGCCATCCGTCCTCATTCAAGACGGCGGGCTTACCGGGGCGTCCATGCGCCCACGCCCAACGGTCGGCCCACACAAGCGTGGCGTGGTCGGGTCGCTGACCTGGATTGGCCTGCTTCCAGCGAGCAATGTAAACCGCCCGGTTCGCATCGATCTGGTTAGAGCGTCTCGACAATGGCCGTACCAGGTGGGCGAGTTCCGCGATCTCGCCATCCGCGTCAAGGGTGTACCCGTGCGCGGCGAGCGCGGCAATCCAAGCTGGATCGGTTCGGGAAGCGAGATCGCCCTCGGCGTTCACGACCGTGTGGAACTTCATCGCGACACGTGAGTCCACGTTCGACCATTTGCCGTCTTTGCCGAGCACCTTGACACCGAGCCACAGGTGACGATGGATGTGCGGGTCGAGGGCACGCGAGCGCTCGTGCCGTAGCTCCACCACCTCGAGGCGGGCGATCGGCTCGCGGACTGCGCCACCGGCTCCCCGACGGGCGTTCAGCTCGCCCTGCCACAGGCGCAGCGTCCGGTCGCGAATTCGATCCTGCAACGCATCGAATTCGGCCCGCAGTTGCGGGACAAGCAGCACAGCGAGGCTGAACGACTTGGGCATATTCATTGTCCCGTCCAACAGCAAGTCCGCATCCGGACTGGCCAACTCCCGGCCACGCCGCTCACTCGTCACCGGATCACAACCGTCCACCCACCTGGCGAGAGCACCAGCATCGAGGGCATCCTCCTCGGCGCCTGCGCTGGTCACCGTGAACCGCGACACCGTCGCGGCATCGCCGGCCCCATAGGTGGTCGCCCGTCGGACGGCCGCAGTGATGCTCGTGTGCGTTGCGTCACATCCGCCATCGAATGCGTAGGCAACGGCCTGTCCAACACCCTCCGATGCCTTGCCCCGCTTCCACCGCTCCAGTCCGCCCCGCACACATCCACGCTAGGCGCGAACGCGCCGACCACACCCGAGTGCCTGCGTGCATCTCCTCAACTCTGTGAGTCGGGGAGCGGGCCGATTAGAGCGGGATCTCTGTATGCGAGCGGCCTCAGGACGTTTCGTTCGCCCGGGCTTGTGTTGGTACTCCAAGGTCGAGGCTTGGCCGCGCCTCACAACCCGATCTCCTTGAGCGGTTTCGGCATCCACCCGTCGTAGCGGCGTGCCCAGATCTCGTGGGACGGGGCAGCGGGATCGCATTTGGGGCAGCCAGCGTCTCGGGGATAAATCCGTGATCCGTTGACAGGGGAATCCGGCCGACGGAATTGAAAGGTAACTCGCTTGCTTTCGAGGCTCGAGGTGACGTCATCGTCCATCACCAGTCGAAGGGTCTCTGCGGCTAGAAGGATTCCAGCCATAGCGCTGGTGAAGCCCACAGCGAACCTAGCCGGGACTATGTCATCGCCGTACTTGGCACGTAGTTGGGTAAGGAGTCGACCGCTGATGGCATCGCAGCCCGGCGTCTCGAGTCGGTTCTGCAACTCATTGACCGAAATCCCTAGCCCCCGTGCGAGCTCTTCGAGGACACCGGCGCCTTCCGTTTCGACGCGAGCGCGGAGCTCGGCGTCGGACACTTCCGCTTCGAGTGGGTTGTGACAGCGGAGGCACGCACCGACTCCCGGCCGCCCTCCGACCATGGTTTCCGCGCGCAGGTCGCGAGTGCTGCCCGACAGAGTCCTGGCCGGGTACCGTGACTGGATCGCGTCGCGAGCTGCGTTGGTGTCCACGGCGCTGATCAGAATCGACGGGCGGACGTCGCTGCTCTCGAATCGTCCGTTGAGCGGACGCCAGGCGATGCTGCCCTTGACTGCGGCTGCAGCTACATCTGCCTTCTGCAGACCGATGTCGCTGCGCCGGAACAGCAACCCTCGGTTGAGGTTGCTGGTGGAGACGCCTTGTGTGTCCGAGTCGACGGCAGCGATCGTGCCGGACAGTCCCGGCGTGGCCCAGAGTGTTGCCATCCAGGCGGTTCCGACAGCGCCGACGCCAGCGAGTGCGATGCCACTGAGGTCAAGTCCCGGTAGATCCGGGCCCTCCAGTGGTGTATCAGCCGGCGCGCTGCGCCACGCGTCCCAGCCGTAGGAACGGCTGCTTGTCACGGCGCGGGGATCACGGATCTGAAGATAGACATCCGCGACCGCCAACGTAGCGGCGATGTACGGGCCGATGGGGAGCGGGTTGTGGAGGTCGGCGTTCGTCCACTCGGTCGGTGGCATGGTCGCGAATGACGCGCCGCCCCACCATCCTGAGCCGGTGACCACGATGGCGCTGTTGGACGCGTGATCTGGAGCCGTGTTCAGGAAGATTTCACGGTCAGGGTCTTCTTCTCCCTCGACCAGCTCGATAGGGACGATGTCGATCTCCCGGACTGCGTCGAACAGCCGGGTTCGGAGATCGTCAGCGTCACCGAACGGAACGGTGCTCGGCAGGGTGAGGATTCCGGGTGGGCAATTGAGTTCGATCCGCGACACGACGCCCTCGGCGCGGCAGAGGAGAGAAAGGGTCATCCAGGCCGCGTGCTGCGTGGCGATGCACTGACCGCTGGCGGCATTCATCGTCACCCGCACGACGACTGCCTCGTTTGGGTCGAACGTCCGCAGGGCGCCTCGGAGGTCGCCTTGATGGCGGTCACTTACTTCTTCCACGGTACGTTCCTCCAGTTCCAGCGACGGCGTCCCTCACGGAAGTCGATCTCGCTGGGAACGATGCGGATAACCTGAGCTGCTTGCTCGAGTGAGAGCCGGTGCCAGCGATTCGGTTCGCGGATGTGGACGCCACCGTCGAGTGGGCCGGGCTGGTTTCGCGCGTGGTCAGGCAGCACGATGCTGATGGCACCTGGTCGACGGGTGTAGGCCTTCTCGTCGTCGGTGTGGGAGTGATCAGTCCACCCGTTGCCGTGTGTGTGGACCTGGGCCAGCCGGACGAGGCCGTAAGCCGGTAGGTGTCGACCTGCCTGTGCGATGTTCTCGGCGCTGACTCGGTAGTTTCCTTCAGTGAGCACGGCGTTGGGAATCGTGACCGTGGTGACGACGCCGTGTTGCCGCCCTCCTGTTTCGCTCCACCGCATCCCATCGAGATACGCGACGCGCTCAACCCGGCGCGGGTGCTGTGCGAACTGGTCGAGCAGATGATTCCAGAGTTGTTCAGGTATCGAGAGCACCGAGTGGTCCTTTGTAAGCGGGTGGTTGAAGGGCTTCCTGCACGCGGGTGAGGAGGGCGACCACGGTCTGTTTGCCTTGCCGCCAACGTTGCCCTTCGGTTGGGGTGTGGTTGCTGACGTAGTAGTCGAAGCTCTTCGAGCAGCAGATCAGTTGGGCGTGGGGCCGGTCTGTGTACGGGTAGCGGGTGTGGTACGCGAAGCGGGAGTCGGCCCAGACGTTTTCGACGTGCGGCAACCATTTGCTTGTCAGCTCGGGTTCTCGCCAAGCTCCCTGTGGAGTCGTGGGCGGGGCGACGAAGATCGCCTGTGGCGGCCACTCGTCGTAGTAGTGGGCCCGAACACGCAGGTGATAGTCGTCGACGGTTCCGTCGTCGCGGGTGGCGTGCATGTGCACGATCGCCTCGAGAGGGTCGACGCGGGTCACGGCCCACCCCCACCGTTGTCCAAGCTCGCTCGCGATCGCTTGGTTGAGGTGGGCCGTGAACGTTGCGGCGGCGATCTCGGGGTCCGAGGGCACCGGCGCGGAACTCATTGTGCGGCGCCGCCGGTGTCGCCCGCGAACTCCCAGCGGATGCGGGCCTTGCCGCCGTGTTCCAGGATGTACTTGCGGACGGTCAGGTGCGCTTCGGGGAAGACGTCCGTCTGGTCGTCCTGACGGACCAGGCGGTCACCCGGCTGGTGCTCCAGGTCGAATCGCTTGTAGACCCGCTTGATGACTCGCTCGATCTTCAGGTCGAACGCCGCCCAGAAGCGGATCGTCTCTCCGTCATCGAGGTTCACCACGACGACGAGGGCGCGCGGCTTCTCCTTCGCCGACTCGATCTCGATCTGTTCCTCAGTGATCTCGATGTCGACGAACTCGACCTCGATCTCTTCGGTGTCCTGCGTTGGGCTCACTGGGAGCTCCCGTCTGTTTTGGTGGTGAGGGATTTCCTCATCCAAGGGTTAGAGACGGGACATCGGTCAGATCGTCCGAAAGGTCAGGACACCGCCGGGCAGGAGCGGTGGCCCTTCGGGCAGTGCGGGTGTCGGCACAACCGGCACACCGTTGTGACCTCGAAGGCGGCATTGCAGCTGTCGCATCGTTGAAGGAGGGCGGGGGGTTGTTCGATGGTCTTTCCGCGTGGCAGGGAGATCGATTTCCATGGCGCGCTGAACTCCACCATGACAACGAATAGTCGGTCGCCCGCCCAGGCTGCTTGACCGTAGAGCTGATCGGACGGGTATCCGGATCGATACCAGATCACTGCGTTGTCGCGTGCGATCACCCGAGTCGTGTCGGTCTCGTCGAATGCGGCCCGCACCAGGGGGTTAGCGTATTGATTGGATCCGCGCGCGGGTGGGAACGTCGAGCCGTGGCGGGCGGCGAAGGTGACATTCGCGTCTGGGTCGAGCACTGCGACCACGCCGGCGGACTTGAGCTGGCCGGCGAGGCGAACGCAGATGGCAGCACGGGATGCGTTCGATTCTTTGAAGAGTTCGACGCCGTTCCGTGCGGTGACTCCCTCCCATCGCAGTCGCGACTCAACGAGATCGTCGGGGAGCAGTACTTGAGCGGCAAACTCGTCGCAGCAGGCTTCCTCGAACGCCTCCGGATCTCGATGACCAACGACGGCAGTTCCGAGGTCGATGTCGGTCCGCTGGAGGTGGTGGCCGAGTTCGTGAAGCAGGGTGAATTGCTGCCGCCGCCATGACATCGACTCGGTGACTACTAGGGTTGGAGGGCTCGGTCGGTAGCCACCGGCGACTGAGCATCCCAGTTGTGAGTCGGGGGGAACGAACTCGGGGACCCGGAGTACGGATACGTCAGTGCGGTCTTCGAGAGCGCGGAACGCGTCGAGGGTGAGCTCTTCTAGAGAACCACCGCGTTGCTCCCAGACGACACGCATTCGCTCGACGTGGTCGGGAGCAGCGTCAAATGGAATTCGCAACCTAGCTCCCCTTGACGGTGAGCGCGGCCTCGATCCTTTGACGCCATTTCGCCCGGCCATCGCCTGCCCCCTGGCGGGCGGCCAGTTGGAATGCGTCGTAGCCGAGCTGAGAGCGGGCTGCCACCTCGTCTCCCCCGGCGGCACGGTTGCGGATCGCTCGGCGCCAACGTGGTTCCTGAAGCTCACGGTCAAGATCCGTCGGCAACGGACTCACCGACCCCCACACCTGACCAATAGGGAGGTTCGCATGGTGCGCGATCGTCTGCGCCTGTTCGGGGCTCAGAGGTTGCTTGCCGAGGAGAATGGACATGCCATCCGGCTGGGTGACGTCTAGCCAAGCGATCAGGTCGGATAGCGACACCGGCAGTTTCTGCGCTGCGCCCGTTACTGGCGAAGCTTGATACTGTGGTGCCGCCTCAAGCACGTCCATCGTGTCGAACAGCTCGTCGATCGCCGCTTCGGCACCCGATCCAAGCTCCGGCTCCGACTCACCTTGCCGGATACCCTCGATGTCTCGGGTTCTAGCTCCGGATGAGATCGCTCGAAAAACGGTCTTCGTAAACTCCGCCACCGTTTGATCGAGTGCTGCGAAAGGGATCGTTGCGGGCCTTGTGGGCCACAGGCTGAGGCCGGCATGAAGAGGACTCGCGCTCTCCTCGACAACGATCGCGGCCTCGTTCTCAACACCGGGTTCGAGCGTGGCTGGCCAGACATCGGCCATGGCGTCGGTGTCGTTGACGGCGATGACCAAGACCATCGCAGCCCGGTCGCCCCAATACGCTCGCCGCAGCTGGCCCTCGGACACCTGCTCATCGGAATGGCTGCTTCGAAGGCCAGCCACCGATCGCTTGGGGGCGACCGGGAACTGGGCAGCGAGTTCTAACCAGCGCTCGGACGCGTCAGCAGACACTGGTTTTCCTCCATGTTCTGTTAAGACGGGACATTGGACGTTTTTCCCATCAGTAGATCGATTAATGCTCCGCGCACTTGATCGCTTCGAGCAGCGCTGCCCGCCAACTCGATGACGCGCGCGCGGGTCTTCTTGATCAGACTGTAGGCAGTGGACCGTCCCACTCCCAGTGCGATGGAGAGGCTTTCGGCGTCCCCGGCATTACGCAAGATGGTGCGCTCCTCCTCGGACAGAGCGGTGTAGATGGCCATTGCGATTGTTTCGCTGTCCAGCTTCGTGGCTGTGTTGGCGACGAGGTCATCAGCTACGTGCTCGTCGTTTTCACACTCTGCTTCCTCGAGATGGTTCATTGCATCGCCCACTGCTACGAGGGACGGGAAACGCTCGGCGCAGATCGACGCCATCTGACCGACGTGCAGTCGGCCCGCAAGAAGCAGCAGTTCCCTGAGCAGGGATTCGAGCTGTCCGGAGCGGCCGAGTTGAATCTGGCCGGAGGCGGAAACCTGGAGTTCAACATCGACAGCAGCTGCCGCGGTTCTGAGGTCGTCGGTGGACACCGTCTTATCCAGGTCGGAGTCCTCTGCCAGATACCAGTAGTGCGCAACTTCCGAGTCTCGGAACAGCTCGGAGCGTTGCAGTCGCTTTTCGAGCCGATTTCTCAGGGCTCCCATCGGGAGCTTTCGATCCTGATCAACCAGCCAATTCTTGACCCATCCATGGGTCAGTCGTGTTGCTGCGGCGTCATCTGGTTCGGCAACGAGGGCGATGACGTATCCTGCGCCCTTCTGCTCGAAAAAGCTATTGAGGAAGTCTTCTGCTGGTGCTTGTGCGGCGAGACGGGGGAATCGTTGCACCTCCCAGGCGAACACCGTGAGCATCATGTTGTAGGCGGCGGAGCCGATGGTCCCGCGCGCCGACGCCTCATCCCGGATGCTTGTGGTCATCTGTGAACTGCTCAATACCAGTTGGTGCCGCTTCCGCCGCGGAGGCGAACACGACCTTCGATTCTTTGCGCCGGTCGAAGGGCGGCGAACTGTGCGCGAGCGGCGTCATGGAGTGTGCCCGCAGAATGGGGGTCAACCAGGCTCAGGAGTATCGCGAAGGGGACCTCGGTCGGGCTCCCGTCGAGGCCGCCGGCCCTGCGTGCGACATATCGCACTTCGAGGCGTGGGTCATCGGCTTCGTCCGCGGTTAGGCCAACGCGGTAGTGGCGAAGCGTCTCCCACTTGCCTGAGTCGCGGAGGTCGGCTTCGTTCTGACTTGAGGTCGAGCTCAGGGTCTTGGTGACTGGTTCCTGGCTGGTGGCCCAGCCTGCCGCTATGAGGTCTCGGGCGGCGTCTGACCTGAGATCTAAGACCTGCGTGGGATCGTCTGACCCAGGAGGTGAGGTGAATCGGAACAGGTTGCGGTTCGGGCGCAACGTGAGTTCGAGCGAGGCGGTCGTGTACTCGGTCGGCTGAGTGGGCTCGACTGGTGACGCGTAAGCGAGCGTTGCGGAAATTTTGACTGCGCCCCGGAACGCGGCGGGCAACGGGACCTGATAGCCCAGGATGTCGCCTCGAGCGATTTGGTCGACATAAAGGACGTGGACGTCATCCGCGGTGGAGTCGAATGAGCTGGCGAAAGTGAGAGGCAGACGCCCATGTCCCAGCTCCTCCTGCAGGGCTCTGAACGAACGGTGCCGCTCAGCAAAATGCACCGAGAACGCTCGCAACACGCTGCTATTGACGCGCGGGAGGCGAGTGGTCAGATCGGCTAGGGCATGTGTCACGACGGGGGCGGAGAAGCTCGTTCCGCTGGCTTCGAGGAAGCTACCGTCGGCCTGCAAAACGTCAAACATTCGGTCATCGACGCCTCCGAATTGCACGCCAAGAGGCTGAACCCGATTGCCGGGACGGCCTGGGCCCATCGAGGAGTACGGGGCCCGAGCCCACGGCCGTCCCGGGGCTGGAGCGTCACACGATCCAATCGATATGCCGTTTGCCATGTCTGCAGGCACCTGCACACGATGCAGTCCCAACGCCCGGTCGGCGTCGCCGTCATTGCCCGCCGCCACCACGAACACGATGTCGCTCTCCCAGGCGAGCTGGTCAAGTTCGGCGGTCCACCGGTTGGGTTCCATGTCGTCTTCGACCGCCAGAGTTGGGCCAAGGCTGAGGTTGACGATCTTGTGCTGTCCGTCGATCAGGGTGCTTTTGATCTGATCGAGGATCCAATAGCCGTCGAGGTCGTTGGGGTCATGAGGTGCTGGCAGGACGCGGTAGCTCTCGACTGGGAGTGGAGGCTGGGACGCCTGCTGTCCCGGTCGAATCAGTCCGTACATGACCGCGCCCGTGACGCCGGTTCCGTGCTCCGTCTCGTCAGCCTCGGGCGGCTCGGAGGTCAGATCGATCCGCGGGATGGGGAACAGTCCGGCGTTAGTCGGATCATTGACTCCCCCGTCGAAGACCGCCACTGTCGTCGCGTTGCCCACGGTCCCGGAGACCGACGGGGCAGTTGCGCGAGCACCCGACCGCAGACCGAACCGTGGTCGCGGGCGGATGGCAGGCATTGGACGTAAGACACGAAGCGGGTTGAACCGCACAAGTTCAGGGGCCGCGGCTGTAGGAATGCGCACGGGCATGAAAGTAAGGCCGCCGATCTGCCGGACGTAGTCACGCCGAACATCTCCCCCGTTGGATTCGACCCAGGCGACCCATCGCTCGAAAGCGTCGTCATCGATTGGAATCGCTTCACCGGTGCGAATGGCCCGGGGATGCATGACGGCTTCCCACAAGGTGTCCGCTGGTCCCTGCAGGCTCGCGTCCTCCAGATCCGCTTTGAGCACGCTGGACTGAGACGGCGGGGAGATCTCTTCAATGCGTCGAATCTGCGCGAAGGCTTGCTGCCCGCTTCGACCCTGCCCTCCGCCTTCGATCAAGTTCTCGAGGGCCCCTAGTGAAGCATCATCGACAGCCAAGATCAGTCGCCGAGTACCGCTGACCTGCTGTCGCGACGGGGTCCGGAGGGTGCCAACATCCGCTCGGGAGCCGACGGAGACAGCACCCACGATTGAAAGCAGCGCATCAGGGAAATAAGTCGGCGCGATGTAGTTGGGAAGAAGCTTCGCCTCGACATACACGCGATCAGCGGCCCGCAACTCATCCGGCAGATTCTCCAGCGACCGGCGGGCCGAGCGCACCTGAGGAAGTAGCCACTCCCTCGCTTCCTCCGGCGAAAACGGTTCGTACTTTGGCCCGCCGCCGGTCGGAGCGAAATCAACGTCTAGCCTCAGGGCTTCGCCGTTGAGAAACAGCCGTCGGGCCACGGCGCTTTGGGTCGCCGACACGTCGGTCATGCCGCTCCCTTCGCCCTACGGATCCCCGTCGAGACAGTTGGATGACTCAACCCGGCTGCTGCAGCTATCTTCCGATTTGAGAAGCCATATTTTTCGTTGGCAAGGCGCCACAGGTCGTGACGAACCTCTTCGGAACCTGATCGTTCCAGAAGCGCGTGCAGCACAACATCCTCCAGCGGAAGTTCGCGAACGATCGCTCGCCGCCGGCACGTCTCCCAGAATCGGACGACATCAGAAAAGCTGCCACCATCCCAAAAGGCAGCTGTTATCGTCACAAGCTCGCGATCGACGTCGTCATGGCTGATCGTTCCCAGCACCGCTTCGCGCTCAGACTGACCTGGCATGGGAAACTCGATGACTCGGTCGAAACGCCGATCGATTGCGGAGTCCAAGAGTTGAGGGTGGTTGGTAGCCGCGACCAGCAGGCTTGTGTCCGGCCACCGATCGAGCTCGACCAATATGACGTTCACGATGCGCTTCAACTCACCGATGTCTGACTCGTCATCACGCCTTTTGGCGACGGCGTCGAACTCATCCAGCAGTAACACGCATGGGCCGCTCTTTGCGTAGTCCAGTACGGACTTGATGTTGCGGCCTGAGCTCCCGAGGTAGCTGGACACGACGGCGGCCAGGTCGAGAACGACTAGGGGCAATCCGAGTCGCGATGCCAACCAGCGGCTTGTCAGGGTCTTGCCGACACCAGGCGGGCCAGAAAATAAGACAGTACGAGTCAGTGGGACTCCTGCAATCGCGAGCTCGTTCGCCCGTTCCCGCTCGATAACGATCTCTTCGAGTTCGCCGGCGATGCGGCCGTCGAGCACCAGCTCGTCAGCCTGCGGCATGGAGTCCACGAACGCAAGTGGGTGGGTTCCTTCGGTGTCAGCGGGTATCGCGCCACCATCAAACCGGAGTCCTGTGTCGGGTCGGGCGACGCTGAGGGCGTGGTGGACCGCTTGTCGGAATTCCTCAGCGTCCTTGACGCTGGCAGGCACGGCTCGCATCAGCCGGCTAGCCAACTGACGAACACCGGCGGCATGGCCTTCCGCGCCCACTCGAACCAGGTCGATGACGGCTCTTTCGAGACCGTCGTCGCCCTGGTAAATCGGTGTCCTGGTAGCTGCCATGTTTACCAGCGTAGCGCCCGGTACTGACGCCGACGGTGAGGCTCGACGATGCTGACCATCTCTGGGTCGCGACGGTCTGGCTGGCGCGGCAGTGATGCTTCGGTGAGAAATAGCCGATGGCCGTCCTGCTTGGACAGTCGGTCGAGTTACCCCGGCACCGCTTATTCGAGTGTGAGTTCCGCCGCTGCTGGTTGAGGCTCCGGGGACGGGTCCGAAAAGGGAGGTTGCGACTGCGAGGCTTCACGTCTGAGGGCGACCAGTTGCTCGCTGACGGCTTGCTGGATGAATGTCGCTTGTGGCGAGTCTGCCGCGATGCTGAGCTTCGGCACGATCTCGGCAAGGGCGAGGACATGAGCTTCGATGAGGAGGCGCGCTGTGTCGGCGGTCAGGTGACCCGAGCTTGTTGCGTAGGCGGTGACCTGCTTGAGCTCGCCGAGGAGTTCCATCGTTGAGCGCGCTCCCCACGAGGCCGGATGTCGGCCCTCGCGCATCGCGGCGAGAGCGCCGTCGAAATCGACCGATCCTGTTGCGTTGTTCCGGGAGCGGTCGAAAAGGATGTTCCCGTTGCGACTGACGATCGTGAGTTGATCGATGGGCGCGGAGGCGTCGAGGGATTCGATCAAGCGGGTGGTGCCGTCGTAGCCGCGGTCGTGAGCCGAGAGTCTGGTGAACCGCGCGGGTGAGTTGGCTTTGCGGTCGCGGAGGTAGCGGGATGCCACGGTGACGAGGCTGAGGACGCGGGGGGACGAGATCGCGATGATTCTCACCTGGAACCCGGCGTCCCGAAAGCGGGCTGCGGTTGCGAGCGTGACGTCGGAATCGCCGAACGTGCCTTCGAGTAGCAGACTGCGAGAACCGGCCAGGGAATCCTGGAGGACCGAGCGGACCCATGGTCGTGTCGCCTCGGCAAGAACCTCACCTGCCAGCTCTGGCACGTCGCTGACGAGCTCGCGGAAGTGCGGGTGAAAGATCCGCAAGTCGTCGCCACTAAGAGCGATCATGCCGGGGTGCTCGGCGATGATGCGGGTGCTTGCGCGGGATTTGCCGGAGCCGGGCTGGCCCCCCAGCAGGACGATTGTCGGTGCAGATTCTCCGCCCGGAGAACCGTCGAACAGAGTCGGCAGAATCAGGGAACGGTAGATGTCCTCAATCTCGTCCGGGGTGAGGGGTGCAGGGTTAGCGGTCACCTGGTGCCGCCTGCGCGAGTTCGGTGTCGCGGCCTTGGAGCTGTTGCGTGAACGCGTCTACGACTGAGCGGTCGTATCCGTCGACAGCGCGGGTGGTGCGACGGACCTCGAGCAGTTCGGTGCGGGCGGACTCATCGCCAGCTCGAATACGGTCGAGGAGTCGGGCTTGGACGCTGCTGGAGAGTTCGCGCATGACGTCGTAGGCGACCACGTCGTTGACGTGCCACATGGACTGTCGTGCGGCCACTGCGATCTCCTCCCGTTCGAGCCGATTCTACTCGGCGCCCCTTCTGCGTCCTCTTGGCTGGGCAAGGGGGTGGCCCCGGACTTTTGGTCCGGGGCCACACGGTCACTCACGCGGCAGTGTCGCTGTCGTCGTCGTGAGTCGGCTCGTCGTCGTGAACGTCCTCCTCGTCAGGCTCGGGCTGCTCGTCTGCATGGTCCGTGCCGACGACGATCTGCTCGACATCCGAGAGAGGGTATCCCCATGCGGCGATCTGCGCGAAGTATGCGCGGGCGGTGCGGTTCGGCTGCCGCCATGTGTGCTTGCCGGTGCTGGCTTCGATCGCGCCCAGCACGACCGCGAGGGTCACGTACCCGGCTCGGGCTGGCTGTGCTTCGGCGATCGGGTCGATCGGGCTCTGGCCCCATTCGGAGTCCTGCGCGTCGAGGCTGAGCAGGGTCGCGGCGAGTCGGTTGCCGCCGCTGAGCCCGGAGGCGATCGTCGCGCGGTGCGCGGTGAGGGCAGTGGCCACGAAGTGCGCGGCGTCCTTCGGGAGGGTCTTGCGTCCGAGGAATCCGGTCAGCCATTCGCGGCGGACGACCTCGGCGGAGGCCCATGCCTTGTTGTTGGCAATGAGTTCTTTGCGTTCGGCCTTCTGCTCGTCGGTCATGGGACCGCCGCCGGTTCCGGTGCCTTGCTTCTTGTTGAATCCGTAGACCTTGAACTCACGCAGGTACACATCACTGGTCGCCTCGTCCCACGCGAAGCGGACGTAGGCGTACTTCTCGGTGATCCCGCCGAGACTCTCGACGGTGACCGGCTTGCCGTCGCGGGTGACGAGTTCACTGATGTTGGTGTACTCCTTCTCCCCGTAGTACGGCGCGCGGTCGAGGATGGTGAACCCCTGCTCACGCAGTGCCTCCTGCTCGGTCTCGACCTGCTGGCGGCGCGTCCGGTCGTCGCGCTGGCGCTGGACTTCGTGCCGGAACTGGTCCGGTGCGTCCTCCGCGTACTGCACGAGGGACTTGACCGCTTGGGGGTCGTCCTCGAATTCGAGGATCGCGGCAGCCTGGTCGAGGGTGACCTCGTACTTGGTGGCGATCTTGCCCGCGAACTCGCTGTCCGCGACGGTGATCCCGGCTTCTACAACCGTTTTCTTCACCCCGGTGCGCTTGGCGATCTGCGGGACGGTCAGCCCCTCGAACGCCAACTGCTGGAACACGGCGGCCCGTTCCGGTTCGGTGAGGCTGGCGCGGTGCTCGTTCTCGGCGAACTGCTCCAACAGCCGGGTCAATGTGGAGTCGTCACCTTCCACGATGTAGGCAGGGATGCTCGGCAGGCTGACCTCGCGTGCGGCGAGCACTCGGCGTTGCCCGATCCGGAGCGTGACGGTGCCGTCGTCGTTGCGGCGGCAGCCGACTGGGGTGAGGACGCCGTATTCGCGGATGGATGCCACGAATGCGGGGTCGAGTTTGACGGTGGTGCGGATGTTGGTTTCCACGTCGATCTGGTTGGGGTCGATGTGCTCGATGGTGCCGAGCGTTGCGGTGTCAGTCATCTGCTGACTCTCCTTCTCTCTTTTCCATGCCGGGTTGCTCCCGGTACAGAGATCGATTGAGAGCGGAGCGGGCGTAGTGCCCGGTCGTGGAATACCGGACTGAGCGAAGCGAGGGAGGATATGCCGCGAAAGCCGGGCACGGAGCCCGTGCAGCGAACTACGATCGGCGGACCGGGAGCAACCTGATCGGGATCGCGAGCTATCGGGGATCAGGCGGGGACGCGCGTTGATCGGTACGGAGCGCGGACGCCCGGATCTCGTCTTCTGTGTTGCCGGCGAGCTGGTCGGATCGGGTAAGCAGCAAGTCGATCGCGACCCGGATCAGAGTGTTCTCGGTCAATCGGGGTCCGCTTCGGGCGGTGCGTCGTCGCGCGAGGATCCGCACTAGGCGGGACAGGGCGATGAACTGGTCCTCGCGCAGGCGAGCTTCCTTGCGCGCCAGCCGTCGATACAGCGGACGCTGCGCGCTAGTGATGATGTGGGAGCTTGCCGCACGGGGCGGGTGGGCTACCGCGCGGCCCATGGCTTGGTCAGTCATGGTCGGGTTCCTGGCCCTCGCGCTGGAGCAGGCGAATGAAGCCTTGACGGTCGGCGGTCGGGTCGGTGACGAGGGTCGTGACGTGTTCGCGGAGTTCGCGGCGCGTTTCCTCGGGCAGGTGTCGGAGAGGTCGCATGCACCAGTCGAGGTCTTCCTCGAGTGTGTATCCGGGTTCGCGAGTTGGCTTTTCGGGGTAGTAGGTGAACGCGGCGACGGCGACACGGAAGACGGTCGCGTCGATCTGGGATCGGTCGAGCATGGTGGTGGGTCCTTTCGGTGGGTGCTGGATGCGATGGTCCGCTGCATGAGCGGCGGTCGCGTGGATGGTTTGGGAATGGTGAGGGTGAAGGCTGTCGCTCCGTTTGGGAGGACGCGGCAGGGCGTGAAATCTCCGTGAGGGCGGCCCGGCACTGATCGGGATGTTCATCGGCTGAGTGCCTCCGTCGATGGTTGAGGCACGGGCGGCGCGTAGGGGGCAGAATCTCGTGGGGTACGCGGGCTGACCCGAAGCCGCTCGTTTATCTGGCGGGCGATGGCGTCCATTCGTTCCTCTTCTGCCTTCTTGCGGTTGACGACGTGCACCCCTGCTTCCGGGTGACGGAGCGCGTATTGGGCGGCGCGGAAGCGGGCGTTGTCTCGGTGCCAGGCTTCGATGAGTTCTGGAGGGGTGCGGAGCTCCGCCTTCAGCCGCTCGCGGAGTTCGGCAGTCATTGGGCGGGCGAAGAACTGCTCGGCGGCCCGTGCGTGCTCGAGACGCTCAGCCGGAGTCACGCGATGAAGCCGCCGCACGGGAAGGCCGACGGCGATGCGACGTTGTTCGCGTTGGCGCCATTGGCGCTGCTTGGCCAGTTCGTGCTCGCGGTTGTCCTGGTATCGCTGGCGTCGGTTGGCGCGGCGTTCCTCGGCGTGGGCTTCGTAGTAGCGGCGGGCACTCTCGGCCCTTGGGCTCGGGTTGATCAGCCGCTTTTCTCGCAGCCGGGCGTTGATCTCGTCCTTGTGCTTGGCACGCCATGCGTCGTTGTGCCGCTTCTTATTAGCGCGGTACGTCTCCGGGTCGCGGGTTTGTGCCGCCTGCCGGTTCTCGCGCGCTTTCGAGCGGCTTGCCTCGAGATCGGCGTGGTACCTGTTGCGTGCGTATTCTGCTTTTCGGGTGCGACGCTCAACCTCGTCTTTGGCCTCCTTAGCCTTGCGCCGCATGTAGTCGCGGTTGCTGATGCGGATGTGTTCGCGGTTGCGTTCGCGCCAGTCGGCGGCGTACGCGTCCCTGTGTTCTTGGTTGCGTTCGCGCCATTGCCGCTTGTATTCGGCGATCTTGTCGGCGTTCTTCTCGCGGTAGCGACGGCCGGCAGCCTGTTGCTTCTTTCGCGCCTCCTCCCTCTTGCCCACTGACCCTCCTTGCTAATCCGTGTCGTGTATTGACATGATCGAATCAGAGGATGCATAATCGTGTCAAGTAATCGCAATAGCGATTTCGTGACGCGGAAGGGCACACTAGGGAGGTGAAGATCGACGTGCGTACACCCGACGGCCAGCGCATGGCGTCCAAGTACGCCACGCTGCCGCTCGGGTCCGCGTTGCGGATCGCCCCAGCGTTCGTGGCCACAGCGGTGGCAAGTGACATCGGAGTGGAGACGACCATCCACGCCAGCTACTCGAGCGAGGCGGGCCGATACCGGATAACTGGGACCGCGCACCGCGCAGCGGAGGGGACGGAGGAGATTTCGCCGACGGTACTGCGGCAAGTGCGCCTCGGCGAGTTGCTCTCAGCGGCGGTCCCGTACTGCGTCGTCGTCGACTACGAAGACGCCCTGCTGAAGGACGTGCAGAAGCGCGGAACGGTCCAGGAGCTCCTCGCCGACGGTGGCCGAATCGTTCCAGCAAAGCTCGCATCGATCGCCGCGAAGGCGGGTCCGACCGCGGACACGCTGGAACTCGTGCAGCTGATTTACGGCGTCTCGGCGCTGGCGGCGCAACCTCCGATGCGGGCTGTAGCATCCGCACTAGGCATCCCAGAGCGGACCGCCACGCATTGGATCACAAAGGCCCGCAAGGCTGGCTTGCTCGAGGGCATCACGTACGCCGTCGGTCGTCAACCGGATGGGCAAACCTCGGTCAAGTAGCACTGGTCTGAGCGACCGCCGGGACACGGTCGAGGAACCGACAGACGCCGGCCAACCCGCCACCGGGGCGGCAGGGGCCCTTCTCACTTCCGCGCAGGTCGCACGATACTTGGGGGTCTCAGAAGCAACCCTGTCCCGCTGGCGGCATCAAGCGATTGGCCCCAACTGGATCGATCTGGCGGGGATCGCAAGGTACCGGCCTCAGGACTTGGAAGCGCACCTGAGAGCGATGCGGCGGTGACCGTCAGCAAGACCCCCAACGGCCGCTGGCGGGTACGAGTGAAGAGCGGACGAGACGTGGTCGCGTCACGAACGTTCGATCTCAAACGCGACGCTGAGGCATGGGAGGCATTGCAGAAACGCTCCTTGGACCTGGGCGACTTCGTCGACCCACGAGTCGGCAAGACGACCTTCAACGCGGTCATTGAGCAGTGGCTGACGGAGCGTCAGGGGACTGTCGCGAGCTCGACATTCCAGGCTGATACAGCGCTACTTCGGAACATCTCGGTGGCTCTGGGCCGTCGGCCGATCGCGTCCGTGCGCGAGCCAGAAGTCGAGGCGCTGCTCAACGGACTCAGCCAACGCGGCCTCTCGCGAGGTTCCGTGACGCGGTTCCGAGCAGTCCTGTCAACGATGTTCAACTGGGCCGTTCGTCAACGAATGATCAAAGCCAACCCTGTCCTGGCGGTGCGCGTCCCAGCCGGGACCGGGATGGGCACAAAGCATGAGGTTTTCCCGCTCTCAGTCGACGAGCTGCGTGAAGTTGTCATCAACCTCAGCCGAAATGATCCTCGGCAAGCACAGATTGCTTTGGTACTGGGACTGACGGGGTTGAGATGGGGAGAACTGGTTGCCCTGCGCGTGAGGGACGTAACTCTGCTGCCGCGCGCCGCCTTCCGAGTTTCTCGGAGCGCTCCTGACGGCCACGAAGTCCGAAACAGGACAAAGGGCGGCTCAGCTCGGAGCGTCCCGTTGACGGCGGAGTTGATACCTGTGGTCTCCCGATGGATGGAGGGAAAGTCCCCTGATGATCTCGTGTTCACATCGGTGGAGGGCGGGCGGCTGAATGGGGCCAACTGGCGGCGAGCAGTGCAATGGTCGACTCACAACCGCGGGCGCCGCATTCACGATCTGCGCCACTCGGCAGCCACCTTCTGGCTCTCGTCAGGTGTCGATCCAAAGACCGTCCAGACTTGGCTCGGTCATGCCTCGATGACGCTCACAGTCGACCTGTACGCGCACTGGATGGGTTCAGAGGCGAGTGAGGCGGCGATCAACCGAATCGACGCGATCCTGGGGGACGCCGGGGGGACGCGGACCGGCAAATGGCCACAAGCCGCAGAGAGGCACGGAGCCAAGTCGCCCGAGATTACGGGGATGTGAGGGGAGCCACCTGTCAGAATCGAACTGACGACCTATTCATTACGAGTGAATCGCTCTACCAACTGAGCTAAGGCGGCGGGCACGGCCGGGGCCGGTACCGTCGAAAAGCATAACCGATCGCGCGGATGCCGACCGCGCCGCGCTCAGCGCGGAGCCAGTTCGCCGATCACCTCTCCGAGCTCGACGAATGACGAGCGCATCCGCTCGGCGATGGAGTCCGTGGCGTTCGGGTCGCTCGCCCAGGCCTTCCAGGCGTGGTGCATCGCGGCAACCGCGACCATCGTGACCAGGTCGGCACGGCTGGCGAGGCGGGCGGGATCCGCGGCGAGAGCCGGGTTCTCGGCCGCGAGTCTGCGGCCGACCAGCTCGGTCAGGTCGCTCTGGAAGGCCTGGAACGACTGCATCCGCAGCACGGTCAGGTGCGGGTAGTCGGCGGCGAGCGCCTTGCGCAGCTGGATGACCTCCTGGTCTTGCAGCACGTTCTCGGCCGAGGTGGTCATCATCCGCGCCAGATCCTCGAGGATCCCGTGGGAGCCGTGCACGAACGCCTCGATCGCATCCTCGGACGGCAGGTCGGGGCCGTCTCCGACCAGCGCCGCCTCTTTCGACACGAAGTAGTTGAAGAAGGTGCGCGGCGAGACGTCGGCGTCGTGACTGATGTCGTCGATGGTGACGGCGTCGAGTCCACGGTCTTTCACGAGGCGCAGCGCCGCCAACTGGATCGCACGCCGGGTCGCCAGGCGCTTGCGTTCGCGCAGGCCGAGCTCGGCGACATCCATGGATCTATTGTCGCTCGCCGGAGCCCCCGGCGCTCAGCACCCGGCCGTCAGCACTCCGGATCCTTCGACGGCACCGTGCCCTTCACGAAGTAGTCGTCGACCGCGTTGTTCACGCACGAGTTGGACTTGTTGTACGCCGTGTGGCCCTCGCCGTGATAGGTGATGAGGTGGCCATGCTCGAGCTCCTTCGACAGGTTCTGCGCCCAGACGTACGGGGTGGCCGGGTCGTTGGTGGTGCCCACGACCAGGATGTCGCCCGAGCCCTTGGCCGCGATCGGGCCGCGCACCCGGGTCGCCGCGAACGGCCACTTGGCGCAGCTCGTGCCGCCGTACGCCATACGCGGGCCGAAGATCGGCGCGTCTTTCGCGAGCTGCGCCGCCTCGGTGCGCATGGAGTCGACCGAGCTGTCGCTGACGTAGTCGAGGCAGTTGATCGAGACGAACGCCTCGGTTGAGTTGGAAGAGTAGGTGCCGTCTTGGTTGCGATCGTTGTAGCTGTCGGCCAGCAGGAACGCGGTATCGGTCTTGCCGGTGCGCAGCTCGGAGAAGAGCTGGTTCAAGTACGGCCAGTTGTCTCTGTTGTACAGCGGCAGGATGATCGCCACGAACATCGTGTTGGCCCCGAGCTGGCGCCCGTCGGTTCCGGTCAACGGGGTCGCCTGCAGCTTGTCGAGCAGCTGCCCGGTCTGCGCCATCGCCTGGTCGACCGAGCCGGTGAACGGGCAGCCCTTCTTGCCGATGCAGTCCTTGAGGTACGCGCGGAAGGCGCTCTCGAAGCCCTTGGCCTGAATGTCGGTCACCGTGAAGTCGGTCGTCGCGGGGTCGAGGGCGCCGTCGAGCACGAGGCGGCCTGTCTTGGTCGGGTACAGCTCGGCGTAGGTGGCCCCGAGGAAGGTGCCGTAGGAGTAGCCGAGGTAGTTGAGCTTCTTGTCTCCGAGGACGGCGCGGAGAAGGTCGAGGTCGCGCGCGGCGCTGACGGTGTCGACGTACTGCAGCAGCGGGCCGGTGTGGTCGAGGCAGTCCTGGCCGAACTGCGCGTTCTCCTTCTCGAGCTCGGCGATCCACGAGTCGCTGCCCGGCGTGCCGGGGACGATGTCGTAGTTGAAGTGGTCGAGCACCTGCGCCCCGCCGCAGTTGACGGCGGTGGAATGGCCGACGCCGCGTGGATCGAAGCCGACGATGTCGTAGTTGGCGCGGAGGGTGCTGTCGACCGCGTAGCTCAGGGAGTCGTGGATGAAGTCATAGCCCGACGCTCCCGGCCCGCCGGGGTTGACGAGCAGCGATCCGAGGCGCGTGCCGGTGGCCGGCTTGCGGATCAGCGCGAGCTTGATCGAGGCCTTCGACGGGTCCTTCCAGTTCATCGGCGCCGTGACGTCGGCGCACTGGAAGCCGCCGGAGCAGCTCGACCACTTGACCACCTGGGAGTAGAACGGCTGGAGGTCTGCGGCCACCTTCTCGCCGGTGGGCGTCGACGTCGAACTGACGTGCGACGGCGGGCGGAACCACGAGACGCATCCGGTGAGCAGCAGCGCGGCCACCGAGAGGGTGGCCAGGGCGACGGTCACGCGGCCGCGGCGGCGGGACCTGCGACGATGGGGGCTGAGGGCGGGGCGCAGGCGATTCACGGAGTGTCCTTTCCGGACGATGCAGGAACAGTCTCGGGGGTGCGCACGGCGCTCACCAGCACCGCTTCGAGGGCCAGGGCGGGCGCGACGTTGCCCGCGATCCGGACGCGCGCCTCGGCGATCGCGTCGAGCGTCTCGAGCGTGCGCGCGGGGGTGGCGAGCCGGGCGGCTGCGGCCAGCTCCGAATAGATCGCGAGGTTGACCGGCTCGACCTCGACGCCGAGCTGCAGCAGCAGGATGTCGCGATAGAGCGACAGCAGATCGACCAGGATGCGGTCCAGCCCGTCGCGCAGGCTGCGGGTCGCGCGGCGCTTCTGGTCCTCCTCGAGCGCCTTCAGCTGGGCGCGGAGCGCCGGCGGGATCGTGCCCCCCGCCTCGATGCCCAACGACCGCATCGCGCCCGCGCGCTCTTCGGCGTCGCGCTCCTCGGTGATCGCCTTGGCGTCGTCGCCGGCCACCTCGATCAGCTCGGCGGCTGCGATGACCGCGCCGCTCACGCTCCGGATGCCGAGCGCGAGTTGCAGCGTGCGCGCCCGTCGCGCCCGCGCCTGCTCGTTGGTCGCCAGCCGGTGCGCCATGCCGATGTGCGACTGCGCCTCGCGCGCCGCGCGGGTGGCCTCGGGCAGCGAGACCCCGTCGCGGCGCGAGATGAGCTCGGCGACGTCGTCGACGCTCGGAACCCGCAGGCGCACGCTGCGCACGCGCGAGCGGATGGTCGGGATCAGGTCCGCCTCCGAGGGCGCGCACAGGATCCACACCGTGCGCTCGGGCGGTTCTTCGAGGGCCTTGAGGAGCACGTTCGAGGTGCGCTCCGTCATCCGGTCGGCGTCCTCGATCACCATCACCCGGTAGCGGCCGACGCTCGGCGAGTACTGACTCGAGGCGACCAGCTGGCGCACCTCTTCGATCGAGATCAGCACGCGCTCGGTGCTCAGCACACCCAGATCGGGATGCGTGCGAGCCGCCACCTGGGCCTCGGTCGCGGCTTCATCACCCGGCCGGGCCAGCAGCGCGGCCGCGAACGCGTACGCCAGGGTGGAACGGCCGGACCCGGGCGGCCCGGTGATCAGCCAGGAGTGCGTGAGCGCGGTGCCACCCTCGGCCGCCGCGCGCATCGTCGCGATGGCGTCGGTCTGCCCGATCAAGTCATCCCACGCCATGCGCTGAGCTTAACCGAGCGCGGCTGACACCCGGGCCCGGATGCGCGCCGCAAGTTCGTCGACCGGCAGCGTCGCGTCGAGCACGAGGAACCGCTCGGGTTCGGCCACCGCGAGCGCCAGATACGCCTCGCGCACGCGGGCGTGGAACTCGGCCGCCTCCGCCTCGAGCCGGTCGTAGCGGGTGCGCGACTCATCCAAGCGGCCGCGGCCGATGGCGACATCCAGATCGAGCAGCACGGTGATGTCGGGCAGCAGCCCCTCGGCCGCCCAGAGCGACAGATTACGGATCTCGTCAGCCTCGAGCTCGCGCCCGACGCCCTGGTAGGCGACCGAGGAGTCGAGGTAGCGGTCTTGCAGCACGATGTCGCCGCGCTCGAGCGCCGGCCGGACGACGGTGGCGACGTGATGCGCCCGATCGGCCGCATAGAGCAGCGCCTCGGCCCGCGGCACGATATGCCCCCGGCGGTGCAGCACGATCTCACGGATCTCGTCTCCGAACTCGGTGCCACCCGGCTCGCGGGTGCTCACCACCGTGCGGCCCTGCTCGGTCAGCCAGGTCTGAAGCAGGGCCGACTGCGTCGACTTGCCCGACCCGTCGCCGCCTTCGAAGGTGAGGAAGAGGCCAGGGTGCTGGTTGGCTGCCACGCTCAGCTCTTCTTGGCGGGGGCGCGCTTCGCGGGGGCCCGCTTGGCCTTCGGTTTCGCCGGGCCCTTCGCGCGCTTGTCGGCCAGCAGCTGCACCGCCCGATCGAAGTCGAGGCCGTCGACGTCTTCGCCGCGCGGGATTGTCGCGTTGGTCTCGCCGTCGGTCACGTAGACGCCGAAGCGCCCGTCGCGCACCTTGATCGGCTTGCCGCTGACCGGGTCGGCGTCGAACTCCTTGAGCGCGCTCGAGGGGCGACGTGCGCCGTACTTGGGCTGCGCGAAGATCTCGAGAGCGGCCGGCAGCTCGATGTCGAAGATCTGGTCCTCGGTGTCGAGCGAGCGGCTGTCGGTGCCCTTCTTCAGATACGGGCCGTATCGGCCGTTCTGCGCGGTGATGTCGGCACCGGTCTCGGGATCCTGCCCCACCACTCGCGGCAGGTCGAGCAGCTTGAGGGCGGTCGCCAGGTCGACGGTGGCCGGATCCATGGTCTTGAACAGGGATGCCGTGCGCGGCTTGGGCGCGGTCGCCGCCTTCTTCTTGGTGGGCTTCTTCTTCGGCTTCTCGGTGGTGTCGACGACCTCGCCCGTGTCGGGGTCCACCGAGTGGACCGTCTCAACCGCCGCCTCGGCGGGAGCCTCGACCTCGGGCTCCACCTCGGTCACATACGGCCCGTAGCGACCGTCTTTCGACACGACCAGCTTGCCGTTGGCCGGGTTCACGCCGAGCTCGCGGTCGGTGTTGACCGGCGCCGCGATCAGCTCGCGCGCCTTCTCGGGCGTCAGCTCGTCGGGGGCCAGGTCGTCGGGCACGTTGACGCGGCGGGGAATGTCGCCCCCGTCATCCGCGGGTACCTCGAGGTACGGGCCGTACTTGCCGATCCGCAGCGTGATGTCGGGCGCGATCTGGATCGAGTTGATCGAGCGCGCGTCGATGTCGCCGAGGTTGTCGATGACGGTGCGCAGCCCGCGGTGCTTGTCGCTGCCGAAGTAGAAGCTGTTCAGCCACTCGACCCGGTCGGCCGTGCCGTCGGCGATGAGGTCGAGGTCCTCTTCCATCTCGGCGGTGAAGTCGTACTCCACCAGGTCGCCGAAGTGGTCTTCGAGCAACCGCACGACGCTGAACGCGACCCAGCTCGGCACCAGGGCGGTGCCGCGCGGGGTGACGTAGCCGCGATCCACGATCGTCGAGATGATGCTCGCGTAGGTCGACGGGCGGCCGATCCCGAGCTCTTCGAGGGCTTTGACCAGGCTGGCCTCGGTGTAGCGCGGCGGCGGGCTGGTCTCGTGCCCCTTGGCTTCGAGCTCCTGAAGCGCCAGCACCTGGCCCTCGGTGAGCGGCGGCAGGCTCGCGTCGGCCTCCTCGGCGTTGCGTGTCTCGTCGTGACCCTCTTCATAAGCCGAGAGGAAGCCGCGGAAGGTGATGACGGTTCCGGATGCCGTGAACTCGGCCGTGCCGGCATCCGCGGTCTTGCCCGCGATCGTCACCGACGCCGTGGAGCCGCGCGCGTCGGCCATCTGCGAGGCGATCGTGCGCTTCCAGATCAGGTCGTAGAGCTTGAAGTCGTTGCCCCGCAGCACGGTCGACAATTCGGCCGGCGTCTTGAAGACGTCGCCAGCCGGGCGCACGGCCTCGTGCGCCTCCTGCGCATTCTTCGACTTGCTGGCGTAGAGCCGTGGTTTGTCGGGCACGGTCTCGGCGCCGTAGAGCCTGGCGGCCTGGCTGCGCGCCGCGTCGAGGGCCTGTTGCGAGAGCGTCGACGAGTCGGTGCGCATGTAGGTGATGTGCCCGTTCTCGTAGAGCCCCTGCGCGACGCTCATGGTCTGACGGGCCGAGAAGCGCAGCTTGCGCGCCGCCTCCTGCTGGAGGGTCGAGGTGGTGAACGGCGCGGCGGGACGGCGCGTGTACGGCTTCGACTCGACACTCGTGACGGTGAAGCTGGTGCTGTCGAGCCGCAGTGCGGCGGCGAGACGTTCGGCGGCGGCCTCGTCGAGGGCGACCGCGTCGCCCGACAGCACGCCGCGGTCGTCGAAGTCGCGTCCGGACGCCACGCGCTTGCCGTCGAGGCGGGCCAGCCTCGCGTCGAAGGTGCCCGCTCCGGATGCCGATGCGGCATTCAGCGTCGCGGTCAGATCCCAGTAGGAGGCCGACACGAACGCGAGGCGCTCGCGCTCGCGGTCCACGACGAGGCGGGTCGCGGCGGACTGCACGCGCCCGGCCGACAGCCCCGGACCGACCTTGCGCCACAGCACCGGTGAGACCTCGAAGCCGTAGAGCCGATCGAGGATGCGGCGGGTCTCCTGCGCGTCGACCAGGTCGGTGTCGAGTTCGCGGAAGCTCTCTTGCGCGCGCTGGATCGCCTCCTTGGTGATCTCGTGGAACACCATCCGCTTCACGGGGACCTTCGGCTTCAACACCTCGAGCAGGTGCCAGGCGATGGCCTCGCCCTCGCGGTCTTCATCAGTGGCGAGATAGAGCTCGTCGGCATCTTTGAGTGCGCGCTTCAGGTCGGCGACGGTCTTCTTCTTCGCGTCGCTGACCACGTAATAAGGAGTGAAGTTGTTGTCGACGTCGATCGAGAACTTGCCGAGCGAGCCCTTCTTCAGCTCGGGCGGCAGGTTCTTCGGTTCGATGAGGTCGCGAATATGCCCGACCGAGGCCTGCACCTCATAGCCATCGCCCAGGTACTGCGCGATGGTCTTGGCCTTCGCCGGTGACTCGACGATCACCAGCTTCTTGGTCCCGGGCACTTCTCCCCTTCCGTCCGAGGCACACCATACACAGTCGCGCACCGAGTCTGCTCGGACCGCCACGACCGCTCATTCCGGGGGTCCGGCCCGGGAACGGGCCGCGATCGGGATGCCTGCGAACGAGCCGGCGACCGTCACCGACACCACCAAGCCGTCCGAATCGCACCCCGTGAGTCGCGCACCGTTGCCTCTCGCGACGCTCGCGGCGACATCGCACGGCGCGCCACCGATCGCCCCGGATGCCGCGTCGGCCGCGGCGAGCGCCGCCAGATCTGCGGCACCCACCACCCGCTGCCGAGCGGTGAGCGCAGAGGCGACCGCGACTCCCGACAGCCCGATCGTGACCACGACCATCACCAGGGCGAGCGCAAGCACGGCACCCGCGCCGCCGTCGTCGTCGAAGCGCGTACGCAGTCGGGCCGTCACTGCTCGGCCTGCGCGCAACTCGTGGCCGAGACGGTGAGCCCGAGCAGCGCGGCCGGGCCACCGGCCGATGCCTCCAGGTGCGCGCAGACCATGGCTCCGGAACGGGTGCTCTTCCAGTGCGCTCCTGGCACCTGCCGACCAAGCCGCGCCGCAAGCGCCGATGCCGGGTCGCCGCGACCGAGCGAGCGGGCGGCATCGGCCGCGGCATCCTGCACCCGCACCTGAAGCGCCCCGAGCTGGATGCCGCCGAGCACCATCGCGAGCACCAGCAGCACCGCCGGCAGCGCCACCGCGAACTCGGCGACCGCGCTTCCCGTCTCGTCGGGCAGCCCCGCGCACCGCACCTCGCCCCGCTAGCCCGCGACGGTCAGGGCGCGGTGCACGAGGTCGGTGAGGATGCCCTGCACCTCACCCGAGCGCAGGATCGCCACCAGCAGCCCGGCGAACCCGACAGCGGCCATGATCGTGATCGCATACTCGGCCGTCGCGGCCCCGTCGTCGCGCCGCAGCAGTTGACCCAACTCTCGCACTGTGCTTCGAATCGCGCGCATTCGTGCCTTCCCTCTCCCGTGCAATGCGGGGGTCGTGGCACGAACGGGACGACTCTTTCACTCCGAATGCGTCCCACTCCTCGTGAAGATCGAATCCGGGGATGACGATCTGATCACAACGGTGGTGGACGAGACGAAGGCGGCCATCTTGTGCGCCCAATGTCTATCCGGTGCCCCAGCCTCGCGATATGCGCGGCGTGCCGCTCACGGTCTGTGCCCTGATCCTCACGGCTCTACCGCTCCTCTGGATCCTGGCAATCGTCACCAACCCGCCACGCGAGTTCGGCATCATTCTCCTGTTCGGCGCCTTGTTCTGCTGGATCCCGGCTCGTGGCCATCGTCCTCATTGTGATGGCCGCGCGGATTTGGCAGCGCGTGGTGGGGATCATCTGCGTCGCGATAGTGGTCATCGGGACGCCTGTCGTCGCCCTCTTCGCTTGATGAACTGATCCAGAGCGACTAGAGCTCTGCCACAGTGGACGACACGATGCTCACCACGATCGGCGCCACCCCCAACGCGATGAACGCGGGAAGAATGCACACGCCCAGCGGCAGCAGCAGTCGGGTGCCGAGTTCGGCGGCCCGACGCTCGCCCTCGGCCGTCGCCAGGCGTCGGCTCTCTTCCGCCTCCGCGTGAAGCAGTGCTGCCACTGGGACGCCGGCCGCGCGGGAGAACGACAGCACCGACTCGGCGCCGTCACCCAGCGCCGGCAGGCCAGCGTCGGCGAGGGCGCTGTCCACCAGCTCGCGTGAACGGTCGACGGACGCGCCGCCCGAGACCGCGATCGCGAGCAGTTCGAGCCCGAGCCCCGGCGTGGCGTCCAGGGTTCTCGCCGCACGGATCAGTCGCCGGTTCCACCGCACACCGGCCCACACGAGCAGTGCCCCCACCACCAGGCACACCCAGCCCACCGGTGTGCCGACCAGGACGCCCAGCGCGTCGAAGCCGAGCAGCACGCCGAACAGCAGACCGATGCCGGGCAGGGCGAGCACGATCCGCGACGTGGCGCGCGGTCCAGCGAGTGCGACCTCGACATTCCGCCTCGCCTGAGCGAGCGAGCGCAGTACGTCGGCGAAACGGTGCAGTGTGGGTGCGAGGGGCGCGCCCGTCTCGGTCGCCACGGCCCACCCGGCCGCCAACGCCGCCCAGGCGTCCCGTTCCGCAGGCGGAGCCAGCATCCGCGCGGCCAGCAGCAGGTCGACCAGCTCGCGCCCGACCGCGCCGCGCTCGACGATGCCTGCTGCAACGGCTCCTGCCACGGGCGAATCGAGACCGGATGCCGCGTGCTGCCACGCCGACGCGGGCGCCACCCCGGCATCCAGTAGCACGCTCACGCGGTGCACGACGGTCGCCGCCGTTTCGAACCCGGGCGGCGCCGAACTCGTTCGGGGCACGCTCACGCCACCACCTCCAACCGACCCCGGCGATCGACCCGCAACGACCCGATGGCCGCCAGCCGTCGCCCCGCCGCCGAGCGCTCCACATGCAGCACGGCTTCGAACGCGCTGACCGACTGCCGCGCCAGTGCACTGCTCGACAGCCCGGCCAGCGCGCCGAGCGCCTCGAGCCGAGCGGGCACATCGGCCAGCGAGTTGGCGTGCAGCGTGCCCGCACCGCCGTCGTGCCCGGTGTTCAGAGCGGCGAGCAGTTCGCGCACCTCCGCTCCGCGGCATTCGCCGACCACGAGTCGATCGGGGCGCATCCGCAGGGCCTCGCGCACCAGGCGGTCCAGGCCGATCCCGCCGGCTCCCTCGAGATTGGGCTGACGCGACTCGAGGGCGACGACGTGGGGATGCGCGATCTGAAGCTCGGCGACATCCTCGAGCACCACGATCCGCTCCTCGCTCGGCGCGAGCGCCAGGAGCGCCCCGAGCAGCGTGGTCTTGCCGCTGCCGCCCGCACCCGTGATGAGCAGGTTGGCGCGCCGCACCACCAACTCGCGCACCCGCTCGGCGCCGACCCCGGAGAAGAAGGAGTGAGCATCCAGCTCGTCGAAGCTGATGGGGTTCTCCCGTTGCACCCGGATCGAGATGACCGGCCCGCCCGTCGCGATCGGCGGCAGCACGACATGCACCCGCACGCCGGCGCCGAGCCGCACATCCACGCACGGCGTCGACTCGTCGACGTGCCGACCGCCGAGCGCGATCAGCCGCACCGCGAGATCGCGCGCTTCGCCAGCCGGGATCCGGATGCCGTCCGCCCGTTCGGCGCCCCGACCGCGGTCGCACCACACCGTGCCGTCCGGGTTGACGAACACGTCGCTCACCCCCGCCTCGGACACGAACCTCCCGAGCACCCCGAACCCCGCTCCGCGCCCACCGCTCGTCGCGGCCCCGACGGGGTCGTGCGCGTCAACGGTCGACCGGTCGCCAAAAGACCGGTCGACAAGAGACCGGTCGCCGAAAGACCGGTCGCCGAAAGATCGGTCGCCAAGACCCGCGCTGCGAGCAACGAACGCGGCCGGAGTACTCACCAGGCAACCGTGGCACCCGGCGATGTCCGCGGGCCGACGGGCATCCGCACCCGAGGATGAGCGAGTCGAACAACGCCAGTGGAGGACGCGCCCCTGCGATTCGGATCGATGGCCCAAGCGGACGGCGCCCCGGCGCCGAATCCCCCGAGCCGCGCGCACAAACGCGACCGTCGGCCGCCGACGATCTTAAACGAGAGGGGCGGCGCCTATTGGGGGGAACAGGCGCCGCCACAGCAACGCTGGATTGGGGGGAATCGCGGGCGTTGCAAGCCGAGATTGCGCTCGGATTTCTCGAGTGTACTCCAAAAGGAGGACACCGCAACCGAGACATTCCGGCGAGTTGGCCGAGCATTTCACACGAGTCACAGCCGCCACACATGGCAGCGAATTCGGGCGAATTCGCCCCGAAAACGCTCGGTTTTGAACCCCGTGTGACGGATTATTTCACGCCTCGAGGGCGGCCACGATGCGGTTGAGGCCCCAGGTCCACGCGGCGTCGATGTCGCCGCCCAGTCGGAGCCGGTCGGTGCGCTCGAGAGTGAGGTATCCGGTCGCCCAGGCGGTCAGCATCCGGGCTCCGTCGAGGGCGTGCTCCGACCCGGTGAGCTCGGCAACCGCGTCGAGGAGAGGGGCCACGCTGCGCCGAACCGCCTCGGATTCGGGCGACGGCGCCCCGTGCGCTCCGAACACCAGGGCGAACCCGACCGGCCGCTCGTGGGCGTAGGCGCGGATCACTCCCGCCAAGGCGATCAGCCGTGCGCGCGGATCCAGTTGGCGCTGCGCCGCCAACCTCTCGGTGAGGTCGTCGATGCTGGCCGCGACGACGAGCGACAGCAGCTCCTCGCGGTCGCGCACCCTCTTATAGAGGGATGGCGGCTGCACCCCGACCCGCTGGGCGACCGCCGCCATGGTGAGGCCGGCGATCCCGTCGCGCTCCACCAGCTCGCGCCCGGCCGCGACGATCGCCTCGCGCGAGGTCTTGTCGGGGGTCGGCATCGGTGCTCCTTCTCGCTGTCCGGATCATGCGCCCGCCACCGCTTGCGTCTTCCGTTGATAGCTAATTAGAATAGCCATCATGGAACTCGCTCCCGGCCTTCGCCGCATCGGCAACGACATCGTCGCCGTCCATCTCATCGTGACCGACGACGGAATCACCCTGATCGACGCCGGCCTCTCGGGCCAGTATGCCGACCTGCGGCGCGAACTGGAGTCGATCGGGCGGCCGCTCAGCGACATCCGCGGCGTCGTGCTCACCCACGGCGACACCGACCACACCGGATTCGCCGAGCGTCTTCGCTCGGAACTCGGCATCCCGGTCTACGTCGGTGCGGGCGACGCCAAGCGCGCGATGGGCGAGAAGCCCCCCTCGCCGACCTCGAAGGACCGCAGGCGGGTCGGGCCGATGCTCGCCTTCTTCGCCTACGCGCTTCGTAAGGGCGGGATCCGCATGCCGGCGATCAAGGAGGTCGTCGCGGTGAACGACGGCGACGTGCTCCCGCTGCCGGGCTCGCCGATCATCATCGGGATGCCGGGGCACTCCCCCGGCAGCGTCGCGATCCACGTCCCGTCGGTCGGCGCCGTCTTCGTCGGAGACGAGCTGACCACGCGCGACGTCCTGACCGGCGTCGACGGCCCGCAGCCCGCGCCTTTCACCGACGATCAAGCGGAATCGTCCCGGTCGCTGCAGAAGCTGGCCGGCCTCGACGTGCGATGGATCATCCCGGGCCACGGCCCCGCATGGAGCGGCGGCGCGGCGGCCCTGATCGAGGCCTACCGCGCCGCCGAGAGGGCGCGCTGAGCCGAGCGCCGAGGACGCGCCCTGAACCGACCGCCAGGCCCGCGCTGATCGCACCCGCGAGCCTTCCTCTGTCGGTGGTGCGGTGGGACGATGGGCGCCATGACGACGACCCTGAACCCCTACCTCAACTTCCGCGGCACGGCACGCGACGCCATGACCTTCTACCAGTCGGTGCTCGGAGGCGAGCTCACGGTGAGCAGCTTCGACGACTTCGGCGCGCCGGTGGGTGAAGGCGAGGGCGGCCTGGTCATGCACTCGCAGCTGAGCACCCCCGCCGGCTTCCTGCTGATGGGCTCCGACGTGCCATCGCACATGGACTTCAGCCGCGGCGTCAACGGCAGCTCGGTCTCGCTCAGCGGGGACGACGAGGCCGAGCTCACGGGCTACTGGCAGAAACTCACCGACGGTGCCACGATCTCGCAGCCGCTCGAGAAGGCGCCGTGGGGCGACAGCTTCGGGATGCTCACCGACAAGTTCGGGATCACCTGGCTGATCAACATCTCAGCCCCCACCGCCTAGGGGCGCGAATCCCGGCCGCGGCAGCCGCCTAGGCGAACTCGACGACCAGCTCCACCTCGACGGGCGCGTCAAGCGGCAGCACGGGCACGCCGACGGCGCTGCGGGCGTGCTGACCCGCCTCGCCGAAGATCTCGCCGAGCACGAGCGACGCGCCGTTCGCCACCGCGGGCTGAGCCGTGAAGTCGGGCGTCGACGCCACGAAGACGACGACCTTGACGATCCTGGTCACGCGATCCAGCGATCCGATCACGCTCTCGACCGCGGCGAGCGCGTTGAGCGCGCATTGCTGCGCAAGGGGCGCGCCCTGCTCCGCCGTCAGCTCGGCGCCGAACTTGCCGGTGGCGAGCAACGCACCGTCGACGACCGGGAGCTGGCCGGCCGTGAACGCCAGCTTTCCGCTCACGACGGCCGGCACGTAGGCGGCCACCGGCTTGGCGACCGGTGGAAGGGTCAGGCCGAGTTCGGCGATGCGATCGGCGATGGAGGTCATGCGGCACCGGCTTCCGTGATCTTCTGACGCTTGAGATAGGCGACGAGCCCGCCCTCGGGGCCGGTGACGACCTGAACGAGCTCCCAGCCCTGGGCTCCCCAGTTGTTCAGGATCGCCGCCGTGTTGTGGATCATCAGGGGGGTGGTCAGGTATTCCCAGGTGGGCACTGCGCTTGTCGGCACGTGGCATCCGTTCAGGTTGCTTCGAGGGCGGATAACGTACCCTGTAGCCTATGCCCGCTCAGAAAAAGACGGCCAGCAGTCTGTTCACTGCGGTGCTCGGCACCCTCGGATTCAGCGCCCTCGCCGGACTCCTGGTGACCGTCATGATCGCTCCGGCGCTCGCCGTGACGGGCATCACCGCCAACAACACCATCGGCATCTTCGAGTCGCTTCCCGAGTACCTGACGATCGACAACCAGCATCAGCAGAACGAGATCCTCGCCAAGAACGCCGATGGCTCCGACTTCCACATCGCCTCGGTCTTCGAGCAGAACCGCGAGCAGGTGTCGCTCGACCAGATGAGCGACAACCTCAAATACGCAGCGGTCGCCGGCGAGGATCGCCGCTTCTACGACCACGGCGGCATCGACATCCCCTCGGTCGTGCGCGCGGCGCTCGGTCAGGCGGCGGGCACATCCTCCAGCGGCGCATCCACGATCACGATGCAGCTGGTGCGCAACATCCGCGTGCAAGAGGCGTTCAACGAGCCGAATGTCAGCGACAAGCAGCGAGCCAAGGACATCGACGCGGCGACCTACCCCGACCTCGGCCGCAAGCTGCAAGAGATGAAGTTCGCGATCGGCTTGGAGAAGCGGTACAGCAAGCAGACGATTCTGGCCGCCTACCTCAACATCGTCGGCATGGGCGGCAACACCTACGGCGTGCAGGCGGCTTCGCAGGAGTATTTCGGCACCACCGCAGACAAGCTGACCATCGCCCAGGCCGCGAGCCTCATCGCGATCGTTCAGAACCCCACCAAGAACGGTCTCAACCTCAAGGCGAACTACGCCGCCAACGAGAAGCGGCGCAACGTCATCCTCGGGTTCATGGAATCCGAGCACTACATCACCCATGCCGAGTACGAGGCCGCGAAAGCCATCAAGGTCGATGACAAGTTCGTGCACCTGTCGAGGCCGACCCAGGGCTGCTTGAACGCCGCGCCCGGATATCAGTTCGTCTGCGATGACACCGTCAACCGCATCCTGAATGGCAATATCGCCGGGCTGGGTTCGAACAAGGCCGAGGGCGTGGCCAAGTGGAACGCCGGCGGTTACAAGGTCTACGTGTCGATCGTGCCGTCGCTTCAGGATGCGGCCAACAGCATCGTGAAGCAGTACGCGCCGCCGGACTACGGCCCCTTCCCCGCGCTCGGCGCCGCAGCGGTCAGCACCGAGGTCGGCACGGGCCGCATCGTCGTGATGGCCCAGAACAAGAACTACAACAACGACCCGAAGAACATCCAGCCCAGCACGACCTCGGTGAACTTCGCCGACGACAAGATCTACGGCGGCTCGATCGGTTTCCAGCCCGGATCGACGTACAAGCCCTACACCCTGCTGAACTTCCTGAAGTCGGGTCACGGGCTCAACGAGACCTTCGACGCCGGGGTGCGCCAGATCCCCCTCGCCAAGTTCGCAGACAGTTGTGCGGATGCCAATGGCGGCTGGGGTGGCCCCGACTACAAGTTCCGCAACGACGAGAACGAGCAGGGCCCGTACACGATCATGCACGCGACCGCACGCTCGGTGAACGCGATCTTCTTGCAGATGGCGACCAAGGTCGACCAGTGCGACACCCAGAAGATCGCGATCTCGCTGGGTGTGCATCGAGCCGACGGCGCGCAGGACGGCTCGGACCTGCTCACGAACCCCTCGTGCGTGATCGGTGGCTGCGACAACACGATCGCCCCCCTGACGCAGGCCGCCGCATTCGCGGCCATCGCGGACCACGGGTACTACTGCCACCCGACGATGATCGACCACCTGATCAGCCCCGAAGGCGACACCATCGCGGGTGAGAAGGCAAACTGCGGGCAGTCCGACCAGGTGCCGCCCGACGTCGCGGACGCCGCTGCCTACGCCATGGCCGGAGTCATGGTCGGCGGCGGAACCGCCGCAGCCTCGAACCCCCACGACGGCACGCCGTACCTCGGCAAGACCGGAACGACCGACGCCTCGGTGCACACCTGGACGGTGGCTTCGTCCCGCCAGGTTTCGACGGCCGTGTGGGTCGGGAACGTCTCGGGCAAGCAGGCCACCCGAAACATCCGGGTCAACGGCATCCAGTCGTCTGTGCTCCGCCACTACATCTTCAAGCCGATCGCCGCCGCCATCGACGCCTATGGCTCGTACGGGGGTGGCGCCGGATTCCCCGCTCCGAGTGGCCAGTTCCTCACGGGCAGCCCGGCGACCGTGCCGACCGGTTTGATCGGCGGCACCGTCGAGTCGGCCAAGTCGGCCATCGAGATCGCCGAACTGACCTACGCCGACGGAGGCCAGATCGATTCCGACCAGCCGGCGGGCCTGGTCGCACGACTCGATCCCGGCGAGGGTTCCACCGTGCCTCGCGGAACAACCGTCACCGTCTACACCAGCAACGGGCAGGGCGCGACAGCACCGAACGTCATCGGCATGCACTATCCGCAGGGCGAGAACGCGTTCCAGAATGCGGGCTTCACGAACATCCACCAGGCATGTGAAGTGGCGTCGCTCGGCGATCCGCCCAGCAGTCTCAACACGATCGTCAGCCAGGTGCCCTCTGCCGGCGCGGTGGTGGGCAAGAACACCCCGGTGACGCTGACGGTTCGACAGGCCAGCTGCCCGTGAGCCCCTCGAACCGCGCCGCCGGCGCTCTGCTGGCCGGCGTCGCGGTCGCGGGCGTCGGCGCGCTCGCCTGGGGCGCGCTGGTGGAGCGCAACCGCTTCACGGTGCGCCACGAGCTGTTGCCGGTGCTGCCGCGCGGTGCTCGTCCGATCACCGTGCTGCACCTGAGCGATCTGCACATGGCGCCGTGGCAGGCGGAGAAGCAGGCCTTCATCCGCTCGCTGGCCCGCTACGAGCCCGACCTGATCGTCGACACCGGCGACAACCTGGGGCACGCCGACGGCCTGATCGGCGTCAAGGAGGCTCTCGAGCCCTTCGAGGGCGTTGCCGGAGTGTTCGTCCACGGATCGAACGACTACGTCGGTCCCGAGTTCAAGAACCCGTTCGCGTATTTCGGGGGCCCGTCGAAGCGGCACACCGACTCCCAAGACCTCGACACCGTGGCGATGGAACTGTTCTTCGAAGACGAGCTCGGCTGGCTCGACCTCAACAACGCCGCCCGGGCCATGGAGATCCGCGGCACCCGCATCGAGTTCTACGGCACGGGTGACGCTCACCGCGGCTGGGACAAGCTCGCCGCCCTCCCGCGCGCGATCGACGACATGCGCGAGAACGTCGAGTGGACGCCGGGCACCGACGAGCAGGTGCTCAGCATCGGGGTCACCCACGCTCCCTACCAGCGGGTGCTCAACAGCTTCGTCAATCAGGGCGCCGACGTGATCTTCGCCGGCCACACCCACGGCGGCCAGGTGCGCATCCCGGGCCTGCCCGCGCTCGTCACGAACTGCGACATCCCGCGCGACCAGGCTCAGGGGCTGAGCGTGTGGCGCACGGCCCACGCGAGCGCGTTCCTCGAGGTCTCGGCCGGGCTCGGCACCTCGATCTACGCGCCGGTCCGCTTCGCCTGCCCGCCCGAGGCGGTCGTGCTGACGCTGGTGGCCGCCGAGTCCTGAGCCTTCTGGATGCCACGGCGCTCGGTGCTCGCACCCCGACGCCGTGGGCTACCATAGACAGGTTGCCGCCCCGCGTTCGCGTCGGGCGACCACGGGGTATGGCGCAGTTTGGTAGCGCGCGTCGTTCGGGACGACGAGGCCGCAGGTTCAAATCCTGTTACCCCGACCAACCGGTCACTGACCCTCTACTTGCCGCTCCCATTCGAGCAGGTCTGCTGCGCGGCGCTCTGACCGGTGACACCGGCCGGCAGCGCGGTCAGCGACACCGGCGGTGCGCTCGGCGCTCGGTCGATGCCGCCCTTCTCCTTCGCAGGCACCGGCGTGCCGCTCGGGGTCGCGGTCGGGGTGGGCGTGGGCGCGACGGGCGGCGCGGTCGAGAGCACGGCTCCCCGCCCGGGCTTTCCGGTGAGCTGCACCGCGAGATCGTTCACGAGCGCGTTGTTGACCGCGGCATCCAGGTTCGGAACGGGCACGACCCGGTTCGGGAACGCCGCGCTGGTACCGGTCGGGTACTGGATCATGACGATGTTCTCGAGCGGCACGCTCTTGAGCGCCAGCGCGACGCTGACCATCGTGTCGAGGCTGCTGAGCGTGTCGGAGAGCTGCATGTTCTGCGTCGCCGCGCTCGCCAGCGAGTAGAGCTCGAGGGGGTTCTTGAGCACCCCATCGCTCTCGATCTTGCGCGCCAAGGCAGACAGGAACACCTCCTGACTGCTGATGCGTCCGAGGTCGCTGCCGTCGCCGACGCCGTGGCGGCTGCGCACGAAGGCCAGCGCCTGGCCGCCTTGCAGCGTGTGATAGCCCGCCGAGAGGAAGATCCCGGTGTACGGATCGTTCATCGAGTGCGCGACGCACACCGTGACGCCGCCGACCGCGTTCGACATGGCCGCGACGCCGTCGAAGCTGATGGATGCGGCATACGGGATCGTCAGGCCGGGGATCAGCTTCTCGATGGTGAGCACCGGGCAGGCCAGCCCGCCGCGCGACAGGGTCGCGTTCAGCATCCGGTTGCTGGATGCCGGGTAGTAGCCCCCGTTCGGAGCGGGGCAGGGCGGCAGGTTCAGGATGAGGTCGCGCGGAAAGCTGACCACCATCGCGCTGCGGTGGTCCTGCGCGATGTGCAGCAGGATCGTCACGTCGTTGTTGCCGGCGCCCGAGCTGCCCGCGAGGTTGGCCTTGTCCGAGAACTCGGCACCCTGGCCGGTGCGGGTGTCGGTGCCGACCAGCAGCAGATTCACCCCGCCCGAGATGGCGGCGACGCCGGGAGGCGCTGTCGCTCCGCTCACATGCTGAAGGTGCACCCCGGCGTGGATGGATCCCGTCAGCCGTGTCACGGCGATGCCCGCCACCGCGACCGTGCTCACGAGCACGACGGCGAGAGCGATCCCCACGGTGCGGAACACGGCGCCGACGGCACGCGACCGCCGCTGCCGCCCGTGACGGGCGACGGGGCGCGGGCGTTCGGGTGATCGCCTGCCTGAGGATGAGGCCACCGATCAATAGTGACAAACCCCGCCTGAGACAACACCGATGACGCGCGCAACCCTATTCTGTGACTGTCAGCTGACCGCGATCATCCCGAGAGGACCATCGGAGTGCTGAACGGGTTGATCCACGCCGTGCGCGAGCGCAGCATGACCCTGCGGAACATGGATCGCCTGCTGCGCTGGGCGACCGGGCTCACGGCGGCGGGCATCGTCCTCGCTGCGATCCTGCTGCTGATCCGCGAGCTGCCGTTGGGATCGGTCGCGATCGGGTCGTTCGACGACGAACAGGTGACGCTCGGCGAGCCGCTCTTCGTCGGGTCGATCGGCTTGCTCGCGGTGGGCTGCGGATTCCTGGTGGCGGGCGCCCTGTTCGCGCGAGCCGCCGTCGCCGTCATCACCGTGCTCCTGGTCGTGGTGGTCGTCGGATGGCAGAGCGGCGTGCTCGGCATCGCCGGACTGTCAGCGCTCCTGCCGGACTGGGCGCTGTGGACGACACGTGCCCTTCTGCTCGGCATCGCCGCCATCGCGGTGACGTCGCTGGCAGTGCGTCGCCGTCTGCCAGCGGGCAGTGCGCGGGAGCGCACGTTCCGTGCAGCGGTCACGATCGCCGTTCCGGCCGCGTTCCTCGGCTTCTTCGTCGTGCTGGGCATCGCCAGCCCCGTGCTGAACGGCCTCACCCTGTTCCCGATGTCGGTCGGCATCCTGATGCAGGCCGTGTCGTTCTTCGCCACCCCGATGCTGATGATCACGGCGATCGACTTCGGCGAGTGGGGTGAGCTCGCCGGCGACCGGCTCGCGGCAATCCGGTCACCGCGGCGGACGCCGGCCGACTCGCGTGTCGGTGCCGTCATCGCCGCGGCCGCATTGTGCGTCGTCGCGGTGGTCGTCGGCATCCTGATCGGCACCGGGACGGTGACCGACCGACTCGGCTACCTGCTGCAGTCCGTGGTGATTCTCGGGGTCGTGCTCGCGGTGCTCATCGGCGTGGGCAGGGTGCTGCGCATCCCCGGCAGCGATCGCCGCCTGGCGCCCGGCTTCACCGCGCTGTTCATCGTCTGCGGCATCCTGACCTGGATCGTCACCGGAGCCACCGGACTGGTCGTCGGCGTGTTCGGGTCGGCCCCCGCCCTCGCTCCGGTCAGCGAGCACGGCGACTACACCTCGACCGCCAATGTGCACAGCATCACCGGCGTCAGCGGAGCGAGCGCACTGGTGCCCGTGGGTTGGGAGGTGACCACCGACAGCGCCCGCACGATCGACGTGCTGCGGACCGTCTTCCCCGACACCACGCGCGGCACCCTGCTGATCACCCGCACCACCGGTGACGCGACCCTCGACACGGTGGTGCAGCAGACCGGGTCGAAGGCCACCGGCTCCCCCGTCGCCGATGGCGCCTGGCAGCGGCAGGCGATCACCGAGCAGGACGGCTCAGCCGGAAGGATCTGGCTCGGCAACGCGTCCGACGCGCGCTCGACAGGGCTGGTGATCGTCGCCGCCGCGGTCGGACCGGACCCGGATGCCGCCTTCCGTCAGTTCGAGGCGGTGGTGCGGACCACCCGGCCGAGTGGCACCGCGGCGGTGACGCTGCCCGGCATCCTCAGTGAGAACGGCAATGCGCACCCGCCCGCCGCCGAGCAGCCGGATCCCGACCTGGTGCCGGCCGTCGGCGCGGGGTTCACGGCGCTGGTGGGCATCCTCGCCGCGCTGCTCGTGCTTGCGGTCGGACGGCGGCGACCCTCCTGGCGGCCGGGGCTGCTCTACGCGGGCGTCGTCGGCGCGATCGCCGTCGCCGCCGCCTGCGACTCCATCGGGCGCGAACTCTTCGGTCGGGACAGCTGGTGGCCGATCCTGACCATCGGAGGCGTTGTCGCGGCCACAGGAGTGCTCGGCGGCGCCGCGCTGCTGATCGGTCGGTGGAGCGGTGCACGTTGGGCGGCGCGGCTTCCGCTCCCGCTGCTCGGGCTGCTCGGCGCCGTCATCGTGCTCGGCGTCTTGAACCGGCTCTACTCCGCCGCGCTCGAGGCCGCCGCCGCCCCGATCTGGGCAGCGGTGCTGATCCTCGTGGCCGTGGGCTGGGATCTCGCGATGTCGGGCGAAACGATCACCAACCGCTCGACGCCCGGGTTCCCGCGTGCGACCAGGGTCATCGCGTTCTGCGGGTATCTGCTGGTGCTGGTGAGCGCGATCGTGTTCTTCGCCGGGCAGCTGTCGGCGGCGACGGGCGCCCCGGTGGCCGAGTCCTACTTCGAACCCGAATCGGTGACTCAGGCCGCGATGTTCCGCATCGCCCTTCCGGTCTTCATCCTGATCTTCCTGCTGCGCGTGGCGCGGGATGGTTCGGCGGACACCGAGTCAGACCAACCGCCTGCTCAGCTGAAGTCGGCGTCCGGTGCGTTGCCGTAGCTGAAGTCCAGGCGCGGGCGGCGGCCCCGATTCAGCACCCCACCGCTCTCCTCGAGGTAGCAGGCGCCGCACAGCGGCTCGTAGCTGACCTCGCGCGCTCCATCGATCGCCACCTGGTCGCCGTCGAATACGAAGACCCCGTCGACCTTGCGCGCGTTGAACATCGCCTTGCGTCCGCACCGGCAGATGGTCTTGAGCTCCTCGAGCGAGTGCGCGATCTCGAGCAGGCGGCGGCTGCCCGGGAACGCCACCGTCTGGAAGTCGGTGCGGATGCCGTATGCCAGCACCGGCACGTCTTCTTCGATCGCGATCCGCAGCAGGTCGTCGACCTGGGACTCGCTCAAGAACTGCGCCTCATCCACGAGGAAGCAGCTGACATCCTTCGATGACTCCCGAATGACGCGTGCGCGTTCGCGCATGAAGCGGCCCAGTACGTCCTCCTCGGGCGCGATCGTGAAGTCGACGATGCGGGTTGCGCCCAGGCGCGACACGATCGCGTTGTCACCCCGCGAGTCGATCGCCGGTTTCGCCAGCAGAACGCGCTGGTCGCGCTCCTCGTAGTTGTACGCGGCTTGCAGCAGAGCCGTGCTCTTGCCGCTGTTCATCGCCCCGTAGCGGAAGTACAGCTTCGCCACTCAGTGCCTACTCACTACTCTAAGAACCCATCCTCGGCCGCACGCCGGATCAGGTCCGCCTTCTTGCTGGCAGGTCGGCCGGCCTTGGCGTACTTCTCGCGCACGCGGCGCAGGTAGGTCTTCGCGGTCTCGTACTGCACGTTCATGTGCGAAGCCACCTCGGTCGTGCTGTATCCGGAGACATACAGCTTGAACGCCTCCTCCTCGCCGTGACTCAGTTTGGGGCGGGTCTGCGGTGCGGCGCCGACGGGCAGCGGGCGCCAGGCATGCGGGTGGGCACCGTCGCTCTCCATCCCCATGACCCGGCGCGCGGCATCCATCACCTGCGCCATCGGCACGGCCTTGGAGAGGAACTCGGCGGCTCCGGCGGCGAGCGCGCGCTCGCGCGCCTCGTCTGTGTCGACGCTCGAGAGCACGATCACCTTCGCTCCCGCGGCGCGGCAGGTGCGCACGCGGGCCTCGATCGAGACCGCCTCTTTCAGTTGGAAGTCGATGAAGACGAGCTCGGTCGGGAACGCCGGGCTGTGCACGAGCTGCAGCCAGGTCGCGGCCGAGAGGACCACGTCGAAATCGAGGGCGTGCTGGCCGATCCAGCTGCTGAGGCTGTCGAGAAGCACCTCGTGATCGTCGAGCAGGGCAAGACGAACTCGGGTTGGCGGGGTGGGTCCGTGATGTTGGTCCTGGTCCGCACCGGGGGTCCACGACGTGGATGTCGCGGGGTGGTCAGTGACGCTCATGCGGCAAGTTTAGGTGGATGGGGTACATCTCAGCCGGAAGGCTCGGGTACGAAAAACTCCCGGTCAGAACAGGGTGGGCTGGATGGATGCGGCCGCCGCGGGACTCAATTCTGCGGCGATCAGGCCGCGGGCTTCGACCGGCATGTTGCCGGACGCATCGATGATCGCCCCGGCGCCGTGGGGCCCCGACCGCGCTCTGACAACACCGGTGGCCGGGTCGAGCCGTGACGGGCGGTCGAGGCCGTGCTTGCGCAAAAGCGGCTGGACGCGAGCGGCGAGCCAGGTGCGGTACGCCTTCGGCGCGTAGGCGCTCCCGCGGTACATCTCGGTGTAGCGAGCGACCAGCTGGGGATGCTCGCGCGAAAGCCAGGCCAGGTACCACTCGCGTGCACCAGGGCGCAGATGCAGGGCGGTGTAGGCGACCGAGGTGGCGCCGGCATCCGCGATCATGCCGAACGCGCGGTCGAGGTGCGCGATGGAATCGGTCAGGTATGGCAGCACCGGCATCAGGAACACCGCGCACGGCAGCCCGGCTTCGCGGGCCGCCTTGACGGTCGCCAGTCGAGCCGCGGTGCTCGGCGTGCCCGGCTCGACGGATTGCTGCAGCGCATCGTCGTAGACGGCGATCGACATCGAGAGGTCGACCGGCACGTGCTCGGCAGCTTCCTGCAGCAGCGGCAGGTCGCGACGCAGCAGACTGCCCTTGGTCAGGATGCTCAAGGGCGTTCCGGATGCGGCGAGAGCGGCGATGACCCCGGGCATCAGTCGGTAGCGGCCCTCAGCCCGCTGATACGGGTCGGTGTTGGTGCCCAGCGCGACCGGATGGTGCCCCCAGCTCGGCTTCGCCAGTTCGCGTTCGAGGACCTCCGCCACATTGACCTTGACGATGATCTGGGAGTCGAAATCCTTGCCAGCGTCGAGGTCGAGGTAGGTGTGGGTGTTGCGGGCGAAGCAGTTGTGACTGATCACGCCGTTGGCGATGAAGTCGCCCGTCCCGGTTGTGATGTCGATCATGTCGATTTCGACGTGCAGGTTCTCGATGCTCGTCACGCCGAGATCCGCGTTCGACTTCACGGCCATGCCTTCGATGTCGAGCTTGCGGCTGATCGCTGGTCCGACCAGGCCGAAGAATCGCGCGCGCATCGGGTAACCACCCGTTATCCGGATGTTGCTCACGCCACTGGCATTGGCTCGCTCTTGAACATGAGTGATCCCGAGCTGATCCATGCTGGCACGGATATTCGCGAGCATCTCGGGATCTTTGTTGGAGATGCGCAGGACACCCCTTGAGTGACTGCCTTCCGCATCGAAGACCCCGGCGAGAAACCCCATGCTCCACTGCCGAGTCGGCCAGATCGGCGGTCGGATGATGTTCTTGATCGCTACGAAATGGTCGCGGCGAGACGTGAAGATCCCGGTCACGGGACGGCGCGACGACGTCGCGGCAGAGAACAGCCGGGTCGAGGTGCGGATACCGGCCATTTCCAGGTAGAGCCGTGATCGATTCAACGCCTCGTCATCAGCGAGGGCGAGTCGGAACGCATTGATCCGCGACTGTCGTCGACCGGAGACATAGGTCTTTTCGAACATCATGCCGTCGCCCCGGATCATGCCTGAGAGGTAGCCCTTGCGGTAATCGATGTCGAAAAAGGAAGGCTGCTGGAGAGAGCTCAGCCCATTCATCCCGAACCCCATGAGCTTGTTATTGCTCGTCAGATACGGGCGTTGATCTGGCCCGGTCATGGAGCCGGTCACGTGCTTCCACCCACGGTCGGTCAAGAATCGATGGTCACCGCTGCTGACGAGTTCGGTCCCGTCTTCGAGCGTCGTCCGGTACGCCTGTTTCCGGGTGCTCCATTTCGCCTGAACGGTCGTGATGACGTAGCGACGATATGCGCCCTGCGACTCTGTGCCGAAGATCTTGTCGCCCACTTCAACTTGCCACAACGGTTTCTGACGCCCGTCTGCCATGAGGATCAAGGTTTCGGGAGAGATGCAGTAGGCACAGGCATGACTGCACCCCCGATACGGGTTGATCGTCCACCCGAACGGCAGGGCCGCGGCCGCCGGCACGTGGTTCAGCGCGCTCTTGGCGAGCACCTCGTGGAAGGTGATGCCGGCGAACTCGGGGGTCTGCACCGAGCGCACCAGCGAGCTGAGCTTGACCAGGCCGGGCAGCGCGTCGCCCTGCTCGACCTCGATCTCCTGCCCGCTCCACCTCACCCCGTTAATAGAACACATGTTCGAATGTCCGTCAAGCCGGGTAGCATCGACCCATGGCCGAGCCGAAGCAGATCGTGCATTGCGCGGATGCCGCGGAGTGGCGGCGCTGGCTCGCCGCCAACGCGGCCGAGAGCGACGGCATCCGCCTGGCGATCGCCAAGAAGGGCGGCGACCACCGCAGCGTCAGCTACGCCGAGGCGATCGACGAGGCGCTCTGCGTCGGCTGGATCGACGGGCAGAAGTGGTCGCTCGACGAGCACCACTTCTTGCAGGGCTTCGGCCCGCGGCGCGTCCGCAGCATCTGGTCGGCCATCAACCGCGACAAGGCGATCGCGCTGATCGCCGAGGGCCGCATGCAGCCGGCCGGGCTGGCCGAGGTCGACCGGGCGAAGGCCGACGGGCGCTGGGATGCCGCATACGCCGGCTCGAAGACCATCGAGGTCCCCGCCGAGCTGCGCGCCGCCCTCGACGCGGAGCCGAAGGCGGCCGCCTTCTTCGAGACGCTCAGCAGTCAGAACCGGTTCGCGATCCTGTTCCGCATCGGCAACGTGAAGACCGAGGCCGCGCGCGCCCGCAACGTCGCGAAGTTCGTCGACATGCTGAGCCGGGGCGAGACGATCTACCCGCAGAAGGGCGCGACCGCTACGAGCCCACCGCCGCCTCGCTGACCGGCGCTGGCAGGTCGAGGGCCTTCGCCGTGCGGGCGAGGGTCTTCGCGGCCTTCGCCTCGTCGTCGGACAGCAGCGAACCGTAGCTAGGCACCATCTTCTTCAGTCGAGGCTTCCAGTCGGCGACGCGATCCGGAAAGCATCTCGCCAGCACGTCGAGCATGATCGGCACCGCGGTCGACGCCCCAGGCGAAGCTCCGAGCAGCCCCGCGATCGATCCGTCAGCGGCGGCGACCACCTCGGTGCCGAACTGGATGACCGGCTTGCCGTCGGCGCCGCGCTTCATCACCTGAACCCGCTGGCCCGCGGTCTCGAGCCGCCAGTCGGCGCGCTTCGCCTGGGGGAAGAACTCCTGAAGAGCCCGCTGCTTCTTGCCCCGGCCGGCCAGCAGCTCGCCGATCAGGTAGCTCACGAGCGAGAGGTTCGTCAGGCCGGCCCCGATGAGGGTGCCGATGTTGTGCAGCCGGATCGAGCGGAACAGGTCGAACCAAGACCCGGTCTTCAAGAACTTGGGGCTGAATCCCGCGTACGGGCCGAACAGCAGGCTCGCCTTCCCGTCGACCACACGCGTGTCGAGGTGAGGAACCGACATGGGCGGGGAACCCACCGCGGCCTTGCCGTAGACCTTCGCCTCGTGCCGGGCGACCAGCGCCGGATCGTCGGTGCGCAGCCACTGGCCGCTGATCGGGAAACCGCCGTAGCCGCGGATCTCCTTGATGCCCGACTTCTGCAGCAGGGTCAGCGCCGCTCCACCCGCCCCGACGAAGACGAAGCGGGCGGTGAGCTCCATCGGAGTGCCTCCGACGTCGTGGCGGATGCCGAGATGCCAGAGTCCGTCCCGCGCCTTGCGCAGGCTGGTGACCCGATGCTCCAGTTTGAGCGTGGCGCCCGAACGGACCAGCCCGTCGATCAAAAGGCGGGTCAACGACCCGAAGTCGACGTCGGTGCCGGCGAGGATGCGGGTGGCCGCGATCGGCTGGTCCTTGCGGCGCCCCGGAATGAGCAAGGGCGCCCAACTGCGGATCACCTTCGGGTCGTCGCTGAACTCCATGCCGCGGAACAGCGGATGCCCGGCCAGCGCCTCGTGGCGCCTGCGCAGGTAGTCGACGTTCTTCTCGCCCCAGACAAAGCTCATGTGCGGAACCGGGTTGATGAACCGGTCGGGCTCGGGCAGCATCCCCTCGCTCACCAGGAACGACCAGAACTGCCTGCTCACCTGGAACTGCTCGTTGACCTTCACCGCCTGGCTGATGTCGATCGAGCCGTCAGCCTTCTCGGGCGTGTAGTTCAACTCGCACAGGGCGGAGTGGCCGGTGCCCGCGTTGTTCCAGGGGTTGGAGCTCTCAAGGGCCACGTCGCCGAGGCGCTCGAGGATCGTGATGGACCAGCTGGGCTCCAACTCGTGGAGCAGAGCGCCCAGCGTCGCGCTCATGATTCCGCCGCCGATCAGGGCGACGTCGACGGGTTCGGACACGTGCTCCAGTCTAAGCGGGGGCCCAGGGAGCCGCCGGTCCGCGGCCCTCGCGGGCGACGCAAGAAGCGCGGTTCTTTAGAGTCCGAACCGGGTGAGCGCCGCATCCATCTCCACCGCCATGTGCGCGTAGCCGGCGTCGTTGGGGTGGAGGCCGTCGTCGGCCATCCACTCCGGGTGGTGTTCGATCCAGTGCGAGGCCCCAGGGATGTAGTCGGCGCCGATCGCGGCCGCCTCGGCCTTCACCCAGCCGCTGATCACCGCAAGCGAATGCGGGCGCTCGTTGGTGTACCAGAACGGCTCGACCACGATGAAGCGGGCGTCTGGCAGCTTCTTCTTGAGGCCGGCCAGGTCGCCGACGATCGCGTGGTGGATCTGCTCCGGCGCGTCACCACCGGTCGCGTAGGCGAAGTTGTCATTCAGCCCCATCGTGACGAAGACGATGTCGGGGTGCTCCGCCACGATCATGCCCGGCTCGTCCACACCGAACGCGGCGCGGTTGCGCACGAAGCCGAGCCCGTTGACGCTCGGGTTGAACTCGCGCCACCCGCGCTGGGCGCAGATGATGGTCGACCAGCGCTTCGACGGATCGGTAGCGCCGGTGCCCAGGGTGTACGAGTCGCCGTAGAAGGCGACGACGGGCGCGTCAGCGGGCAACGGCGACGGCGACATGGATGCCGGTGCTCCCTGCTCGGCGGTGCAGGCGTTCAACGCGCTCATGGCCAGCACCACGATCACCGCCGCCGCGGCCACGACCCGGAACCTCATGCGGAGGTTTCGGAGCCATGCGCCGCACGGACGGGATCAGGCGACCGGCTGCTCGGCGCCCAGCTTCGCAGCCACCAGCTCGGCGATCTGAACCGCGTTCAGGGCGGCGCCCTTGCGCAGGTTGTCGTTCGAGATGAACATGGCCAAACCGCGGTTGCCCGGCACCCCCTCGTCTTGACGGATCCGTCCGACCAGGCTCGGGTCGATGCCGGCCGCGTCGAGCGGGGTCGGCACCTCCATGAGCTGCACTCCTGCGGCCGTACGCAGCAACTCGGTCGCGCGCTCGGGGGTGATCGCCTTCGCGAACTCCGCGTTGATGCTCAGGGAGTGACCGGTGAACACCGGCACGCGCACGCAGGTGCCGCTCACCAGCAGATCGGGCAGCTCGAGGATCTTGCGGCTCTCGTTGCGCAGCTTCTTCTCTTCGTCGGTCTCGTTCAGCCCGTCGTCGACGATCGAGCCGGCGAGCGGCAGGACGTTGAACGCGATGTTCTTCGAGAACT